>Ga0136643_10008845_pt1 | contig 14767 bp, 9 predicted proteins | sample TergutLab28metaG_FD_96883 | JGI IMG/M metagenome (GOLD analysis project Ga0136643, IMG submission 96883) | Labiotermes labralis P1 segment gut microbial communities from Petit-Saut dam, French Guiana - Lab288 P1 (version 3) (version 3) | ecosystem: Host-associated > Arthropoda: Insects >... | reverse complement strand
GGAAAGCTGTGTGCAACAAGACGAAGAGGAAGACCAAAAATGAGATGGCTGGATGACGTGTCCACGGACCTGAGAAAGATGGGAATAAACGAATGGAGAGACAGAGCAAGGGATCGAGAGGCCTGGAGGCGTACTGTAAAGGAGGCCAAGGCCCACCCCGGGCTGTAGCGCCATCGAAGATGATGTTCGCCTTTAAAGGGTTAATTATGCAGCTTAATATCATAAATATATCGGAATGCACCATGCTAATAGAAGACACTAATGCATATCTGAGCACCTAAAACTATTAGGCTAGCAATGTCGGCAATATGTGGCATGCACGGAAATGACGACCCTGAACGAACCTGCATGTTCGCAGATGAGGACAAAGGGTGTGCTGCAAGAACTCGCACGACTGCCAAAAATATCCACAACCATGTGACAAAACCACTGCCTCTACATGTAACAAGTACCGTGTTTCTATGAATTATTTGCCGCAAACTCTTTTTATCAAAATGCGCGAATATTTCACCGAACAACTCTACATCTATCCAGGTCGATAATTAACCCTCCCGGTTTATTTTATGGTTAATTCTCAGAATTTGCAGCCACACAAAGGGCCACGAACCAAGACGTTTTCGCGACCTCCATGTGCAGGGTCATTGTACTTGCGGTCAGACGAACACGTCTGCTTCAGATATAGGAAGCTCATACTTTGCAGCCTTCACGTTTCCTGTACTTGAACTTCAGCCGGCCGGCTACGTAATTGCTGTATCAGAGTCATGTTGATAAGCTTCAACTTCACAGATCAGATAAGGAAGTACAGAAGATGCCACAAGACCCAATATAGTGTAATATTACTCACAATTTCTCGATTGGTGTACGTACGAACTTTGGTAGACTCTATCCCAACCATTCTCCAAATTTTGATCTTTGGCTTTAAGACAGAAGAAAGCCTGAAGTTTCTCCAATAACGTATTTGTCCCAGAAAACATTCCACATTTTTTAAATTTCCGTTTTTCTGGGATATTGTGCCTCATCACTGGGTGATTAGTGCCTGGCGTTTCGAGACCGTACTGCTGTCATCTTCAAGGGTCAAATGCCCAAATATTCATTGTGCCCGTGAAAATGAGATCGCTAAGCTGTCTGGAAACGTCGGACATCATCACACAGTGACAAGCCGCAATATTCCAGATGGACGGAGACCATCAACTTTACCGTTGCGAAAGCCTAACAACTCGTATTTCCAAATTTTAATCTATTCTTCTCCCCTGTATTCATTCAACTACTTTCCAAACAACACAATCCGACGAATGATAACCGCAGCATGACACACTGTGGTCTACAACGACAACCTCAAAGACTACCTTCAGACTGCAGAAAACCGGTCATCACCACAGACGACAGGTTGTGCTGCAATATAAGATTTCACGAAATGAGCTGTGCAATGCAACAGCTGGCCTCCTGTCTTTGCATACGTGATGCACTATTAAATGTAGTAATTGTAACAATAATACTGCTTATGTTAGTATACGAGGAGCTGCTTATGGAACTCATAGAAACATAATTTTCAATTGTCTTATCCCAGACCTATACACGTTGTGGTGTTAAAAATCTCAGGCTTTATTAAACAATATAGATCTATCATTTAACAATAAAATTCGATTTAGCGCAAGGGTTTCCGCGCTTTCCCCATTGGACGGAATCCTAGCGTAGTAAAGTTTTAGTTGCTTGCAATTGTAAAAATGTCATTACATTATTATTATTATTAGTCACGTTTTTTGGATCTACAGATTTTGTGCGCGTTAAATTTTCCGGACATAACCTCAAACATCCCATGACGATGTCTGTAATATTTGATTAGTCAGCAGTATATCATACAGAATTTGTAGCAAGTCTGCCAGTCTACCTCGATATCAGCTACAGTGATTCATTATACTAAGCTATAGAAATTCGTTGGTTTTTATACATTAAATTTTATTAGAATTTAATAGTATTCATATCCGTGCACTGCTTGTTAAAATTCCAGAAAATACCAACAAATGCATCATATTACAATATAATTTTTTTACAAATGAAGCACTAGAACAAGACAACAGATAAAATGAGTTTAAATTGTATTAAAAATAAAACGCAGATTATAAATAGATAGAATGAGTCAAAATTGTATTAAAACCGATTTTAATATAATTTTAACTAATTTTATCTGTTTATAATCCCTGAGGATGACTCACACAAAGTTGAAGCATGTCAAGAGTTCTAGTGCTTTAATCGTAAAAACTTTATATTGTAATACAGTGCATCTGTCGGTATTTTCTTGAATTTTAAATTCTTTCCCTCTGCATCTGTCTAAAAAAAGGTGGCTTCAAATGTGATTTTCGCAACAATGCGGTATCCCTGTACATCCTTCGCACAAATCACGTCCTCTTAAATCGGCATTTCATCACAATCATAAACACGAGCTGACTACGATCACAAATTAATCCTAACGGAGCTAATTTCATCAGGTATGAAATCTTTACAGCAACAGTCACATACTCGTACGTTGGTTACCTGTTCCGACTTCCCTTATATCACAATTAACCCCACAGTGCACGAGTCGCGTTTGGGTCTCAGACTAAACGGCTTTCCCCCTAAAAATTATTAATCCATTGACCTTTGAATGTGGTTACTTGGGACTAAACATCGTGGCTCACAACGTACTTCGAAACCACCTTACACGGATCAGTCCCGAAATGTTCATAACTTCGTCTGTCTTCCAGTAACAGACCAGGGGACAGAAATGGCTTCTGAGAATTGGCAGGTGCTCACGTATCACTGAAAAACCTGGAGAATGACGAACACACGATAAAGGGAACTGTTACAACGCAGGTTTACGAAAGGTGGCCATCGCTCAAATCTGCGAAACTGAGTATTTTAAAATGACAGCAAATAGCATGCCTAAATACCCTTTGCTGCATTATACAAAAATCACGTTTCACGCTACAGGGCTACTGTCGGAGATCAACTCCCATCAAAAGCACTCAGTAATCTTAACAGTCGGCATATTAACCTGATAACCCAAAAAATTACCCACAGTGAAATGTCAATGAAATGTTCCTCCACCACTTCCTCCTTTTCCTATAGGTTTTATAGTCAGTATGCCATCTGCCTTTATACAGTACATTCCACAGAACTGGATTTATAATTCAGAAGGCGTGAAGCACATTAAAGTGATTTCATACATTAATCCATTCCACTGACACTTCCTTCACAATCGATTTTCGACAATGGAATTGTCCGAAATGCAGAAACTAACTTCCCTCTCAGGCAAACATACTGTATGCCCTCATAACCTACCACTGAAAGAAATTATTCATCCACTTCCTCAATTTCACGACCTGAATAAGTAAAATTATTCCAACTGGCTAACAGTCAATTTCCAAATACAGCTACAGTTTAATTAAAATTCCAAGATATTCTTTGAAATGTGAACAATGTAAGTAAGGCTGACTTGATATAACACACTCAGGCACTGAGGTCTGTGTAGTATTCTTTTCAGGAAGGGTTACCAACACAATCACACAATCTACCTTGCCACTCCATACTTGTTCTTGCACTGTCCTCAAGCCAAAAAGATGTACTAACATATCTTGCTGCAATTTCCTGGCCCCATTCAATCTTCCTCTCAACAGGGAATTACAGCATCCCAGTTTCTTCCTTCTTCTGACATACATCTCACCAACAGAAGTTGGTAATCTCAGTGGGAATAACTGGTCCCGCAAAATAACAGAACCAAATTATTCAGAATAGAAGGATCAAGTGAATGGTCAGGGTATACAACAAATTTTACAGGATGAAGTAGAATGTGACCATGGTCTAATTTGAGTATCATTCCAGGACCTACCCAGACAGATTAAAGAAAACCATTACAAACCTTTCAAGAAAATCAGGGCCTTGGCTGAGATTTTATCTATGCACCAACTAAATACAAGTCAAATGTGTTATCACTCAAAGCAATGTGCTCAGTCATACAAAGGTCATATCCAGCAGTTCCTGAACTCACCACTTGGACCAACAGTGGCAATCACTAGCCCTATTTTCTAAGTCAGTCTAGTCAGTTTTGCAGCCACAATCCTCTGCATTGCTTCTCATCAGGTGGTTACTGTTTACGTACTGAGCAAGACATGATACTCTAATCCCTGACTTGAAGGAAAATGCATCTGCATTAAATTTCACCTCAAACTCAGAAAAAAACTGCACCACAAATACAGAATATGAAACCTGGGTTTAATGTTACAACTTAGAAACCAATCAGCAGTCTTCTCACTGGAAAAGTCCATCCTCTCCATGACTGAAGAAAGCAAGGCAAGTCAGGTCTAGCATCAAGACCATGTTTGTAACTTTGACAATGAAGGCATTTGTTCACCAGGAATTTGCTCCCCCAAGCCAAACAATTATCATGCACTACAACTAGGTATGCAATGTCTGAGGGAGCAAGTAAACCAAAAATGTCTGGGATGGCAGAACCATGAATCACTGACACATCATGACAATGAATAGGCACATCTTTGAGAGTGCAGTAATTTCAAGTCACTAAATACAAGGTCACGATCCTCTACCCTCATTAATCAGCTGATATGGCCTCTTATAATCTCCCCTTGTTTCCATGAATGAAATCACAGCTAAAACAGTGTCATTTCCATGATGTCCCTGAAGTTCAGGAATAATTGCTGATTGTCCTACAAGTGATTAAAAATGTCACTTTCACTGAGACATCACCCTATGGCAGAAATACCAGACTCTCTGCATGAACTTAGACATGCACTACACTGAAGGGGCTACAACAACCAGTAACCCTAGTAGGCACATATATTGTCATTGACTGTCCAGGAACTTTTGAATTTACCACCAAACACAGTGAACAAGTCATTGAAACAATGCTTAAACGGTTGTTTACTTATGGTTTATTCATCAATGCAAACAGTAATGAATATATACAGTAAAACCTTGTTAATTTGAAGTACTCAGGACTGAAAAACCAGGCTTCCAACTATGCCATTCAAACCACCCAATTTTTTCAATGCACACTTGCTTGTTAAATGGTCAGGTGAAGTCCACGTGTTGTATGTTGTAAGCTGTGATTTTTTTACTTACTTCATTACAAAGATGATTCCCATCCTGTGTTATTTGTAAACACATACTATGTAACTTAATACAATTTACATCAAAATGCACACCAGCAAACAATAACTCACACTTGTCAAACTTTAATCTCAAATGTTTCTTACAGTAAGATTCAACCGACCTTTGTTCCAGGGGTGCCCAGTCTTTAGAAATGATGAATCTGTATGCAAACTGCCAAGAGAATATAATACAGTAGACTTCCAATAGTATGGACTACCAGGAGCCTCTTCTTTAAAATGTCATCATTTCTTTGTCACTGTCAACATTACACAATGTTTTTCACACCCTTACTACCACTAGCACCTTCATATGCCTTTTATGTCATCATTACACCTTGTTGGGTAAAAATATACAAAACACAAGTCAATAACAGTGGAGACAATATAAACACTTCAAATCACAACAACAAAAAATGGGAGCCTGAGATCACATGAGATGGTGATGAGTAACACTCACCACTTTCTACGCCAGACTGTCAGAAGTGCCTGACCATTGCATTCAAAATTAATGGAGTTTTAATGCATTTCATATTATTCAACATCAGTAATCAAAAGGCTGTAATACAGCTTCAAATTACAAAATAACCATAACCGAAATTAATTATATTAAATAAACAGCTGCATAATGTTACATGCTTGAAATTGTATGGTACTTCAAATTAACCGCTTTCGAATGGAGGTGGGTTTTCTTCAGAGTAAATTAATAAAAAATGAACTGGTAAGGACCTAACATAAAGCATTCAAGGTCTTATTTGAAAAATTACCCAAATATGGGCCTGAAGAGGCCAAAGATATCCACAACAACTTCATCAATGTAGTCGATTTCCTTGCCAACATTAAAAATCAGCACTTCCCAAATATAAGTTAAAAACAATAACAGTCAAGCCAAAACTCATTCACTTCATATGCAGTGAATGAGGGAATAAAATAAAAATTATCACAGTTATAGTTCGTGTCATCTACATCACTCATTTTGCCGCATAAATGAAAATCATTGGCCACACTTTTGGGTTTCATTTTAGTAGCCATGTCATGCTCTAAACATGATCCATTTAGTGCAATAAAAAATACCCTTCACATATACTGTATACTCAGTAACAAGAAAGGATTAGTTTTGTGTCTGCATTTTGTGTGTGTGTGTGTTGTGTGTGTGTGTGTGTGTGTGTGTGTGTGTGTGTGTGTGAAATGTAGTACAAAATTATCCAGTTCACCCCACCTGTGTTTTGTTGACAAGCATTCACAAGCTACAAACACCCAACCCCAGACATTACTGAGTCAGGCTACCGTGCAACAGAAATACTTATAATCAGACACATATTTCCAAGGGATGCCCAAACTTCAGATGCACATCAGGGACCTCATGCCTATTTAAAAACAACATATGATAGTTCTTGCAGAAACAATTATGGTACTTGCAAAGTTTAAAATCCCTGACAGCTGTCAAACTTTTCTTGCAGTATCACATGAGATGATCTGGAGAAATTATGGAAATTTGAAATGTGACTACGCTTGTCAAATTCTACTCACATACCAGCTGAGATAAAGCAGAAAGCATATAGAAATGACATAGCAGCTGAAATGAATATGACATATTATGACAATTCCAAACCTCAAAATGCTCAACAAACTTTCTCATGTATCAGATCAGCTGAACTGAGCACCTTGATCTTTATTACCTTACATTATGTCCTAACCATGCCTCTGAGCAAAGTATTATTACAAGATAAATTTCCCTTACACAATAAATAACCTAATCTGGTCCACAGCACAACACATACAAGTTCTATGACTGACAACAATCTTTGCTTTCCCTTTTGCCACTGTCAGAAATCTGTAACGACGCTTTACTCTCATGACAATTCTGTACCTTGCAAGACACATCAATACACTATTCTCTAACAATCATGTATGAATGATACAAACACAAAAGTAAATAGAAGTGGTTACAGATGACAACTTTGGGGGATTTCTAACTGATTTTGAACCATCGTGAGCGCCGGCATATCCGCCGATAAGTGGCAGATATCCAGAAGATTATAAGGGTCACTCCAAGCAGGTACAAGAATATTACAGTAGATTCCCGTGGCATTGGACACTTGGAAATGGCATAGTTGTTTGGAGTAAACACTGCCTGCAAAGACAAATGCTAGTCACAGAATCCATGTTCACTTTAATTATGTTCACGCACACACATGTATGTGCACTCATATGCATATACTCACCACACAAACCATGCATACTTACATACACACAAATATCACAGTGAAAATGCATGCAGTTTTAAGGACAATGACACACCTTCGGCGAATGGCTTGGTCATTTCCATAACCGACAACTGTTCACCAAATAGAGCCTAAAGATAAAACTGCTTACCAGCTCACATAGTGTCATATTCCAAAATGCTTCACTTTCAACTCAAATGTGTAACATACACTCCACAATCACCAAAATGACTGATTCACAGTCACCTCTTAATAGGCAACATCAAAAACTTGAAGGCATTCAGTCACAGCAAAGCGTAAGTAGCATTGTGACATCCAGTTCTTCGCATATTATGCCTATTATTCGTGTCATGTACAAGTCAGTGTATTTATTCTCACACACATAGACACATGCAACAGTGTGAGCAGACTGCAGGTAGGACATGGGAACACGCGGCAAGTAGTCAGTAGAATTCACAATTTAAAGGATGGCTGCTACTTTGCCATCACTTGCAATTACAAGAGGTTACGTAGATATCAGAAAGTATAAACTTCTCAGTTCAGACAATGCTAATGATAACCAGAATGCAGAATTATTCTTCATTATTTTCACATATGTGTGATTACCAATTCAAGGAAGAAGAAATATTGCTGTACTAGAGTATTTTTAAACCCTTGTTCTGTGTGGTGTTAAACATACATTAATAAGAAGTTAAGAGACAGACTCTGTTATATATTCCACCCATATTTGGATGAGTACCCATTAGAATAAGTACTTTTATGAAACTTGCAAATTCTCATTATATCAATATTCCACCCAATTATTAGTACACAGCAAGAAGTGCTTGAGTTACTGATGTTTCCTGTGTACACACAGTTCTGCTGTCACACATTCTGCTAACGCAAACTTGCTACGTGTAACTGACGAAGAGGTGAATGTTGTTTGTATAATGCAAACTTCTGCATACCCGTGTTGGCTGTTATGCAAATTCAGCAACCAGCATGAAAATATATGGTTGAATGATGAGCCAAATTTTTCCTGATCTGATCCAATATGTAGTATACAATTTTCCAAGAATGCAAATATTGCATTATAGAACAACTAACTCTATTTACCTATGTCTGATTTTCAGTGACCTGATGCCTTAACCACATGGCTTATCTACTGTGGGTCACGTAACCAAAAGCAAGATTTAGTCAAGTTAGTGCCCATTTGGCAGTGTTGTCAGCTTGGTGATTAGTATCCAGTAGAATCAGGGCATGCAGGAGTAGCTGTTACCCCATAATAAGTGGAGTTTGCAGTGGAATTTGAAGATAAGGTGACCCATTCCTATCACAGTAGGACACAACATTACTTAATGCTGTACCACATGTTGTGGCCATCTAACACCAAACTACATATAGTAGAATAATTAATCAGGAGGTATATGAAACTATACAAAGAATCGACCTTGAAAGCCAAGTCATAATTAATACTGAGTACACCCCAAATGAAAGTCAGCTACATGAAAAAATCAAGTCACACCACACAAAACTGACATCTGCATAAAGTTGGCATTACTTGTGACAGATACACATAAGTAAATTTTTCTGTCAACCTTCAGCACAGACACACAATTATCAAATTTCATCAGTGTGGATGAAGTAGTGTCTTGGTTTAAATGTGGATGAACACAACCTTCTTACCACCATTCATTTTATGCACTTCATGTACAGAATGCATAAAAATAAAAATATTATGAATTAAGGTGTCCCCACTCAAACTTTAGAGGAACAATGAATTGACTATTGTTTCCTCTGCACACTGCAAGACATGCAGAGGTAACTTCAGCTACAGCAGGCTTGCAACTGCTAAATTATTAGAAGCAGTACTTACGAGTATGAAACTAGGATTGTCCTTATTTCTCCAACTGAATGATGGGAGTGTCCACTCATGTATATCTTCTCTGTGCACACGATGGCACCCATGATGTGTATGACCCGTTACAATAAGACGAGGTTTCAACATATCCATCAGCTGCAAATCGCAACAGTCATGTGACACAAAAACAGAAATTGGTATCCCATGATCTGGTTAACTGAATCATTCTTGGGTTAATTAACAACAATGTTCTAACTACAGGAATTATACGTCACCAGACAAAATGGGAAGATGATTATAAACACTTAATAGGTAAAGATGTGGCAGGTGGTAGTCATAGCATAGCTGAAGGCTTATCCCTGTGTCTGCCTGACAGGAGTCAGGAAAACAATAAAAAAAATTTGGCACAACTTCCCAAAATCTGAACTAGGCACCCCCAGATTATAAGCGTAGCAATTTAGCCATTCTGCATCACTGTGCCCCCGCCCCCCCTCCCCTTTGAGGTATATGTTATAGAACCATTTTTAAATATATATAGTCAGTTATTAAAAACAAAAGTTACTATGCCATAAAATGATACTAAACTTCATAAAAATTGGTGAAGTGTAAATATTTTATTGTCCAACTTATGCACAATTATGTACGGTACAAAGAGGAAGATTGGTGAAGTGATTCAAAATTCTAAAAGCATTTTATATACAGGGTGTCCCAGGAGGAAAGGTCAATATTCTGGGAGGTCATAGTATCGGTCATTCTAAGCAAAAATGTTTATGTAGTGCCCCCATGTATAGTGCGCCTACACTAATACTGCGATCGGCACTGAGCGGAATTATTCTACAAAATTCCCACCCTATAAAATGCACATTACAAACCACAAATCACTGCCACCAGACAATATCTATTCTACGACGCAGCCCCTTCTCATATACCCGACATGTGATACAACACCTTAATGACACTTTCCCTAACAGGTGGATCTGTCGTGGCAGTACCATTAACAGGCCACCAAGATCTCCAGACTTAACCCTGTTAGATGTTTGTTTATGGGGGTTTGATGAGTGAAATGTAAGAAGTGTACAGAAAGAAGTGGATACACGAGACGAACTGCTCGTTAACATACTGGATGTTATCGCCTGCATAAAGGAACGTCAAGACGCACTCAGACGAAGAGCACGCCATGTCTTCACACAAGTTGCAAAGTGCAATGATGTTGATGGTGGAATTTTCAAACATTTATTATAAACTGCACCAACTCTGTCACTTGAACAATTAATACTGGTATTAGAAACAGTACATACACATAATATCTCTTTCTTATCAACAATTTTGCGGTTGTACATTCAAATAGCTCTATCTCAGAAACTGTTCGGAATAGGACACATGTTCACATAAATATTTTTGCTTAGAATGACCGATTACTATGACCTCCCAGAATATCGACCTTTCCTCCTGGGACACCCTGTATATGCATGTAAGTAGGGTCAACCTTCTTCCCATGTAAATGCAGTGCTTTTAGACAGGAACAAACCTGTTCTGAGGACTCTTTTGACAGGCACTCCCAACGCTCACGAAATTTCTGTGTCTTCTCATCCTCAGGTGCTTGGTCAGGTCCACTGCATTCAGCATCTGACTCCCGGTACATTGGGAAATGCTATTAGAAGGATTTCAGATACATCAGATACACAATTCTAAAAAAAAACTCCTCCAAAGAGTTCTGCACTCACAGTGTCACACTGTTACCTCACAGGTACCATAGCAACTTCCTGCCACCAAGTTGATAAGAACCCAACCAAACCTGATTTAAGTTAACACAGTTTTCTTGTCAAACATTTTAATATTACACTCTTGTCTGAGCTTCCTCCATGTTTACACCCTTATATTTCATATTTATAGTTTTTCCAACAATTACAATAGTGCCACAAAGAAAACCACATTGAGAACATACACATAATTTGGAAGTAATCATCAAGTTATAAAAACTTGTATTACTGCTTTCTAGTATGTATTATACTGAGTGAAACAAAACATAATACAATGGCAAAAGCTCTGTTGCATCTCACAGCACCTACATGTTCCCATGGCAAACATCATTATCACCACCACAAGCGTACTTCTATGCAAAACGTAAAGATTGTTAAGTGGTTCTGATGGCATCTGTCATTGACACTGTGATAATACATTATTTAAAATAAAGTGGGCAAACTGCAGACACACAAGTCAATTTCTTGTAGCCTAAAAACACTCACACAAAAAATAAATTCTATAACATTGGCACTATAGAAAGGTTATAAAATGCTTGACAAAAGATATTTTATATCAGACTATGGAACCATTTTTATAGGAATTTCATAGCACAGTAACAACTTATTTAAATGCATATTCAAAGCTGATGTACCAAACCCACTTTTGAAAAGAGAAACTAATACAGACCTGTAATAAAATTGGGCGACTGAACTGAGTGAGATCCATACCTCGGTCACACCTGCCTACTCCCTTAGTACACTTTAACCTCCCTGTAAAATAATTAATGTAATGACAGAACTGACAATTATGTTACAGCATGCTCTTGCCTACAACACCAACATTAGTGAAAAGGTGAATACCTATGATTAACAAATATTTTCAAAACATGTTTGTCCTTTGTTAGTGTGTGTATTTCATTGACTCTGATGTTAATTTGTTAAGCATACATATCTACAGTGAAACGGTCACTTCTTCATGGACAAAATGACTGGGGCTGTGGGCCCAGCAATGCATCAGGGCCCCAAAGGGCTGGAGGCCCTTCTGGATGACAGACTCAATAAATAATCTTGCATCATACACATAAACTTACTTTTTGCCTAACATCCAGCCATTCATTTTATATGTTACTTTATATTATGCCAATACAAGTGTTGCATGACTGAAATGTATCTTCCTATTGAACCCACAAAACTACACGTTTATTTTTTTAACTTCCTCACTTTTTATGATCCCCCTTAAATGTATTATCCTAACCTATTTTAAATGGGAAAAGTCACTTTTATCACAGGCATCACCTACTCATAGGTTCCTTATAGGTCTAGGGTCAGGATATGGATGATTACTGGCAACACTTTTCTGGGCACCGGAAACTGTGTGATAGCTCTAAATTAGACTGCTAGTTGGACAAGTCTAAATCCTGTTCACATTTCATAAGGCAGCCTTAGCTACCACAGAAATATACAAGCATATGCATGTTGAAAAATGGTGGTATGTGGACAGTCCTGGTGCATACACAGTGGTTTGTTAATGTACACGTAACTTCCCCTCTAACAGATAAAAATGTCTATATCACAGCATACAGTAGTCACCAAAAAAAGAAAAGCAAATGAGAAAAAAAGAAGCTTCCAAAGTTTAAAAAAACTTTACATAAATCATAAGCAATATGGGATATGGTAGTTCTCATGTACATTCCCTAACAGCCAATTTTAGCAAAATACATTTAGTGGTTCAAGGACAGAATATGCATACACAATTTCTCCAAAATGTTATAACAACTGGAAAGAATTACTATAATTAGAATGATCAAAATTAATTTACTGAAATGTAGTGATATGCAATGTTTATATAAGAGAGAGGTCAGTAGCATCTGGTACTTTATACAAAAGGTCTGTATGATAGCAGGGGAAGGATAGGTTACAAGAGCAGAGTGTGAGATGGAGTCACATGTGAAGGACAGACAGAGAGCTGGAGAGTGAGAGAAACAGACGTTAGCATAGGATAGAAGAGGCTACATGTATTTACAAAGGGGATTTTAGTTTGTTAGGCTTTTGTCAATGTCAAGTTGAATGGGGTTTTGAACTTCGCTGGACAGTCAAAATTCAAGGGTTTGACACTTTTCTGAGATGTAAATCAAGACAGGGTGGATACCATGTTAGTTACGGTAGCACATTACAATTGTCCAATAGATGAGACTCATACAGGGTTTACATATATTATGTTAAGTGATGACGCATCAGTTATTAGGAACAAATGGGGAAATAGGATACACAAATTTTAAGTTTTGGGCCTATTATGAGAATGCTAAATTTAGATGGGAACAATCAGACTAGTTTGTAAAATTAGAGTAGGGGGATTTTGAACAAGGAAACCAACTTTGCTTCACATATTGCAGCAAATGATGCACAAGTTTTTCGGTTTTCACAGAGGAAGTACATGTGATTGCATCACTCCTCATTTAGGACAGACATACAGACTAAATTTGCTAAAAAGAAACAAATAAGTGTTACTACATGGGGGGGGGGGGGTACATTGTTAAAAAATGTGATCAAATAAGTTTTAATGGGTTTTACAAAATTTTGAACCATAAAAATTTTGTTTTTTTCAAAGAGAAATAACTTTTATTGGAACCCCCCTCATTTAAGAAAAACCAAAAAACTAAATTTGTGAAAAAAAAAAAAAAAAATGTTACCACAGGGGGGGGGGGGGGTACAATGTTAAAATATGTGATCAAATCAGATTTAAGTGGTTTTACCAAATTTTGGACCATATAAATGTTTGTTATTTCACAAATGTTAATGTGCAGTGAAGACGCCATGTAACAAAGTGGTCCATGCAACGCTTATCTCATATCAACAGAACATGTAATAAATTAGTGCCCATTGACTCATATTATCCCCCCCCCCAAAAAAAAGATACTCCAGATTATCAATTACACAGAAATCGTCTTAATAGTTCTTCCTTACTAATTTTACAACACTCAAACCACCTTAGCCCCTGTAAAGTAGGTCTCATGCAAAATGACTGAGTGAGGAAGGTGAGCAAGATTGTTATAATGTCAAGCAATATTCTCAATGTGGTGAAAAGAAAAATACCGAAATCCTTAAGAAGGATCTACCCCCAGCTGTGCAGTCCATAACTGTCCATCACTCAAACGGCTCAACTTCAATGATGGTAGGGAACTTACTTGAGATTTTCTGCAGCTGTAACTCTGCTGGACGGCACAAAAAACAGCCATCCCCTTCCATTGCCATGCTGTTCACCAGCACAAAGTGGTTGCCCTTGACCGAAACCAGCCGGACAGATTGGGCATCAAAAGCCGATGCAAAGCGTTCATGCAGATAAGGGCTAATCCTGCATGCACAAGCACATGACACTTTCAAATGGCCACAGTGCTGCAGGCTGTTTTTGTATGCTAGGTCCATATTACACAAGTGAAATGTTTTTAAGTCAAATTGTTTTGACATGATTAGCCATTAGGAATGCTGTTTGGGATTACTTTGAATGACATCACACCTTGTGACACAGGTATCACCCAGTAAGACACCATCTATTTACCTTTTCAAATTAATCAATTAGAGATGAAAGAATTTCAATTCTCCATTAGAAGCTATACAGCATTACATCCCACAAGGCCATAAACAGATTCATATTCTTGTCATCTGGGTGTGACATTATAGAACATTGCACGTGGAAAACAACATTTCATAGGGACAATCCTTCCATATTCAGCATCATAGAGCATGGGGTGAAATGTGATCAGGTTACAGAAAAGGTGGTAATTCAAACCACTGGAGAGGGAGAGGTGATATTTCAGTCCT
>Ga0136643_10008843_pt1 | contig 14770 bp, 7 predicted proteins | sample TergutLab28metaG_FD_96883 | JGI IMG/M metagenome (GOLD analysis project Ga0136643, IMG submission 96883) | Labiotermes labralis P1 segment gut microbial communities from Petit-Saut dam, French Guiana - Lab288 P1 (version 3) (version 3) | ecosystem: Host-associated > Arthropoda: Insects >... | reverse complement strand
GGTGTTGGGTTTGTGTGTTGTTGTGGTTTGTGGGGGGTTTTGGTGGGGGGGGGGGGGGGGCAACGTTGTCGAACAACACTGCGAGAAACTCAGATCTGGCAGGTTTGAACGTGATATCTTTAGTATTCAAATTACTGTACAAAATGTATGTGATTTCAGCAGATTAACACTTGTTGTGTGGCCCTGAGAACAGACCCAATTACTCGGAACATGTCGAACTTGGTTTGTCATATGAATTCTAAAGTGTTCTTTCATGGACTAAATGTGTTTGAAGTTACTGATACTTAGCCCCAAAATCTTGGGTACACAGTTGCCTGATTTAATTGAAAATCTTTCTTAAGACAGATGTTAAATTATGTGGCTCAACACCTTCGCGAAGCAGAAACACTCCAGTCTTGTATTCGGAAGCTCCCCGGATTGAATTTCGACCCGTCTGCCCTGACTGATGTTTGTCATGGTTTTCTTCAGTGCGTAGTCGATATAACGACTCGCTACTGGCTGGACGGTCCGGGGATCAAATCCCGGTGTGGGTGAGATTTTCCGCTACTGTCCAGACCGTCCCTGGGGCCCACGCAGCCTCCTACCGGGTCTTCCCCTGGGGTAAAGCGGCTGGGACGTGGCGTTGATCACCCACCCCAACTAGCGTGGAGGTTAAAGAAAGAGTAGAGCTATACATCTACTCCCTGTCTGTGTCTTCGTTGCCTGTTCTAGGGTGAACTTTTCCCTTCAGACGCATTTCTGTGTGGTACATCGATCAGACGAGGACACTGCTTTCCAGACCTTTTCTTGTAATTCATCAGGCACCCTACCTTTCACACTGTATACATTATACTTCTTTGAGAGTAATATCCATTAACGTTACGCCTCCTGCGCGAATACGGAAGCTACTTTTATTCGCTTTTCTGTCTTTCTATAGTTGTGTGCAATTGATCGCCTTTACGAGTTTTATATTAACTTCTTAATTTAGTTTCCTCTTTAACCCTTATCCTGCTAACATGGAAAATATGGTGAGCTCCTAATAATGCCAGCAAATGGCAGATAGGATTTATTTCGGCGTTTTAAGGGTTAAATCTTTCTGACTGGTTGGTTGTTGCTTTCATGTGCAAAATTAAAGTTCACCTTATAATCTGCCACGAAGGTATAAACGGCAGTAGATGTATAGCTCTACTCTTTCTTTACCCTCGACACTAGATAGGGGTGGGTGGTCACCGCCACACCCCGGCCGCTTTACCCCCGGGAAAGAGACCCGGTACCAAATGTACAGGAGGCTGGGTTGGCCCCAGAGCCAGTCTGGACGGGTACGGAAAATCTCGCTCCCCACCTGGATTCGACCCGCGGACCATCGAGCCCGTAGCGAGTCGCTCTACCGACTGAGCTATCCCGGCCCACAATTTCATGCGTACCGTTTTGGGGCCTCGGTGACGTGTTTTTGACCAAGGGACAAGCTTCATTGGCGGTGAACTGGACTTTTTCCTTATGGCTTTTTCTACCTGCTGGACAATGAGTTGTGGCTATATACTGGGGTGGGTGGTAAGTAATACTTCTACTACTGATAGGTTATGACGTGGCTTCTGGTAATTTTACCTACACTGTCACAGTGGTAACGGGAAGCACCAACTGCTTTAGCATTCAAAACTGAATTGTGCTCACATTTCCTACGTTTATATATATGATATATTTGTTAACTGCAATTGGGTTGACACCCGGTGGCAGTATTACGGTATACATTTACACACAGACACTACATATAACAACACAAATAACAACTAATTTGGAAGAGTGCGGGCCGTGCCCCGTCTTTGCGAATTCTACCCTGGCATTTGCCTTACAACAGAGGAAAAAGAACGGAAAAACCTCAGTCAGGGTAAGAAAAACGTCAGTCCGGCTAAGAAAAGCCTCAGTAATCAGGGTAATAAAAACCTCAGTAATCAGGGTAAGAAAACTCCCAGTATTCTGTAAGACTTCTGACGGAAGACAATTTTTTCCTTTAACAACAGTAACCCGCTGGTCATTTTTAATGGAGAAGCGCTGTGTTCACCGAGATTCGGCACCTGACTGCTGAAACAATATTAGGTTTCAGTCTTCAAACGGTAGAAATGTTAACACCGTCAGGCTGCATAGCGTCTGTTGAAGTTCGCGTGTACCTTACAACATTTCGCACGACGTATTTGTGTCAGCTGTAGCATTAGAACTCACCAAAAGTTCAGGACTTTGTATCTCGATCACCATATACATTTCCGGCCTAACAGTGCATTATTTTTAGAGAAACTTCAAATCGGTCTAATTGGGCATTTGAAGGCCTGGTAAAGAAATTCTTTAATATAATCCATATTGAAATAAGCAGGGAGCAGGCATTGTTAAGGAAATAAGGAATGACATTGCACTGCTTTTCCCGTAGTGTTGCGGGTGTCTAGACATTGTGAGGAAACAAGAAATATGTTACGGAATTCCGTGATGAATGATCGGCGTAGACGACTACTCTGAGAATAAGCAAGGCTATAGAAGCGTGGTATTTTGTTACAGGGAAATATAAGAACTTAAGTGGTGACGATATGACAGATAATCTTTGACAGTGACATACTCTTATGCGATTTACTGTCCCGTTCCTGAGTGTCGCAGTGGAGGGAGTCCTGATTTCAAATCTGTGCCCAGTGACCTGCTCTCCTTACGACGGATTCTTCATAGGTTTTCTAAATCCCTCGAGGTAAATGCCGAAATAGACCCAAATTATCCAACGACGACCCTCCAGCATCCTTTTTGATTCGTTGTTCATTTCATCATTGTACGCTAGGAGCTGGAGTGGGCCGGGATAGCGCAGTCAGTAAAACGAATAGCTACCGGCTGGACGGTCCGGGGATCGAATCCCGGTGGGGGCGATATTTTCCGCACTCGTCCAGACCGGCCCTGGGGCCCACCCAGCTTCCTATACAATGGGTACCGGGTCTTTCCCGGGGGGTAAAGAGCGGCCGGGGCGTGACGTTGACCTCCCACCCCATCTAGCGCCGAGGTTAAAGAAAGAGTAAAGCTATATCTCTGCTCCCCCTCTGGGCCTTCGTGGCCTGTTCTAGGGTGAACGTTACGTTTACCTTTACTCTAGGAGCTGGAATTTTCCGGGTTAGAATCCCGGCGGGGGCAAAAGTTTTCTCTCTTCCCTGAAAGGCCCCTCCTGGCTCTGGGACCCAACCATTGTCATTGTTAAATGATACTGGGGCTCTTTCCGTAGGCGTAAAGCAGACGGGGCGTGAAGTTGACCTGTCATCTCCATCAAGTTGCGAGGTGTTAAGAGTGGGTGGAGCTAAATTTTACTCCCCCTGTGACGTGAACAGAAGAAGACTTATCATTCGTGACTCGTGACTGTTGTTAAAGGAAACACGGGCGTAAAAGGTAAACGTTTATCACGTTCGGATGTGAGGGTCTCTTCAGTATTTTTTCCACGATACAGGCCAAGATAAAGCCTGTCAGAGTTAGAAAAACTAAAGGCTTAACGCTGGCCGAGGCGATAATTTGATTTACTTAATTTTTAGACTCGTTTGCAATAATTGCGCAAAGCGACCATAAAGTTTCCTCGTGTCTGCCCTTCCGCCCGCATGGAACAACTCGGCTCTCACTGGACGGATTTTCATAAAATTTTATATCTGAGTATTTTTTCGAAAATCTGTTGGGGAAGTTCAAGTAAAATATGACAAGAATTACGGGTGCTTTACATGAAGGCTTTTATGCATTTATGACAATATCTCGCTGAATTCTTCTTAGGGTGAGAAGTATTTCAGACAAAAGGTGTAGAGAAAATCAAACCACATATTTTAAGTTCAGTATAGGGATGCTGATAAGTCTTTAGCCCGACCAGAAAGGAAACAAGCTAATGTTTCTGTCAGAATGGCGTGAATTTCCTTCGGCGCCTTGCCTTGCAGGAAAAACATGATGACAGCTCGCGTCTCGATGTTGTTCAAATCGCGCGCGTCCCTCACATACTTACGAGCTTGTTTCCTTCCTGGTCGGGCTAAGGACTTATCATCACCCCGGTACCCTTTCCGGAAAATCGGGACATTTTTTTAAAAATGTGGTAAAATATGGTGAAGCCAGACATGCTACATATGACAAAAGAATATAGCGCATGCTTCTTACATGCAGCATAACTAAGGTTAGTCATGTACTCGGCATATGTGATACTATTTTTCCACGGCAGCAGTGGTTACACGAACGCGCCTCTGTGTTAGGTTTATATGTATGTTGCCTTTCTTGTTAAAAATGTTGAAATATTCCGTGCCGGTACAGTGGAGAACCGTCGTGCTTTGCGAACCGGCTGCAACGGTAATCTGTGTTTGCCTTAGTAATTCATCGTCTTGGAATTTGCACCAAAATGTGGGGGCTTGGATGACTCCGACAGTCCGTTCTAAAGTGGCAGTTACTGCTAGCGGCCTGTGGGAGAAATGTTCCGTAATTCTCCTGAAGGAAGAATGTGGAGGAGAGTGGGTGTTAGACTGGAGGTGTTGACAGACAGTGTCCCCCTCATAATAATGACATCAGCACGTATGCCGTGATATGACGTAATATGACGTAATGTCGCGACTTGAAGAGGCCAGACATTGTCATGGTCTGTGGCTGTCTCAGATAGCAGAATGTGACGCAAGTTTAGGCCAACAATTAGCATAACTGCCGCCGCCATTGTCCGAATTTTGACGTCGTAACTAATTAATTCACGGATTGTGTTGTGATTTTCTTAACGATACTGTCCGTAACGCCTTGTCTGGCGTTCAATAGAATGATAATTGAGCGATCAGTTGGCAGACATCTGGAAGGAAGCGGTTGTGAACTGATATGTGGCAATATCTTGCAATTCCCAAGGAGAGACTGAAGAGAGTAGCTGATAAACAGGGTCGTAGCTGAGAGGGGGGAGGGGGGGCAATGGTGCGGTCACCCCGGGCAGCAGACGACAAGGGGCGCTAAAATGAAAATTTTAAATTAAACAAGAAATTCTGCGCTCAACGAATTTAAAATTATTGAGCCCAATAACGTGAAATTCAATAAATGATGGTGATTTTTTGAAGTTTGTAGTTTATGTTAGAGGTGGCTGTTGTGTAATTACTCACCCCGAGCACAAAAAGTAGCGACGCCGCTGCTGATAAGTGAATTTTAAAACACATCCCTAAGTTATGACCCATTACAAGACGACGCCATGTTACCTTCATTAAAACATATGCCTACTGTTTCACATTTAATGGCTCTTTTAGAATTAGAGAATTGAGTGTCGGTCCGCTTCTTCCTTTTGAGGATTTTTCGAGTATCTTGGTGTCCCCTGGATAGGTTACCGGCCCGTCGCATGGTGAGTCTAGTGGTGGGGCTGCCACCTTGATGCCTCTAGACCTGCATGCTTTTCTGTAGCGGTGTGCTCCCTTAGCTGAATGGGCCCAGTTTTAAGGCGCTGGACTTTCGCCTGCACCCTCTCCAGTCTGCTGCAGTTTTAGCTGCATTGCCCAGGGGTCACGCAGCCATCGCCTTCGTGGACGTGGGAGTAGGATTTGCCGACAGAGCCATCGTTGTTGTAGACACTTACTTGGAATAACAAAACTAGATAAAGAAAAGAATCAATGTATTAGGCAAAAAACGAGAGCACAGAACATAGTAAAGGAAATAAAACAGTACCAGATTAAGTGGCTACAACATGTACAGAGGATGGACACAAACAGAGTACCAAAACAAGCACTGCAATATGAACCAAAAGGACGAAGGAACATAGGACGACCGAGGAAGAGATGGAGGGACCAACTTCATTTTGAGGATCAAGGAACAAGAAACACGCCTAACCCTTCAGGAACATGATGGTGATGATGAAGAATTAGAGAATACCCAGTTTTTGCGAGGGCGAACCAACAGTGTTTCTGTCCTGTAGGGTTTGCTTTTTTCCCGCTGTTACTCCATTAGGAGCTTGTCTGCAGTTATGGCGGTACTGTGATGCGGATGTTTCCTGCGACACTGTGAGTAGCATAGCGCAGTGAATTGTCAATGTGAAGGACGTGGCTGGAAGCGGTCTTGGCCTATTTTTATGTGGTGTTCCGTCCTTTGAGTGAGAGACTGAATAAAACCGCAGAAAATCTGAGTCAGGTTAGTCGTTCTTAGGAGCGAGATTTGAACCACAGTTTTCCCGACTGTGAAGCAGGGGTGATATCCATTCGGTCGTGATTTTTTTGGTTTATTTATATCATTGGAAAATTAGTGTGTTACATGTGAGACACACCTTTAACTGTCAGAATTGCCCTTCCGCCCAGCACCGAATCAAAAATGGAGAATACAGACCAAAGCACCATGTTGAAAATTGTAAGGTATGGTGTCCACGTTGTGCTTCGGAAATACATAATAAAAGAAGAAATATAACCTGTCAATGCACAACTTTACCGTAGCAATTATAGATGGCGGCTACATGTTTTGGCTAAGCAGTAGCCAGCATCAGGCTACGTATATCAGAAATAATTACTTACTTACTTACTTACTTACTTACTTACTTACTCCATGGTGCACAGTCATTCTTGAGAAGCTGACTGGTTTGCAGCTAGTTAAGAAATTCCCCGCATTTCACGGAACCCGAAGGTTCATTACCGCACCCACAAGCGTCCGCCACCTATCCCTATCCTGGGCCAGCCCAATCCAGTCCATATACCCACATCCAACCTCCTGGAGATCCATCCTAATACCATCCACCCATCTACGCCTAGGTCTCCCCAGTGGTCTCTTTCCCTCCGGTTTCCCCACCAAGACCCTATACACCCCTTCTCCTCGCCCATACGCGCCACATGCCCAGCCCATCTGATTCTTCTCGATTTTATCACCCGCACAATATTGGGTGAGGAGTACAAATCATTTAGCTCCTCGTTATGCAATCTCCTCCATTCCCCCAATATGAAAGGCAGTTATATACATATAATCTTCATCTTTGCACCGTGCATGAATGACATATAAACACTTTATTACCCAACTTATGCACAAATATAATTCGTAGATACAATTAAAATTATAAAATATTGAAAAGACTGAAGGAGCATTTTTAAATATTTTATAATTTTAATTGTATCTACGAATTGTATGTGTGCATAAGTTGGATAATAAAGTGTTTATATAAGCATATAGTTTACATATAGTTACGAATGATTAGTGGCCGAAATCTAGGCCTGAAGATGGCCTCACGATAGGCCGAAACATGTCGGTTATCACTTTGTAATAAAATTACATTCATAAGTGCAAGTACATTTGTTGCTCTTTTAATAACTTTTATATATGCAGGTACGTAATTCCCATTTGTACTTCTGATATATACAGCCTGTAGATGGCTACTCTGTAGCCGAAACCTGCTGCTGTCATTTAGAACTGCTACAGTAAAGTTTGCATTGACGGTCTACGTTTCATCTTTTATTATGTACACCATGTTTAAATCTGTAATGGAATTCTAAGCACAGCTATATACGTCATGTGGGAGGCATCACCCCTCTCACAAAATGGCCGAAAACCCTTCACAGGCAACCCATCCTCCCCTTCCTTCCGTCACAAAGAGGCGGCCGTAGAGAAGTTCATCACATCTTTACAAATGGTGGGTGTGTCACTTGAAGGCACCATGAAGGCTGTGACACCGGACGGATAAACTAGCGAGCGTCTGGAGAGACGGTGAAGACACTCTTGAAGCGCGCGAGATCGGCCGACGGTCTTCCCGGCGACCGATACTTCATCTACCGCCAACGATTCGCGCGGAAACCCGTGCTTCATCCGCCCGGGCGTTCGTTTGTAAGTGTTGGATTTCCTTGCATATTGCTATAGTTGGTACTGGTTCGCTAATTCTGTAATCGTTTGGCGCTACCCCTCCATGCACACGGCTCGTCACGACGGTGACTGTGAACAGAACTGTTGTCAGATGTGACGCGGTGTTGACTGACAGAAATGTGTCAGTGTTTTGCAAGAGTCTAGCGGCTGCTTCCGTCATTAGGTTACCCTCAGAGACAGTAGGTTCTTCCAAAAGTCAGTAAATATCGTGGGTGTACAAAGAAAACAAAGTCCAGTGATATTTTATTACCACCTAAAAACACAACACGTATAATCAACAGCTTGACCGAAGTTTGTCATTAAATATTAGGCAGCATGTTTCGGCTGTAAAACAGTCATCATCAGGCCAAAGTAGAACATAGTCTAGGTACACAGAAAGTGTGCACTCTGTGGGATCCCATATCGTTTACTCCATGGTGCAGAGTCCTTCTTGAGAAACTAACTGGTTTGCAGCTAGTCAAGAAATTCCCCGCACGGTATATTCAAGCAGTAAATTACTCGTAGTTAAAACAAAAATTAGCAGGCTAAATTAAAGTATGTTGGTAAAATACAATATGTAGGTGCAGGATGGAGATAGAGGAAATTGTATTCTACCAACGTACTTTATTTTAGATTACTAATTTTAATTTTACCAGCTGGAAGGCCCAAATCTCTATGGGAAGATGAAGCTTATGAAGTGGGCACAAGAAGTACAGGACCGCCATAAGTGGAAGGATATTGTCGAGAAGGCCAAGACTATCAGAATTGTAGCGCCTTAGAAGAAGAATTTTAATTTTTAACCACGGGTAATATACTGCTTTGATACGTCATTGTAAACGATATGGGATCCCACAGAGTGCACACTTTCTGTGTACCTGGACTGTGTTCTGCTGTGGCCTGATGATGACTGTTTTATAGCCGAAACATGCTGCCTAAAAGTTAATGACAAACTTTTGTCAGGTTATTTATCTCAGTAATTAAACAACTTGGTGCACAAAATTTTTGTATTACAATAAGTTTATTTCATGCCTCTACATGTTTCGAGCATGTAGAGGCATGAAATAAACTTACTGTAAAATAAAAATTTTGTGCACCAAGTTGGTTAATTACTGAGATAAATATACTGAGATGCACGGTCAGCAAAACGTCAAAATTTTGTCAGGTTGTTGATTATATGTGTTGTATTTTTAGACGGTAATAAAATATCACTGTATTATTACACACAACGGAATGGCTGGTATTAAAAAAAAAAGCCGCTTTGGTGAATAAACGAGTTAATAATTTCGTGTCTACCACATCCTGAACACAGAAAATGCTGTAAGTACGAAGTACATTCACACATTATTTACAATGCTACGAACACTGTCACTGTGGCTATTGCTGAGTCCAGTGAAGCATGTTTGTTGACATTTTTCTAAAAACTTTGTTCATTGAACTTAATGAGTTTTCCTTGTACGGCCACGATTTCTACCAGACTAAACGTCTTGCATATCAGAAGAAGCATTCTTCATCCTGTAGCAAGCTCCGAGATTTGCAGTATGGTCCCATACAGTTTCCTCTAAAACTCAAATTCCGAACCATGTTTACCAAGTTTCAGTCTCATGCCTGTTACACGCTTCCACACAAAGTCTTTCGCCAGTACGAGTGAACATTTAGGCCTAAGTCTTCTTCTTCACATCATGCGTTAGGGAGTGGAGCATGTTCCGATCGGAGTTCCCTTTCGGTATAAAACGCGGAATGTTCTGGCGTTCTGCAGCCGTTCGGTCCAAACGTTGGACGAACACCCAGTTTTATCTGCGTTCATTAACGTTGCTTTGTACCGAAAGTGTCTTCAGCTACTTCCCCGTATCGTCGTTCTTAACACGTTGTATTCTATTAAAAGTTATGCGTTTCGCATACTGAAAGATTCTCATTTATTCAGAATGTTTAGACACGCCGTTAACTTGTCCATATCCGATTTTTGTAATGCGGAAAGACCACATTTCCGTCTTGTGTCTACAGTTGTTTAAGAAGTATTACTCTGTTGGCAGCATGGCCTTCTTTATAATAGCATTTGTGAAAACACATATAGAGTGCGTGACCGTGAAGACGAAGGCATTACGGTCCTTCGAGACGCCGGGAATTTCACCTCGTCGCATGCAGAAGGCCCGATTCTTTCAGCAGTACAGCTGAAAGCACGTCAGATTTTACGTAAATGTCGACAGTCAGGTCTACCGCTGCAGTAGCGTAATTCGGGATTGTTTTAAGGAAGTGGGTTTTTGAGATCTTTCCAATTTTGTATCCTTTCGGGCTGTTTGAGAACTTATCTTCTCTATGGCGTCCCTGCGATATCAGGGTCTGTCCGATTTTAAATGCTGGCAGACCCATTTGGGCGCTTTTTTTTTTAGATCGACTGAATTAGTCACCCTCTGGAGACTGACATCCGTCTAAATTACATTTGAAGATTTCCTTCTTGCCTGACAGTAAACACAGTCCAAACGGTAAAGTTTTACAGGAAAATAATCCTTGTTGTGCTCACAATCATACGAAGCGCGTAAACAGAAAACTGTAGAGTTTCCTATTGTAACAGCAGGTGGTACGTATAGTTAACGCTTGACTATATACGGTTGATTTTATTCCGGTTTCCAAGCGTCTTGCTATATGAAGTCAGGGAATGCTTGCTGTTATTCGGTGCAGAATCTTTTTTCTTCCAGTTTGCTATCCAAAAATTTTAAACATTAAGATATACAGAACTGCAGTTTTGCTTCTTGTTTTGTATGGGTGTGAAACTTGGTCGCTGGCATTGAGGGAGGAACGTAGGCTGAGGGTGTTTGACAATAGGGTATTGAGGAGCTTAATGATCTGTACTCCTCACCCAATATTGTTCGGGTGATAAAATCGAGAAGGTTGAGATGGGCCGAGCATGTAGCGCGTATGGGGGTGAGGAGGGGCGTGTACAGGGTTTTGGTGGGGAAACCTGAAGGAAAGAGACCACTTGGGAGAACCAGGCGTAGATGGCAGGATAATATTAAGACGTATCTTCGTGAAGTGGATACGGGGTATGGACTAGATCGAGCTGGCTCAGGATGGGGTCAGGTGGCGAGCATTTATGACCGCGGTAATGAATCTTCGGGTTCCATAAAATGCGGGGAATTTCTTGACTAGCTGAAAACCTGTTAGCTTCTCAAGAAGGACTCTTCTCCATGGAGTAAGTAAGTAACTTTCTTGCTACAGTTAAACGAGGTAGAATACTGACAGGGCCAGCACACAACAACGAACGTTTTAGAGGACAGCTGTTAGAAGTCTTGTTAGCCGGGTCTGTATTGTCGTTACGGGTCGTAATTATTTCATTTCACGGGATGTTTAGATTCTGAGTACATCAGCTGGATGCTTCGCTGAGAGCAACGAGAAGAAAATTTACCCTTGCGGTAAGCCTGCATATTTTGTTAAAGATACAAAGACAGACTGTGAAAATGGTCGCAATGCAAGTGTTGATAAGCGCCCACAATGCCAGTAAAATTTTTGTAGAATGACCACATATGTGATGTAGTAGTGTTTGAGGGTAAGTGCAATGCAAATGGTAGCTGTTTGCACAAAGCCACAAAAGAAGTACACTTGTAAGAAACCAAGATGAAATTCGGTTCAATTCCAGAGGTGTGTGTTAAGGTGTTGGCCTAACAGTACGGATGCCAAGTATAAAGTCACCATACAAAGACAAGCACAACACAAAACATTAAGAATACACAAGAACGGAACACTAGACAGGCAAAACAGTAATAATAATAATAACTCAGATCAATGCAATTCTTGTTTAGTAGTGTGCCGAGTCTACAGCCAGACGGCCAAATACAGAAACGGCACATCATATATACACCAGTAACAAAGCGCAATCAACGAGACTCAGATGAAACAGACACTGACAAAAACAAACAAAAATACTCTTAAATCATGAAACAGGACACCTTCCAATAACGAACTAATAACAGCAGTGCCAAATCTGACCAAGCGTGATAATGCGCCTTATGAAGACATCTGAATCACTATAAACTGAATTTGCCGTATTGGCACACCTGGCGGTGGGACAATTTTTGTAGGGTGGACTACTACTACTACTACTACTGTTACTACTACTACTACTGCTGCTGCTGCTCCTACTACTACAACCACCACTACTACTACTGCTGCTACTACTATTACTACCACTACTACTAATAGTAATAATAATAACTTAACTGCATGGAGCAGAGTCATTCTTGAGAATCTAACCTGTTCTCAGCTAGTCCAGAAATTCCCTGCATTTAAAGGAACGCAAATGTTCATTACCGTGATTACAAGTGACGGCCACCTCTCCCTTTTCTGAGGCAGATCAATCCAGTCCATACCCCCACATTCCACTTCCTGAAGATCCAGTAATAATAATAATACTGCTAATTGCAATTGCGTATTTATGTTTCCTGCCCAGTTACATCTGACCCGACAAACGTCGTGAATTTCGAAGTTGTTCCCTTTTTCCTGACGCCTTAGACGTCCGAGTTACATGATTATTTGCGGCGCATCTTCAGGCGTTATACACGATGACCAGAATTTCCTATAATTTTCGTTGTGCATCCTGATTGCTGGCATTTGTAATAAGTAACAGGTCTTGGTGGTCACGTAAATAGTTCCTGTATATATTGCGAAGATGTCTGTACTCGTTCTGTCAGCTCGCAGCATTCCAGTTGTCAAAGCGACTGCTATAAAACAGCTGTTTTCAGCGTTCTTTTCCTCGCGTACTGTTGTCATGAACAGAACACTTAAACGTACGACCAGGTGTTCAAAATGCTAATAGCATACAGCTTGCACTTTTTTACTTTCACTGTATAAACACTTCGTATGAGGGGTTCTCTTAATGTCAATGTATTCAAAACAGTTTTAGTAATGCTGTTAATGCCTTGAAAATTGAATTATGAAGAAAAATTGGTTTAAAAGGTCGCCCGTTTACGGACAGTGGGCCGGGCAGCGTAGTCGGTATAGCGACTGGCTACGGGCTGGACGGCCCGGGGATCGAATCCCGGTGAGGGCCAGATTTTCCGCACCTGTCCAGAACGGCCCTGGGCCCACCCAGCCTCCTGTACAATGGGTACCGGGTCTTTCCCAGTGGTAAAGAGCCGCAGAGGCGTGACGCTGACCACTCACCCCTTTATAGTGCCATGGTCAAGAAAGAGTAGAGCTATAATTCTACTCCCCCTATGAGCCGTACGGCCTGTACAGAGCCTCAGTTCCTGTACAAGGGTGCACTTTACCTTACTTTAACGTTTACGGACGGCGAATTACTGTTTGTGGCGTAGCACTGGCGATCACTGGAGAGCAAACTGTTTCGTGGAAAAATAATAAATTCCAAGGGCTTTTTATTTTTTGACAAGGGTGGCGAAGATTGTATATTGTAGAACACCGGTGTTTGTGACAAGTGTTGGAGAAGTGTTAGCGCAACAAGAATTTTATCGTCAGACGGAACTTGCGAAATCTGTTGTTGTCGGCTTAATCACTGCAGGCGTTGAAATATTTGATAATTCCGGCCGTAGGTCCTTGAGCTGTGTTACCGGGGATCGTCTAGGGGCAACTCGAAATGGGCTGTGGAGGAAAGAATTTTTTGACATAACTGTTAGGCCTATTATTTGCGTCACTGCACGTTCGAACCATTTATTTATCATATTCTCTTACCTGCTCTTGTCTCAACGCTATGTGGTTGCTTCTTCTAGATTTCGGGGCAACGCCCGAAATATCGCGAAGTCCAAAACGTTCCCTCCTTTGTAAAAATAAACCAACGAAATACACAGTTCCCAAATTAATATTTTAATTTTTTGATCTCTTCTACATGTTTCGAGCCCGAGGTTTCATCTTCAGGAAGACGGTTGTATATCCTTTTAAAGCCTACTGGTCACTTGATGCACCAACAGTTTAACATTCAACGACTGTACGCTCTGCCCACACTGTATTTATGTGTTTTGTATTTATCTGAGAACAAACAGCGACTTGTGCCACTTACAGGATAAACCGATTGGTTTTTATAACCCCGAATAAAAGTGTTTACAGCGCGGTACGGACTGGGTCTTCAAATTAAGCAGTCTGCGCTTCGGCTTTCAAAGGACATGCAGTTAATGTGTGATACGTTTTACATGAATCAATATCGGCATTCTTATAGGTACAAGAGTTTGTTCGAAACATGTAGAAGACATTAAAAAATTAAAAATTAAAATATTAATTTAGGAAATATACGCATCGTTGGTTTATATTGTATCGTGTATTACAATGCAAGGTGCAAAAAATCATAAAAATCCCCCCTTTCTCATTTCCAAGCGATTTTCTTGTACTTTCGCTTTGTCCGTCAGTCTGGTGAACAGACAGTGAAATACGGATTGCTGTTCTAAACGTAAGGTAGATAGTCTCGGGGTCAAGACCAGAAAGGTTCAGTGCATTTCGTGTCCTCTCTGTAACCGAGGGAATACCTTTGTCGGAATCCAGTGACACGTTGTTGCTCTGTCCCGTCTGCTGTCATGCTGTCGCAGGAACAGATGTAATTCTACCGCAACATTGCCTTTACCAGGCTGGTGCATATCAGGACGGGCAAATACCGTTTGCTACAGCACAGCAGCAACAAGTCTTCTATATGTGTTTCTCAACCGCCGGGCCGCGGCCCGGTACCGGGCCCTGGCATCAATTATACTGGGCCGCGAGAGGTTCTCTTGGAATTTATAATTTTATTTTTCTAATCAATTTTCATGAATAAATATTTTATAGTGGAAATATTCTGAGGCGAAAAATATTCGTGAATGTGTCGAAAAACTCAGACCCAGATGGTGGCCTGAGGAAACTACAATTTGCTGCAAGATTTCATTAGTCCAGTGATTGATAACTAATTTAAATGTAATTTTATATTTGTCAACATGCCACACCGTATACATAAGTGTACTAATACTCTTTCTGATTATGCCATAATTAATTATTAATACTTATGTTAGTTTAATGT
>Ga0136643_10008840_pt1 | contig 14773 bp, 15 predicted proteins | sample TergutLab28metaG_FD_96883 | JGI IMG/M metagenome (GOLD analysis project Ga0136643, IMG submission 96883) | Labiotermes labralis P1 segment gut microbial communities from Petit-Saut dam, French Guiana - Lab288 P1 (version 3) (version 3) | ecosystem: Host-associated > Arthropoda: Insects >... | reverse complement strand
CTCCACGCATTCATGTATAACTGATCCGAAAGTCCAGTCACAACCTGAAGATGACCCACATATAGGGCCGAAACATGTCGTTGTTATAATCCTCCTGTAATACTAGATGCAAATATAGTTGTGTTCGGCTGTAAGTATTAATACACCAAGCTCCTTACTAATTTACTTAATTTTGCCATGGTAATAATATTTGAAATTGTTAAACTTTCTCTGCTTTATTTCCTTTGTTTGCTTATTCTTTTGTTTGCTGTTTTTTGCCTTTGTTTCTTTTGCTTCTATTTTATATTTTGTATTTTTTCGTTCGACAGACTTTCTGGGCGTCTTATGATTGATGCATGGATGAGCCTGACACTTGTTTGGTAATCCTGCACCAAAATAGTGACCTTCGTATTTTCTGATACTCCGAGTTAATGAATGTGTGATCAGGTTCAGAAATATTGTTACATTTTGTATTTAAACAGAGCAGATACGAAAATATGTAACCTCTGTCCGAATTTAGGCACAGTGCCTTGTTTCACTGTAAGGCTCCAGGAAAGACACAAACGCCTCATTCAGTATAGCCGTCCCTGGAATAGCAAACTGGAATCTTTCTTGTATGAGCCGGAATTTTGACTAGCTCCATTTCAGATTCCCCCGGCCCTAAATATAATATTGACCTTGTGAAAGCAGATGAAATTGAATGTTGACTCTCGGAGTGCAACATAAATCCACGTGAAATACGAGAAGTTGAGTGGTTAGTATAGGATATGGCGTTCCTCTCACGCACGTATTTATATCTGTCACATCCGAAGCCTCAGCACTGTACAACGAAACACCAAGAATCACTACAGTGATTCAAAAAATATTTTAATATTTATGTCTAATTAATTAATTGCAGGGATTATAATACTTATTGATAAGCCGTTATTTGCTCCGATGTTCAAGCCTTGATTTATGGAAACCAACTTTTTGTTGTCGTGTTCACAAGTTCTCCACTGATCCATATTGTCAGCTAGTCTAATCCAAAGTAATCCAATGTAACTAAATACGGTTAGTGCTATCCAGTCCGTCCTGCCAACCACACATTTGTCTCTAAATAATGTCTTCCATTCACACTTTCCAATTTTTCATGCACCTTTAACTCTACCTTGCGTGCTGCATATCCTGCCCATCTTGTTGTAAATGCATCGTTGATGAACACGTGATACAGTGCAACGTGTGTGTCTTATACCTTCTCACTTCAACGCGATGCTATCAATTGTTTATATTGGCGTTATGAATCGTGTGCTAAGATGGGTGTGTGCTGACCATGCTGCGACCACAGAAACCAGTGTTACGGGACGTCTCGTGCCACATTTTTCCCGATCTCTTGTGTTCCCCCCACCCCTTAGTTTCCTAGATTCCCTTCAATTCATATAGCTTTTCTGTCCACACCAGTGCTTCTGTTGATAAGCACTTGATTCTTTAGTAATGACAAGCGCTTTGGACTTGTTGGTATAGGCCTAATCCAAAGGGAGATGGACGGGAGTACATCGGTAGGAAGGTAGTGGAATACGTCCAGGACCATTCTCGCCAGCTGGATCATCACTGGGACTCCAATCAATCGATTCTCTATTAACAATTAAACGCACGTTACACTCTGGGGATGCTTCGACGACTTTCAATATAACGTCGTGTCATCTTCAGTTGTAGTTGGGATTTTTATTGATAACCACGAATTGACACAATATGATACCGTTGATACAAGTGTTAGTTACAACATAACTCCTAATTTCTGGTAGCTTAAATATTTCTAATACTAATTTGAAATAACTTATGACCCTAAGGTCTGTTCGTTACGGAAAATATGCAGCAAGAAATAACCAAGACACAATTAAACTGAAGCCATGAACAACATTTAGACCTTGTATGTAATTATCCTAATTAAAAGTAAAATTATCATTACAGTTTGTATGTATAAGTGAGATAACACAGACCAAATGTAAATAAAGGCAACATACATCGTTAAGAATTAGCATGCAGTCAGCAGTATCAACGTTCGTTACGTAGTAGTCCAGAAAAGTGAAGTACCTATGTACTTCGCGAAGGAAGCTTGAAATCGTGTGATTAAGTAATTTCTTTTACAGCTTTGTAAGGACTGGGGTTACAAAACAGACCCCACGTAATCGTAAAATATCCTAAAGATACTTTTCTGTTGGATATGACTTGGTGTAATTTAGTTAACAGGAACCAGCGTTTCGGAGTGATTTTCCCCTTCCATCTTCAGTAACTTTATAACGCTCCAAATATGTGGACTGCATACTTCTTCAAAATTTTGATAAATCTGTGTCACATTACAGTGCGTCAACAGTGCTTATAGTCACGGTGGTAACTCAAATTTAATGTTAAATTATTTATTTTACCAAAATAACTCTTTTATACCACAAATAATTGTTATATAGGTACCGCTGCACCATAAACAATTATTTCGCCCCCACATAACTTTCAACGGAACAATCCCTGTAGAGAGCCCGCCTGATAAATGAAAATGTTAAAATTTCTCCCTTGCAGGTCTGCTCAGTCTCCATACAAGGAAGTGCTTTTAAGGCTTCATGAGCCGCAATGCACTGTACGTTACATAGCGATGCTTTTATCAGCGTCTGTCCTTAATCCAATCTGTGTAGTGGAGCGCAAGGTTTATCTTACAGCTAGTATCGATGTTTGCTCCTACAGATTTGACTAGCCGTATTACATACATTGATGTATTGATAACTAGGATGTGGAAGATCAAATGTCCGGCTTACAAAACAAGCCAATAACGTCGTCTGAAATATCGAGCCAGCCGCTCTTATGTTAGACGTGATTTATTAAGCAGGGGCCACCCAGTGCAATGCGAATGTGATTGCGCCTGAAGATACAGACTGCAGGGGTGGCCAAACACGCTGTCAGTGTTTGCACTGTTTCCCGGCAGCTGCTATACATGGCTCATCTTTGTTATTATGAAGGTGATTTGGATGTATAGACCCATGTGTCTATGGATTGTGAACTGCTGTGAGACAGTCTTTTACTTGTAGCAGCCTGCTTAATGGTGAAGGTTAGTTGGAAGGTTTCGTGCATGTTTGAACTTTTATTCTTAGGTAATAACTTCGTAGATAATGTAAGAGCCCAGATAAATGCAAAGTATTTTTTTTTTATCCTGTGGCGTTGCGTTGGTGCCCAAACAGGGCCTAGGCCGCCTACTTTGACGTTTCTAGATCACACACAATTAGACACACACGCACACACGGTAGGATTCATCTGAACGAGTGATCAGCTCGTCACACAGCCCGATACCTTACAACACACAACAAACACAAGAGATGAACATCCATGCCCTCAGGTGGATTGAAGTAAATGTTATACGTCAGTATTTATAAGTGACCTTTCCGACAACCCCGATCCCATAGGGTTAGGGGTTGTCGGAAGGGAGTCTGTAGGTCTTTGTAGACAATATTGGATGAAACAAATATACTCGGTGTCTCTTTCTACATAAATAATTCAATTTAGAGGAGTCTTGGTTATGTACCTAACAATCTCTTACCTATTCAGGAAATTTCTGTCCGTATATAACGCCGGAAGGCTCATAATTTCCTTCACAAACACCCGACACGTGAACGACAGATGAATTCCGGCCGTGGTCACGCAGCCATTGGGTTAAAACTGACGATTTTGACTTGGATGTGACGATTGACCCAGATATGTCTTTCTAATAGCACAGGGGGAGTAAAGGTAAAGGTCAGATACAGACACGGATGGGAGGTGAATGTGCAGCTCCAATCCGATCGCAACCTTGGCCCTAAAAGCGGGTGGGTGGTTAGCACCACTCTCTTGCCACTTACCCGCAGGAAAGACCCGGGAACCTTTGTACAGGAAGCTGGGTGGGCCTCGGGGACCGTCTGAAAGGCGCACAAAATTTCTCCTTCAACGGGATTTGATCACCGCTTCGTGCAGCCCGCAGCGATTTACTGTACCGACGACGCTATCCCGGCCGCAACAAGGAAAGTATTAGGTTAATTTGAATGTTAAATTTGTGATCCATGAATCTGTGTACCAACATGTTTGTGGAATTATTTTATAACCGTTATTGCCCTACAAAATACTAAAGCGGAATATATTGAATTTTTAAGAGTACATTGTGTAAACAAATTGGAACATAAAAGAGTTGTTTGTGGGAAGCTATTCGCCCCCGCAGGAAGGAAAAGCTACACAGGGACAGAAGTCCGCCCACTACTGCACGAAGAAGCCGGCAACCGTCTCACAAAAAAACTAATTAGACAAGACGCAACCGATCCAAAACAGAAAGCAGTAACAGACTACAAAGAACAACTGGACAGTCACACCCCCACCCCATCCACCGGAAAACTAAAAAGCAGGAGAACCGATACAACCACAACGGACATAACAACCAAAAGCCCAATCAGTGAACAATGGCCCCAGGAAATAGCACGCTAACACACGTCACATACTTGATCCTAATGTAATTACAATAGTATAATAGATATATGTCACGTTATATACATGGTACGAATCACAGCACACACTGTGAGCCATCTGGGATCCCAAATGCGCACAGCCACATTGTAAAGAACTGACGGGTTCTTAGCTTAGCCTGACGTTGACTTTTTAAGTCGAAACGTGTCGCTTTAACTTATGCTTTTATTATATAGTTGTGTTGACTGAAATATATATAAATATATATTTATATATATTAATAAAGTGAATATATAAAAGAGTTGTACTGTAAAATATATGAACGAACATCTCGGTTCTCTAGAAAGACATAAACAGGCACTTTGATGATGAAACATTAGAAGACGTGATAAATTACCGTCTCTGTGGTCGTAGCTACTTGGATAGCCCACTGACGACTTCGTTCAGAAATCACACAGTTGTATCATCTCGATGGAGAGTGAGGGTTGTGTATCATTCCGCGTCATGCTACCCGTTGGCAGGAATCGTGGAAGATAGAGCGGGAGTTACATTCATCTTCATCACTTTCACAGCCCCCACCCCTTGGTTCATCTTTTCTGTTAGTGGGTGATGCACATGACATTTAGCATCAAAATTCTAACTGGTCGATACGAAGGTGAAGATACAAGGCAGTTCCTGGAGTTTCCAGGCCACAGCATTTTTTCCTGGAAATGGGGTTGCTTTCTTAATGTGGTTTTGTTTTGCCACTATATCAGTATCTCAGGCTATATAGCGTGGATTGTAGGGTGATTGTTACGTGATGAAGGAAAGTGTTAGGAAGGGAACGGTCCTGACCTATTCGAAATCCTGTCCCGAAATTTTATGGGGAGGATGCACAAAAACTACTAAAACCAGATATTCTAGAAGGGAACATCCAGAGCAGATCTTTATCGTTGCACCGTGCATTTAGTAGAATCATTTAATCAGCACACCAACTAATGCACATATATAATTTTTTTTTTACATTAAAACATTTAAAATCGCTCCAACATGTTTCGATCCTAAGATCATCTTCGAGAGCTACGCTGTTCCTTGCTAAAGTCATATTTTTAAATTACACTCATTGAAATGAGTGAGTGTATTTTAAAATGTGACTTTAGCAAGGAACAGTGTAGCTCCATGAAGATGATCTTAGGATCGAAACATGTTGGAGCGATTTTAAATGTTTTAATGTAAAAAAATGTATGTATGTGCATTAGTTGGTGTGCTGATTAAATGATCCAGAGCAGAATTCCACACCGTTAACATCTCCACAACCTGGTCGGCAAACTGTTTGTGTGGACATTTTTAACCCATTAGATTCTAGTGTCCACTTTATGTACTGTACCTTGTATTTTGACATTAAACAAGTCAGGCCATGTGCGTACAACGTAATATATCTAGGAAGTAATATAAATGCGCGATCCCGTAACCATCGTTGCCTTGGAAAAGCTGTAAGTATTACATATTCTGAGTGTGTGTTTTAACCTTTGTTATCCAGCATTCAAAACGTGTCATCTGTGACCTTTCGGGATGTGCAATATGTTTTTACCACATTATCTCATAAGCGACATGATTTTCAGAAGAAAAGTTATCGAACATAGAATGTGTGTTCTGATTTCCTGTACCGCTTTTGTCTAAATCATTTCTCACTCTAAGAATTCAGCAAGATATCGTGAAGGTACTAAGGTCATCATGCAAGGTACCCTTTACTTTTTGTCATATTTTAATCAAACTTGAATTTTATCGACGAATTTTCTAAAAATATTAACTTACGGAACTTCATGGAAATCCGTCCAGTGGCAGCCGAGTTGTTCTGCGAACAGACATGATGAAGCGAATAGTCGCTTTTCTCAATTTTTGCAAACGCACCCAAAAACGTATATATGTACTCTCTACCTTCTGCTTTTACATACGAATCTGCTTTAATTACGTGTGTTCGCTGCGAATCCGTTCCAGGAAAGTGCAAGGCCCGTCGTCTGCAAATTTCGTGCATGTCAGCGTTCATCATAGCACATCAGCTTCCTCTTACTCTAGAAAGTGCAATATGCACTAGAAACTTTTGCAGCAGTTATAATCATTACCACATGCACGTGTTTTAAGTAGACTTTAATAGTAATGTGTAGGCAAGTATTGCATAGAGTCAAGAAGGAAAGAAATATCCTACATACAAGACAATACAAAACATAGAGAGAAGGCTAAGTGGACTGCTTGTACCTTGAGTTGGATCTGCCTTCCGGAACACGTTATGAAGGAAGGATAGAGGAAATGATTGAAGTGAGGGGGAAGACGAGGATGAAGACGTAAGCGGTTACTCGGTGTCCTTAATTAAGAGAGAGGATAATGAATATTGAAGGAGAAAGCAATATATCGCACTTTGTGGAGAATTCGCTTTGGAAGAGGCTATGGACCTGCCGTCAGGCAAACTGCAGAATGAATGAATGAATGAGACCAACCATGTCTGTCTGATTTCTTTTATCAGACCGGATGACTTTCGTATGGAGGAGGTCAAATCACGATATTATAGGAACCAATATCCGAAAATGCTTAGTGTGGTCGCTGAACGCTGCACCACGAAAACATCCGATTGGGAAGACTTATTGCATGTTTCTGTGGGACTTAGTAGCCTGGTACTTACGAGTAATTTCGTTGTTCTTGACACGGAGTTCTGTGAGACAAAAAACTATTAATTAAGAATAATCAAATTTATACTTGAAATAAAACAGCATAGAAAGTGATTGGAAGGATCGTGTGTGCCTATCCAGTTGCGCAGATAGTGCCACAGTTGTTACAGTACGGCAAACAGTGTTGCGGAGATGTCTCTTGTGCATTGATCTTGGTGGAAGGCGTTTCGAACGTGTCTTATAAAAACCTCACTTGTTCTTCCGTTAGGCTTTTGACATTGTTTTGTTAGATGCAGCAAATATTTCTGCATCTATTTTAATATTTCATTTACATTTCACATGTAAATTTAATTCCTTTTAATTGACAGTTTTTATACCACATAATTCCATGTCCAGAACAATAAAATTAATTAACACGCTATCAAGTCCCAGAGCAACATGCAATTCAACCTTCCAATCCGAACGTGTTCGAGGTTCTGCGTTTAGCGACCAGACGTTTCCAGACATTAGTTCCTATCCCATAATTCATTAAATAATGTGGAATGTCAACTTGATGCAGCAAGGTAATTTTATTGATGTATTCTTGGCTCGACATGTTTCGGGTACATACGTCCATCATCAGAAGCATTAGATGTTGAGTTGCAGCATATGGTTTTCTGCACCGAGTTTTTGGATGGGTGGTGGTCTTGAGAGCCGCTGCGTAGGTTGTGTTTACGGTGCGGATGGTGCACGGCACGCAATAAAATTACAGTTTTGCATCAAGTTGACATTCCACATTATTTCATGAGGAAGGTGCACGGTCAAACAACCCCCTCAGGTTTCCAGAATTCATTGTTTGATAGCGTGTATCATCCCTGGAAATTCTGTACTTTCAATTACGTTACACTGTGTATACATTAACGAATATTATTGTGAAAGAACATACCGTAACATGTAACTCGGGAGTCACAACGTGTTCTGCTAAATTCTGAAGTACAACTTGAATTGTCTTATTGCAAAGTGGCTGAGCTCAGGCAGTCTGGATGACTAAGCAGTAGGTACTGTACCACGAGCTGGCAGTACGCAGGGCTGTCTCATTTGCACAGTGGAACAGTAGCGTCTTGTCACTAACGATATTACAGCTTATGTTCAGTTCGCTGTGAAGAAACTCGTTAGCTGTACTTGTGTATTTTCTCGTCACAAATCTTCACAACCGTAACGAAGTGAAAGAGACAAAGCTGTCTTCTTGCATTTACAAAGAAATATATTTTCCCACGCTGGAACGAATAATGCTTTGGGGAAGTGAAGCTATGAAACTTTTTCTCTTTTGTTTATGAAACGATTTTCATTTTTAATCAACCATAATAAATTCATTATACACAAAGAAGGAAGGATTAGTGAATGTGTAAAAGACAGAATACAAGAAGGGAATAGAGCATATGCAGCTAACCATCTTATGCCAAAAAGCAGATTATAAAGAGATCTGCCAAAATGCAAATATATAAAACGCTGATAAGACCAGCAGTAACATATGGAACAGAAACCTGGACCCTTACAAGATACGAGGAGAATTTGTTAAGAATTTTCTAAAGAAAAATGCTGCGGAAAATCTATGGGCCGATCCAAGAGGGAGATATCTGGAGAATTAGAAATAATGAAGAACTGAATAGATCCATAAACGGGGAGGACATCGTGAAATTTATAAAAGCTCAAAGAATAAGATGGGTGGGACATGTGAAGAGAATGGAAGAGGGAGCGATGCCAAGAAAGATGATGGAAGGAAAACTGTTTGTAGGAAAAGGAAGACCTCGTCTGAGATGGATGGACGATGTGGTAGCAGACCTGAAGGCAATGAGGATAAAGCAGTGGATGGAGACGATGCAAGATAGAGAGAAATGGAGGCGGATTGTTGAGGAGGCCAAGGCTCACCCAGGGCTGTAGAGCCAAGAGTGATGAATAAATTCATTAATATATGTATGTATTTATATATTTATTTATTTATCATCATCAGCTAGCTGTTATATAATTGGGTCACCTGTCGACACATTCTCGTCTCACAGGTGTTTATTTATTTACTTTTTATTTGAAAAACTTGTCAATTAAAATATCGTTATGTTATTACCTCATTGTGTGCGTTACTTCCCTATTTTTTACTGCACAGTGACATTTGTACGGCTTCTCAGGCAAAAAAAAAATCCTCGTCTTATGCGTGACTTTTATATAAACTCATGACAAAATTTCGACCCTTGAAATATACGTTAAGTTACATTCGTAAGTGACAGTAGATGTCCTAAATGGTCTAAAATACGAAATTCGTGTAACTATTACATGAAGTTCTTGTTTCTGCTGTACAATAAATACAGTTTGTCTATATTCAAAACACCAGCCAGTTAGTGACATGTAGGGAAATTGCCGTCGTGTTTTCTGGCAGTAATACAGAACACGTAAATACTTGGTGGGTCCAAACTCAGAATACCAATTGCATACTGAAGCAAGTGGTTCATACAGCGGACACTGTGCGTACGATTATTAAATAGACATTTGTACTGATAGTGTAGATGCTTGGTACTGCTTGATTAAACTTGTAGAAGAAGAATGTAACAACTTCATATTAGACTTTTCCGTAATTCTGAAGATTATTTAACGTAACTTTATGGATTTTGTTATGGTGCCGTTCATTATTAACATTTGGCATTTCGGAAGGACTTTCTTTTCACTTCGCTGTTAAGTGTGTTTTGTGAAAATCTCAAAGAAAAAGAAACAACATGTTTATATATGTTTTACGGTTATCACTTATTATAAAATTAGATAACTGTACTTGTCTTTAGCGAGACCGCGGCAGCACAGTGGTTAGGTTGCTGTGCTACAAATCGGTAGGTCGCTGGTTCGACCCCAGCTGGTGTCAGTGGATTTTTCATTTCGTCCTTCCGATCGCATTATAGCCCTGGAGTCGACTCAGCCTCTAAATGAGTACCAGGAGCATTTCCTGGGGGTAAAGGCGGTCGGTGCGTAAGGCTGACAACCTACCACCATCCTGTGCCGTTGTCACTAAATCTGGGGACCTTAACTTCTGGAACCCTCTGGGCCACTCCGGGCCTGTAATGGGACTGCTTTACCTTTACCTTTTACTTGTCTGTGACTTATACACCAAGAACTTCTTCCTCAGTTTACCCTTTATATTGCTGTAGTATCGCCTGAAGATGGCCGAAACTGTCGACCGAAACATGTCGTGTATACGATGAATAAATGAATGTTAGAGCATTTATGGTGTTGTATTGGTCGGATAACCCACTGGGGAGACCTAGGCATAGATGGGTGGATAATATTGGGATGGATCTCCAGGAGGTGGGATGTGGGTATATGGACTGGATTGGGCTGGCCCAGGATACAGACAGGTGGCGGACACTTGTGAGTGCGGTAATGAACCTTCGGATTCCGTGAAATGCGGGGAATTTCTTGACTAGCTGCAAACCAGTTAGCTTCTCAAGAAGGACTCTGCACCATGGAGTAAGTAAGTATTGGTCGGATAACTATATAAGACGTTAATAACTTTTCCGTTTACTCTGGTTTAGCCAGGAAGATCTGCCTCTAGATTCCTCGAATACCATGGAGGAGTGTGAACCGCCACTTCGCGGCCTCAGAAGTGGCAAACAGTAAATAACACGAATGTTGGTTTCTGCAGTAGTTGCAGAGAAAGCGAAAGAAATCTAAAGAAGGGTTAGTGGTGAGACTTCATGAACCACAGAACCGTTGTTTACTACCGGTTTTGGAACTCGGAACCTTCAGCTAGAATATGAGCTCTATAAGCCAAGTAAATCGACTGTGAGTAAATTAGAGTTGTTAATAACAAGGAAGAAATTACTTAAAATTAAAGAAAATCTGACGGTTGGGAGACTTGGCGCAGGTTTAAAAATCCATGCATATTTCCATACCTTCAGCCAATATCGCCGAGGCTACTGCATTTGTGAAACGTATGACTAAAGCTAATATATGCCAATGCAAATTTGGCTCTGTGTTCACGGGAAGCGATGGAGCGCAGTTGAAAAGGGAATTATTGTTTAAAAAAAAGTTCTTTTTTAGCACAAACATTATGAAACTTATTTTGACCCCTCGAATTGCAGTAGATACGACTGCCGAATTAGCAATACTGTCGGTGTGTGTGTGTGTGTGTGTGTGTGTGCCGAATTAGCAATACTGTCGGTGTGTGTGTGTGTGTGTGTGTGTGGCTGTGAGAGTGGTACAAGCATACAAAGCTGTAGGCCTGCTGCTACATTTCAGAATAACATATGTTGTTTGTAATTTTATATATTTAATTGGCTGTACATACCTGGACGGTTATGTAACCCACGCTCACGCCCACGCACATACAAAGACACATGTTGTACATATACAGGGTGATTCCAGAGTGAGTTGACTGTTTTAGGAGGTGATACTATCGGTCATTGTGAGAAAGAAAGCTCAAATGAACACGTGTTTAATTCTAAAGTTTAGCAGGATAGAGCTATTTTAATTTACAAGTTAAAAGATCTGCAAATAAAGAGAATAAAGAGACATCACTTAATCTTCATTTAATTTTAATGTTAATTTTAAGTTTAAACGACAGATTTGTTTCACAGAAATGTCAGATTTATTACAGTTTATAATGTTCGGAAATCCCACCGTCAAGCTCGGTGAACTTTGCAACTCGTGTGCAAAGTTCTAGTCTTGTTCGTCTGAGTTGATCTTCACGTTTCTTGATGCGGGCGGCTGCATCGAAAATACGAGCGAGCAATTCGTCTCGTGTATCAAGCTTTCTTCGGTAAACTTGACCTTTCATCCAACCCCACAAATAAAAATCTAACGGATTTAGACTTGAAGATTCGAAGAGATCTATCTCGGTAGCCATCCAGAATTTGACACTTGCTTTTATGATTTTTTCTGTCAATGACCGATATTATCACCTCGCAACGATCAACTTGCTAACATGTCCACTGAATAATACTGGACAAAGATTTCCAGTTTACGTTTGGGCAGTAACGGAAACTATCTGACCCTGAAAAGGAACTATGAATAAACTGGGGATTGAAGCTTACAGTGTTGTTGTGTTGGATCTTAAGTGTAGCACTAAAGCCTCTTATATTGCTGCACATCAGCAGAGCTGTGTGTGGTAATTAAAAGCGAAAGTATGTATAATTGGAGCCATGACTGAAGCCAACAGCTGCAGCTCCGTTTGTTTGTTACAGCACTCTATAGCCTGCGGATATGCGCGTGCATACATTTTATATGGATAAAGTTTACTCTTTAAAATACTACAAAATAACTTCTTTACTTATATCGGACATGAAGTAGTATAGTTTCTGAGCGTTTATTAACGCCGCCTTCACTGAAATGCAAGAGTTTTAAGTCGGTCACATTGACCATGTAGGCTAGAGCACATGCTGTCTTCTAGGCATCGAACCGTGAGATCGTCTATTCGGAACTCACATTCAACGTGGAAGTACGCCTGGGTGTCTGTTCTTGTGTTTCTATTGTCCTGTGGATTTGTTGCGAGGAGCCGTTACCATTCCAGAAGACATTCCAGTTTTTTACAAGGAAGATTCATAAATCCGGAAAACTGTACATCGTAGTCCATATTGGCACCTACCGCCATACATACAATTTAACAATATTGTACAACAGAATTTGAATGTATTGTGGTTTACCTGGTGACATCAAATATATAGGCAACCGTTTTGGACCGTAAATTGTACTAAGTTAGAAAAATTTATTGTTCATACATATATGAAAAATTATTGGTATTTCATTTAATATTGCCTCTTGAATATTCGTACAGACTCTTTATAAAAATTAGACCGTAACTTAATGGAGATGATAACTTTAACGATATGAACTGAAAGGTATTAGTAGCCGTAAGAACTGCCGAAAAGCTGCCTTTATGTGCCTTTAATTAATGTAATTCTGTGACATTGTAATGCGCTTATTTCCACACCTCTGTTCCTATATTTGTATGTACATAATTAATTTCTGTTTTGACGGATCAATTCTCGGCTTATTTAGTGGTGCGGTATTTTAAATATTTAAGGCTAAATAATTTAATGCAAGCGATTATTTGCAGATAACATGAAAAGGTTTCATTGCGTCAAATGTGAGGGAATGTTACCACGAACAGTACGTGGTCGCTGTGCCTTACCATTCACATTTTAAGCACTTTTTCCCATCCTCGTATAATTTTCAGGTGCATTTTTAATTCTCCTTGGCAGCAAGCAAAAGCATATGCCGAAATAAGAGGGGGGGGGTAATCAATTTATTTTGCACTTCGTGTAGAATATTACGTCATGTTACATAAGAAAATTAACAAATTTCAGAATTTTAGTGTCACCGGTTATGTGCGAACGATACAATTGCATATTTCTAAAGCTAGTGCTTGAATTCAACAGGACAAGATAAATTAACGCGGCTTTTTGTGGTCTGTATCTTGTTAACCTGTGGGCTGCTCTTACAGTGAACCCACAGTTGCATGGTTCTGCTATTCTTTCGAGGTGGCACGTATCTAGAATTGCCAGAACGTTGTGCTGAGGGTAGCTTCTTACTGCTCACATCCTGGTGGGTTCCACTGTAACCAGAAGGCCGAATTCCGTGACTGAGTCTTATAATTATTATTATTATTATTATTATTATTATTAACTGCAATTGCTGTCACGCGGTGGCAGTGGTTATTTTACATGTATACAAAATATGAAATTGGTTAGTACTAAATTTAAGTCGGGAGGGCTACATGAGAAGCATGTAGTGACAACTTGGAATGTTGGGAACCATCTCAGCATTTGCTTATAGACACAGGGAAACCAAGAAAGACCTGTGTCGAGGTGGCCGGTCGCAGGACCTTCCGAATACTGGCTTCTAGCCAGCAGTCCGGCATCTAAAGTAAAAACAGCAATAAACACATAGTAAAGCAAATACACATAAGATGACAACAATACACACAAGACAACTACAACAATACACACAAGACAGCTAACAATAATGCACACAAGACATCTTAAAATACAACTTGCACAAAAGATGAACGATGTACAAAACGTTCTGCCTCAGTGACAGCAAACAGATCCTGGGACATTATATTATCACATATTTTTCCGGTGCTAGCAAATCACATCAACTGTTCCCATTTGTCGCGTTACCTCGACATGTTTTGAAATATTACAGTCGGCCCCTGAGGGTGATGTGTTTTAGTTTTTAACACGTCTGGCTGTTTTCATTAATGTGAACAGCTGGAATGTCCTTTGTGACAGAAAATGGCTTTTGATAATTTTTCGGATAATTCGTTACAGCATGTCGCATCCCCTTCCATGCACATCCTTCGCACAACCTCATTCACAGTTGTTCATCCATTTGACACTGCATGGCTTAGCATTTCATAAAGTACGCTGCCAGATTTAGAGGGATCTTAATGCAATGAAAATGGCGTGTTTTTTTCTGAAAGACATACGTCGTATTTAAACTTAGAGTCGGATAGGTCACAGAAGTACAATAAAAATAATGGTTATTTTTCTTATAATAAAACCAACTAGATGCACTAATTTCTCAAATTTATTTTTGAAATAAAATTCTGCACTTTTTTGTTTGAATAAAGGTTGACCAACTAGATGACACTTGCTTTATTATATATTGCTCAACATGTTTCAGACGTTAATACGTCCATCTTCAGGAACTAGCGAGTACTTGTTGTGTTGTGTAGGCTGACT
>Ga0136643_10008836_pt1 | contig 14776 bp, 10 predicted proteins | sample TergutLab28metaG_FD_96883 | JGI IMG/M metagenome (GOLD analysis project Ga0136643, IMG submission 96883) | Labiotermes labralis P1 segment gut microbial communities from Petit-Saut dam, French Guiana - Lab288 P1 (version 3) (version 3) | ecosystem: Host-associated > Arthropoda: Insects >... | reverse complement strand
TATTTACCCTCATGAGGAATATGTTGGCACATGCTAGACCAGAACAGAGAATACCAAGGCCATTAGGTAGACCACCTAATGTCAAATCACATATCGCTAGGCTTGAAGTCTCCGACAGCAAACAGTGGCCTATCCCATCTGAGATGCAGCTGAGGTCGTCACGTGTGTAAGGCCAGGGGTGTGACACAGAAAAGTTTTGTAAAGTGCCATAAGTATGAAGTGGGACTGTGTGTTGAAAGAGCAGGTTTTGAAGACTACCACACTAAGGCACAGTTGTAACAACATCAGGTGTAACCTCCTAAAAAAAAATGGGGACTCAAGCCAATATGCAAGTTAAAGAAACTGAGATTTTTGCATAGTCCCTAAAATTATTTTGTCTATTTACAAACACCCACAGAAGTATCTCTGTCTTATTTCCCAAAAAATGCTGTTTAATTCATTATTTAATATTGTTTTGTCCCCTTAATATCAACTTTTTTTGTAAACCATGTGCTAAAATTTAAATGGCTAGCGAAAAAATGTCATGCACGGAGGTGGACTGTAGCCATTTAAATCCCAATGTGAAAAGGTTAAACTACCCCTACTACCAGTACGTTTATATTTGTGTTGTATCTGTTAACTGTGATGTGAACAGCAAGAGAAGATGCTAAGCCCTGCAGCATACTTGAATGCTAGCATTTAACAAAGCCAAAGTGTGTTTGTATGTGCTACCAGGAGCTGCAACATTTTGTATTCTTGTTTTCTAGTCGCTGACAGAAGATGTTAGCAGGCAGACAGAACGAGAGAAGACATTACAAGCCAAGTTTTCAGAGCTTGAGCAAACCGTGGAACAGTTACGGCATTGAATGTTCGTCATAGGAAAGAGCAAGATGTGTGTTTGGAAGCACTTCATTATGCTTACTGCTTCCTTCATCCCTTCATTGCAGTATAATCCTCCATGCTATGAATTTATTTTCCAGATATTGCAAACAGCACTGTAATTAAAGCCATTTGCGCCATCTCTGGTGATATTGACAGCTGTGTGTTAATGCTTTTTCCTGTTGTGTGTGGTTATGAATGAAAATATAGGTTATACTGAATAAATCGGAGACTGTGGAGAAAGTTTGTGTAATTTTATTTGAGAGAGAAGGGTTTATTTACATGTGATCTTAGTTATGATGGTTGTAGCTTTGTATATATGGTGTTCATTTTTTCATGAAAAGAACATGACTTTTTTTTTGAGGGTGGGGTGGGGGTGTGTGTAAGGGGGTTCTCATTGTTGTTCTTCAAGCACAGTGGTAGCTGTATTACCACCTGCTTTCACATTAATAATTCTGTATCTTGCCAAGATTATCTTCATGGTTTCCATGTGATGGTCACAAAAAAGTGGTCATTTCACTAAACATAGTAACATAGTAACCCACTGGATCTTGTGCACTCTATGTAGAAAGAACTGAACATTTAAACATTGTCTAGATGAACTCTGTGCTTCAGATGGTGAAAGAACCTTGTGATTCATGTAAGTTACCTGGATCTTCAGTCTATTTAATGGTCTGATTAGCTATTAGCACTGAGATGTGTGAACAGATGAGTGCTGATCATTGGAAGTTCCAGCAAATGTTACTTGTGAGCAATGGTGATTTTAAGCAGTGACAATAACCACTGTTAGAGACAGACCAAGAACTGATGAAGAATGGCTGTGCTGTGGACTGCCCGTAGAAGTGAGTGGAGGGTTGGCAGTGTCCCATATCCTTTTAGTTTCTTCATGTCAAAGTAAGAACTACCTGCCCATGAAAATCAAATACATAAGAGTATAACCAATAAACTAAATCATAGACTCATTATTTGTTACCTTTTCCATGTGTGTACTTTAAGTCTACTATTAAAAGGAATTAGCATTAGGTTGTGTGTTTTGTTCTACTGACTGCTAGTTTTGGCTATCCATGGATAAGATCTGTTTTTTCGGTAGTGTTTCTCCAGTTTTTACACTGACTCATGAATGCTTGGATGGGGAAATTTACAGTCTAGCATCAGTTAACAAATGTGCCCTACCATGTAGGAGAGTATTTCTGTATCATTATGACTGAGTCACCCTCATGGTACATCTTTTTGTTTATTTATATGACTTTCATTGTGGCTGCATTGAACTGAATCTTATACTCTGTCACTCTCCTACACACACACACACACACACACCACACACATACACACATGCACAAACAATATACCTCAGAAGAAAAAGTGTTTTGGCATCAAAATCTACATTCCGTGTGATACGACAGGCTACACGTATGACTTGAGGGTTCATTTTGGTACAGACTCCTGGGAGTGCAACTGATGAAATGACCGTGACACAAGTGTGAGGCATCGTAGTGGGAAGGTGGAAATAGTTGGACATAAGTTGTTTCTGGACACGTTCTTTCCTTCGCCTAATATATGTTGTTACCTGAAGAACAGAGAAGCTGCCATAAGGCCATACCACATGACTTCAGACACATGATTCTGAAAATGAAATGGAATGACTTTCAAGCCAGAGTCTGGGGAGACTTGACTCCACCAACCAGTCGAACAGAATCCTGCAGTCTTGATAATGGTGGTTGCAGACACAACAGCTCTCAATATCTAAATAATAATATGAAAGCAATTTGATACTGGTAATAAGAGGGGCAGCTGGAACCATTTCAAAATCACACAATATGTGAGCAACGTACCAGGAAACATGAAATTTAGGAACTACAAAAAACAACAGTATTGGGCACTGCACACATACTGCAGAAAGTACAAGCATAAGAGTACACAACATTTCTCAGTTGAAGTAACATTACATATAGTACAGTTTGTAAATACAGAACAGCTGCAACACTATATACCCTAGAAACATGGTTTATATCAGGTATATAATTGTAAATACCCAGCATAAAGGTGTTAACAAGGATGGTGATGATGAAGATGATGATGATAATAATAATAATAATATTTTCCATATCTCATGTATTAACATGCTAGTTTAACAGCACAGAGCCAATTTTAGTACTAGCACACAGTACACAATATTAACAGTGCTAATACACAAACACTTGTCAACACAGGACAAATTTTAGTAGTAGTAGTACAAAATGTATGAAATTGACAGGACCTTATGTTAAAACACAGTTACAGGTTAGATCTACTACAGGAACAGTGATTTAGAGAATTTCTGAATTATGCAGTAAAAGTATCAGATACTAGCCAATCATATTAACCAAGGCTGAACAGTGTAACTGTTGATGGCATTTGCAGACGAAGCACATCAAGTGGAAGATCAGTTACAACATTTAAAGTCAAAAGTAAATAACCTGTTTTCTCAAAAATTTCGGTTTGGAACACCTAGACCAAAAGGGTAGGACAGCATTTTTAATAATAAAAATAATAATAATATGTATTGAGTGGCATTGAAATTTTATTTCCCCATCAGGCATGGCCACAACCTCTTTGTGCCAGGCATTGACTATGCTTCTTAACAGAAAGGTGTGAACTATGAAAGAACTAAGTAACACAGTGCTCTTCTGTCTAGCATTAAGGTCTCAAACCATGATACAAAAGTGTGTAAGCTAGCACTGAAAGATGAAATCTCAGCTCACCCCTTTTACTTTGTAGATGGCTTTTATTTTCAGCTGAAAGCTTATAAATAATGTAATAAGTCTTAGATGTATTTATATGTGTTTTCTCTGTATAATATTCTTACAATGTAATTACAAATGGCTGTATAAATCAAGTATTTCATATTTTCATTGTATTATATTCACACTATGACATGTTCTACATCCCTCTATTATAAAGGATTTATGGAATGTAAATAAATTCTATTATATTCCGGTAACAAAGCCACCTAAATGAATTATGTCGATCACCCTAGTGTGGTTCTGTCAGTTTTCCCAGACGTTTTCTTTTGTTCACTGGTTAAATTTATTTTTGGCATAGAAATATCGAGATGTTCATCTGTTTACAGATTCTTGTAACTATGAAAAAAACTGTCAACTCAAGTGGTTTCATGTCAGGCATGAACAATACTACTGCAATTTTGATGTTAGAACGTATATGTCGCTTTACAAGGGCGTTTTTTTTTTATTAAAACCGCCATTAATGAAGCAACGTGTTGGAAATACTGCTAATAATGCGCTGTCTTTTTTAGTATTACGATGGATGCTTCGAATTCAATATTGCGCGTGCAAGGTACTATAATCGAATTCTCCCGGCTAAATCAGGGAGTCGCAAATGGGAAACTACGATGAAAAATATATCTTGAGAACTTATATAGAACTTCTAAATGATATAAACGTAAAATATATATGTAAACATTAATCTATTATCTGTATGCAATTAATAGTAAATTTGTAACCATTATTCCTACCGCCTATGAAACATTCGTTTAATTAATTTAGGACCTTGTGTGGGTCTTTACTGGTGCTTCCTTCCGTTTGGTATGCGACAGAAAATTTTCAGCAGTTTTCGTCTAATATCAGCTTTGCCGGGATAATTTTTTCGGAAAGGAAGCAATAGAGAACTTTGAGAGATGCCAAAAAATAAAGGTAAGTTATTTACGTAATGTTAGATTGTCACATTAGAGAAGGCGAGACAAATTACGTGCCTGTGTTGATCGAAGATGTCATGACGGCCATTTCGCATATTGACTGCCAGCCCAAGTAGCATATGCAAAATGTGAACATTTTGCGGCGTTTAATGACGAAGAGCTTAAGTCAGTCCTTTTTATTCTGAAGGATGAAGCATTTATACAATGCAGTGAGCTGGAGAAACTGAGTCAGAATATGAGGTGACAATTTATAACCTATCAAAACCAGCATGTTTAATTTCCAGGAAAGGGAGGTAAAAACAGGAGGAGGGGCAAGAATGAAAATGAAACGGAGAAAAGAGAATTGGTCTTCAAAGAAGATGGTCAGGGTAAGTGGTTAATTAGTTTGTAATTTAAAGCTAATTGAGAGACAATTATACACACAGGGTAGGTATAATAGATAAGCCAGCTCGGGGTTGTTTGACCTTTCAGTGTTGTATCAGGAAAAACTGCTTTGCAAAGCATATGACTGTAAATAACAAACCATATATGGCTATGAAATGTAAATTCATTTAATTGGTTGTCTTGGAAGCCACTAAGTTTCCTGTTGCTCATTAGTCTAACACACTAGCAGATTTCTGTGTTATGTCTGTCATTAGGAAACACAGTATACTGTCAGGTATGGTGCAGGGAGAGACAGTAGCCTTTAGTAAAAAGTTGTTAGCAAACATATTCTGTTTAATGTCTTGCTGTTGCAATTGCATAGTCTTGTTTCAGATGGTGTTTGAATGTGTGTTTATTTACATATTGGTAACAAAGCTATTCATGTCTAACATTTCATGGCTGTAAAATGTGTGTGATGGAATGATGATGATGTGTGTAATTTTTGTTTGTGTTTTACCTTAACAGATTTCTTGGTCTGCATTAGTCCTTTTCTATGAATGCTGCTGCTTTTGAATAGGGCATTATCACTTACTTCCTAATTCAGTCCAGTTTATTGTGTATGATTATTGTTACATCTCATACAATGATTAATAACTTCATCAGTGTTGCTAACCCCTTTGTTGGTACTTCACTGTAGATATCTGCATCCAGTATGGTATGGTATTTCATGTTTATAACACAGCGATCTGTGGTTGTATTCAAATATCTTTATCATCGCTTTGGTACATAGATCAGTAATTGTAGTGGTGATTCTGACATATTTGAACATCATTTTGAGCCACTAGTTTGAAGTGAACTGGTGTTGCTAATATTTTCCAGAAACATTTGGCCAGAAGTGTAATTAAATACTACATATTGCGCAAGCCCACCTGAAGTTTTCTTCCACAAAATCCAACACAATAGTCAAGTTATAGCAAGCCTTTCTTCCCACCAGCAGCAGTGAACCATGAATATTTCTCACCACTGAACATTAGTGCATTAATTATTCTTGCCTTCAATCACTGAAGAAGTTCCAAATGACATTCCTAGGTTTGCAGGCAAGTTTCACATCTTGTCAACCCATTCTGAAACACATGACAAAGCATTCCTTGAGAAATGTTTAGTATGATTTGTTAGATGTTCTCTTCCAGTTCTGTCCCATGCTGGTTTGTTATGTAACTGTGTATTTAAGCATGCCTTACAAGTGAAAAACACACAAGTTTAATCTGGGTGACATGAAGGCCACTGATAGATAACTTACTCAGCAAAACATTTGTCTTAACACTGTGACACCAGGATTAAAAACCTGGTGTGATGCACTGGAGACTAGGAATTAAAATAAAAGGTGCATAAGTAGGCCATTAAATGCCCATCATCGATGTTCAACATTTTGAACATCACACTTCGTGATGGGTATACCTGGCATTAGGCACCTGATGTTAATACTAGTAGCAACTGAAGACTGTGTGAGCTGTAGTGCTGTCTTACATGCAGTAAATTTATTTTCTTCATTTGTCAGTTCTTGGTGAAAGGTTTGTGCATCGTATTTACATGACAGTGTGGATTTAAGGTTCGTCAAGAAAGAATGGCACATATATTCTCTTGGAGGTTTGTGCACAACTGACTACAGGCTTAATTTCAAACATTGGGTGTTGATGCAGCACATTTGGACATATCTGAAGTCTGGTAGTGATTGTTCTGAGTGTTGCTATGCCCACTTCAGTATAGCTATGCTTTTCACTAACAAATAACACTTCGGGGTTAAGATTTCCATCATTCATGGATCACAACAACCATTTATAGCAACAAATCCTAGCATAACTCTCAGGATTAGTGAGTCTCTGAACAAGCCATGTCTTATATGGTTGCAGTGTTATAATTGCTCCATGTGCAGATCCCTTGTGACTGTGCAGCTAAATATGTCAGAGAGTTCCTTGGACTTATTAGAGAGGCCCAGTTTCATCTAATTTATTTAATGCCAGTATACTCTTTTTTGTATTCTGCTGTGTTAGACACTGACCTGTACTATGATTTTTTTTTTACTTACCTCTCATTCGTCGATTTGCTAGGTACATTAGCAGCAGGAAATTTTTGGTGAAATTTATGGTAGCGTGTGCTATAGGATGAGTTTTTAGCACATGATTCATTTAACAACGTACATTCAGAAATCTGCACCATATTCTTGTCATTTAATTACAAGGAAATAAATGTGACTGATTATGATATCTGCTGTCTGCCTCATCAGAACAGAGCACAAAATTTGTGCTGATTCTTAAATACTCTTGGCCAGAATGCTGTTAGTAGCATGTTCATGGCCCATATATGAATACCCTAGAACAGTTTAATATTCAGCTGCACAGTTCTAATAACCAACTTATAGCTGAACAATGTCCCAGGGACCATAATCCCTTATTATAACGACTTCCACAACACACCAGCACTTATGCCAGCACATACTATTTCTCTCCACCCTCACTTCTTAGTGTCTTGCTTACAGTTGCAATATACACAAGCTGCTTCTGTGACGTGGTATGTAAATACAACTGTCATTTTATATCTCGTATATATTGTACATTGTTATTCTCTGTTCTTGTAATTTTTCCTTTCAGAACACTTGTAATCCTATACAATTATAAAAACCACATCTTTTGAAGCACTTTGGCAAATGTTTGTCTCTTTTACAGTTTTCAAGCCATCTAATAACATCTGAACTTAAATTTAGCTTAATTTATTTATGCAAAGTCAGTGTTTTATACATATATAATTGATGTGTACTCACTGAAGCTTACCCAAAGAGGGGCAAAACGTGTTGGGGTTGAAGTTGTAGTGTTGTATTATAAGATTACATATTATAATATTGTACATTTTGTTGGTGTTATCTTATATAAATATTGATTTCTTGTTGAAATGTGCTGTGAGAACCTGCTGTGGAAGGAAGTTGTTGAGTTGAAATCCTAGGTCATAGAGTTAAATTACCTGCAGATAACTTCGTTCATTATTTTGCATTACTGAGTCAGACAACTCTTATGTTTCAGAATATGCTCAAGTGACTAAGATGCTAGGAAATGGTAGGCTCGAAGCGATGTGTTTTGATGGCGTTAAGAGATTGTGTCATATTCGTGGAAAGTTAAGAAAGAAGGTAAGTTTGGTATCAGATTTTTTTTGTAAGCTGTTTGTGCTGTGTAGTTGGCAGGTCTGTAACAACTAGTTCTTGACTTCCCATACAGCTGTAGTGATGTTTTCCTGTAACTGGTGTTCAACCTTTTTGCTAGTGAAGGGGGAAAAAACGGTTGGAGAAAAGTGTCTTAGAGCAAAGTTCAAACTTATGCATCATTTACTTGTAGCAGTTTATGCAGCTTTTTAGCCAGAAAATTTCATCAGAAGTTGCAGTATTTAAAATGTGTGAACACTGCTTTCTGGGTATGATTTTTCATGTTTCGATTGAGGTCAGGAAAATTACATCATCATAATATTGTCAGATGTTGGGAACTGATCACCATCTGCATGATTTTCTAGCCCATGGCATAGTTACTATTCTGTCTGAGCTGTCTCTGCTCTTCCTTATGTATAAATAGTTTTGTGCATATTATGCAGGTAAATATGTTGTAAAGATCCACGTCTTCTGGGGAGTTAGACTGTGTTGTTGGATAAATGGTTCCCAGTATTTGCAGGGTGTTAGTGCCTTCATCTTTAGACTCCAGCACTGCTTTTGGACTGCTTGACTCTAAAGTTGAAGGCACTGCGATTGTGAACTCTTTAACTAGGGACACAGCATAAAATCCCAGAAGAATGAAAACTTCAGTAACACCATTGTGGGAACCTCAAATCTCACAGATATGTCACAGTTATATAAAGGTATTTTGTGAATTATGGTTTTCTGTCAGTTTGTATGACCTTGATTCTGAGGTAAGTATGCATTGAAGTAATGGAGACTGTTTTGGATGAGTATGAAATAAAATGCTGCTATAACTCCACAGTCCTCTTGAGAAGCTGGTAATCACTGACTGACTCTAGAAATTCCACGACTTTTACGGAACTTGAGGATTCATGATGTACTTAACAAGACCTCATCACTAATCTCTGTCCTGAGCCGGATGAATCCTGTCAGCATCCTAATGCCATACTGTTTTAACACGGATTTCAGTATTATTCTGCCATCTGTGACACAGTCTTCCGCCTGACTTACTGTATGAATTATTCACCTTCAGGTGCATGCATCATGCCCAACCCATCTTGCTCACCTTGATTTGACCATCCGAATAATAGTTTATGATAAGTAAAAATTATAAAACTGCTGATGTTGCAGTTTCCTCTGTCCTCCTGTAATTTCCTTTATCTTGAATCCATGTATTCTCCTCAACACCCCGTTCATGAATGCTCTTAGTCCGCCTTAATGTGAAGGACCAAGTTTTACACCTGTGCTAAACAACGTACAGTATTGTAGTTGTTATTTTAATCTGCATAGTTTTATGTAGCAGATAGAAAGACAATAGGTTCTGAACTGAAAGTGAGCAAGCATTTCCTGACTTTCTTTCTTTTCTTAATTTATTCAGTGATCACATTTGTTATTTGTCATCATTCCAAAATATCTTCCCTTAGCCACATTTTCAAAGATTTTATTACTTCTTGTATTAATTTTTTTTCGTCAGTCTGGTTACAAGGCATGAAACATACCATGGTTGACTGTGCCTAGACCAACCTTCTTACTTGCATGTAATACAGCCAATGTGTATCTTTGTATTATATTTATTTTTCACCCTATAAATTGAGATCATCATTGTAGACCTGAAGTTGATTATCTAATCATTGCAGACCTGATATTGATTATCTAATTCAGTTCTAATCCTTCCTGGTTTTCTTGTTCCTGCCTAATTTTAAAGCAAAGGTGAATATCGGAGAGCAAGTATTACTAAGGATTCAGGTCTGCTGGTATGTAATGCTGTGTTGCTGGGTGCACAATTCCTGATGCTGTGAAGGAACATAATACTGTCTTTGGAACTTTGGGACCCTTGAACCTAATTATGTAGCATTACATCCCAGAAGCTTGAATCCTCAGCAACACCACCTTGAGAACATCAGCTATTGCAAAGTATTACTGTTTGCTACATTCTTAAAGTGTTTAACTTAATTGCTTCATTTTTTATATGGACCTGATTGCTGTTTATAGATAGGCATGCTAAAAATGTCTTGTTCTGTTTTAAAGGTGTGGATTAACCAAGGAGACATTATACTCATTGGGTTACGTGACTACCAAGATGCAAAGGCTGATGTCATCTTAAAATATACTCCTGACGAGGCACGAAACTTGAAAACCTATGGAGAATTCCCTGAAACAGGTAGAAGTCTCTTGGAGTTTCATTTGGGCTTTGCACCAGTAATTGTGTAGTTTTCAAGTTTGAAAGATGTATTCCCTGTGACTTTGCTGTCTGGCTTTTAGTAGTTAATCGAGGATAACTTTAATATGCTGGAAGTGGCGTGTAAAATGGTGCACACTACAGATAGATTAAAATTGATTGTCCATCAGTTTAGTGACATTACAGTCATAACTTACGATGTTTCTGATGGCTTATTCACTATCGGGCACAGCATTACATTACATATCCTTTAATCTGGCTGCTGGTAATCTGGAATTTCTGATAGTTAAGCACTTAAGGGAAATAATCCCAAAACCAGATATTTATTATCTGTGACCTGCATTTTTGCTATTGTTAACTGATTCTGTGACTTTATCTTGTGTTATCTGGACTTAATTGAACCCTTCGACATATAATGGCTTCAAAAGATTCAAAGATGAGTAAACTGCTGGCAAGAGGAAACATGGAACATTAACAGTTCCTCAGAAACTTTAAATAATTAGGAGGGTTGAATGTGGCAGAACCTGAAGTGTTGTTATGGCTTCGTACGTCATTGGGTCATCAACTGTCTATGATAAATACAAGCAGAACGATTAGTCACAATTGTTTATGGCATCAAATGAAAGTTTCAAGGGCCTTTTTAAGTAACAGACATTGAAACAGTCTACAGTATTGCAATTGGGCAAGGTGTTGTGTCTGGTTTACAGCAGTGCATCCTGAAGCAAAACCTGACTGGGCCTGTAGTAATTGAAAAAGCCAACTCTCTTATAGTGAAGTGACAGTAACTGACATATGTGCATTCTGTGAGGGCTGCCTGCAAAATCTAGGCACTTTAATGATGATCTGGAATGTGTGGTAATTTGGCAACTGACTGGTCCCTTGGTTGCCGCATTAAAGGAATTCTGCTAAGTTATGTCCAGAATGGATATTGCACCTTCCTGGTGTCATTTTTCAATGCTCTGTTCTCATGGATGTAGAGGCTGGAACATGCAGTTTGTCACTTCCTAATATAGTGCTTCACCTCCAAGCTTGACATACCGTTTCATGGTTTGGTACCTAGGCATCTTTATTAGTTTGATTCATCTGTTACATGGATAAGTTACCGTAACACACATACAAACATTTTTCAAAAATTAAGTTTTGTTTCTGTTGGAGTGCTGTCACAGGTTAGAAGGGTGTGCCATCTGTTGTATTGGTAGTACTTGTTGATAGTCTTGAGTCAGTATACTTTCTACAGTATGCACTATAAAGCAATACTGCTCTAACATTGCAGCAGTTTTTGTAAGACTAGCGGAAAATGCAGAGTGACATCTTATATAAAGTAATACAGAAAACATGATCTGTACTTGGGTAAGCAAATATTTTTGTTTCAGTTCGTATTAATGACACTGTCACATTTGTGGAGGATGGCTTTGATGAAGATATCGAGTTTGGTGACGAGGTGAGCGACGAAGGTGAAGGTGATCCTGTGGATAATGTAAGTATCTTGCTGTTAAAGATCTATGTCTTCAGTTCGTTTGAGTCTTTAATTTATTAGTGCCTCTAAGTATCTTGATGGATGCTTATCGAAGAGTGAGTAATGGTGTAAGGGTGATTGTCCCATTCATTGCAGATTTTTTTTCCATAGTATGTCAGTATTAATGCACAGAAGATTCTGTACATTTTTAACTGGAATTGGAAGCTTCAGAAATCCTACATAGTATTTATTCTCACAAGGTAGCAGTGTTAGTGACACTGACGTGGAGTGTCAACATGTAGTTGACATGAGAATGGACAGCGTATTGAATGCTTACTGTATCAAAATTCTTTTGCCAGAAAATCAGGAAACTTATTCTCAATGAGTACAATAACTAATAATACTCTTTGAGTGGTATCTGGCATTCATATACACATTTGTTTGTGAAGCAGTTCCTTGCCAGTAATGTTTGAAGTGTTCAGAAAATTTGCAGCACCTTGTTGCTGGACTGTGGTGACATGTACATGAAGTGTGTGGTGGAGTATAAGGGGTTGTGAGAATTGTAATAAAGTTAAAGTAATTATGTCATTTTATGAAGAAGAAAGTTTCACCACTAGTGCCAACATTGGACATGATCCTAAACAATTTCCTTCCTTGTGCTAGTCACACAATTTGTCTCTCTTAGGTTCCATTTTATGTAATCCTTTGATATCCTTTTCATTGTTCCACATACTTTTGTTGCACAGCAGATTTCACTTCCTATGCATAGTAGCATGGTTTATTGAATAAAATTGTTGAGTACCATATTAAATGGGTATTAAGTTTGCTACATTCAGACAGAAATACAGTTGGCCAGCAGACTTGAATTTCACTGTATATGTCTTCTTCATCCAGTGCACACTCATCATGCACTATATTGTCTGCTGTCCTCATTTTATATTTTGTGTGTTACTGTGGGGATCCACAAATTTTTCAAGAATCTAGGAACCATCTCCAAAACCTAGGTGCCAGAAGGGTGACATGAAGCAAGTTCCATATTGGGGACCCATATTTTGGAATCGATGTGTGAACCCTACCCTTATCTGGTACTGTCTGCTTGGTGCATGTGAACTGATAAACATTTTTATGTGTAATGAAAGACATTCACTATTTGTACCGAAAATATTGGGCACCATAATACAAAATTTAGTCATCCAGGATTTGTGCACCCCTGCATTACTGTGATTTGTCTTGCACATGCACTGTTATAATGGTTTGTGCTATGCCACATTGTGTGACCTGACCATGAGGGACTTTGTGTTTCAGATCTGATGTTTGGAGGAGAGAGCAGCTTGTTCACATTGTACTACCATAAGGGAGGAAGGACTTTTTGGAATGAGTAGACAGTGTGTAATGCACTTACTCCATAGATTCTTGTTACTAAAATCCGTACGGTCCTTAAACATATTCTTCCTCCCATCCTGAACCTAACCCGATGTAATCTTGATTGATGTCCGTTGTATTCATAAGAATCTGGTCTTCTTAGGCTGTGTCATCTAGCTTATAAGGTTTTTTTTTTACAACCATTTAGTTGATATTTATTGTGTAATGGGAATGTTGAAAATTGCTGATTTTACAGCTAAGTTATTAACCATTCCAGAAGGTATCTGAACTCCTCGTAGCTAGTTGACATAGCTCTGCACATTAGGTAAGGTATGTTTGTTGTAAAAGTAATCCCATTGTTTTTGGTAACAAAAAAAAATCTCATTCATATTTATACCTCGGTAGACCTTTTTCTTTTTTTGTTGCAGTGTAACCCAGACCCATTGTACATTATATAAGATAAAATTAAATTGTATCATAATATCTAGAATTACATAAAATGAAGTAGCCTGAAATAAAAAAAAAAATCTAGAACGCTCTTAGTATTGGCATTTGGCAGATTCTACCCTCATTTTGGAAATGTAATGACTTCATCTGCACATTATTTTTATTGCACACATTATTCACAGATATCCTGCTTCAAACAGAAAGTATGATGTGGTACTTTGTTTTATGTAATTTATGTGTATATTGAATTCTGTTTTGTTTTTCAGTTAATGCTGCAAATAAAAAACAAGGGTTATGCTGTAAATTATAGATTGTTTAAATTTGTTCACAGTATCTTTGTTGATGATATTTTTAGTGGAATTGGTGAAAAATGAAAATAAATAAATTCTGCAGTATTTATAGTTTGTTGTATCATTATTGTTAATAGTATGTAACCTCTGGATTCAGAATTACGTCGGCTGGTGAACCTCAAAAGACACCTGAAAGGGAAAACTAATTTGTATATTTGAATTGAGTATGCAGTCAAAGACTGGTATCCGTAGTGAGTTTGCCACACTGTTTGCAACACTCATGCTGTTTGTTATGTTGTGTGGGAGCATGGAGGGGATGGTACTTAAACTGTTGTGTGTACATAGGCACGATCATCTGCATGTGCACATGGACACATGCACTCGCGTTTGTGCACACACACACAAGTGTATGATGTAATACATTCCATGGATCCAAAACTTAATCCCAGTTACAATGGGATGTGGAAGAAGGTATAAAATGTTCAAACTGAATAGAACAAGTACATGAAATAAAGTAAAATGCCAACTTGATGCAACAAGATAATTTTATTGATGTATTCTTAGCTCAACATGTTTCGGGTACATATGCCCATCATCAGGAGCATTATATGTTGAGTTGCAGCATATGGTGTTCTGCACTGTAAAGAATGAGATAATATGAAGTGTGTGTGTAGTGGCTGTATGCCGTGTTATATAGGTGTTTATCAGTGTGGTCTATGGAGTAATGTAGAGGTCTGTTTGTGTGGGGACTGGAGATTTGTGCTCACCTGGTTGTGGGAGGGGTGTGTGTAGCGGAGGTTCGTGGTGGAGGTTTATAGTGTTGGGGGTTGTGTGTGTTTGTGATCAAGTGTCTGCGTAGGTTGTGGGTGTTTAGTGTGGTGGTTAGGTTAGGTTAGGATAGGTTAGGTTAGGTTAG
>Ga0136643_10008834_pt1 | contig 14777 bp, 9 predicted proteins | sample TergutLab28metaG_FD_96883 | JGI IMG/M metagenome (GOLD analysis project Ga0136643, IMG submission 96883) | Labiotermes labralis P1 segment gut microbial communities from Petit-Saut dam, French Guiana - Lab288 P1 (version 3) (version 3) | ecosystem: Host-associated > Arthropoda: Insects >... | reverse complement strand
ATGCTGTATAATACAATTTTGACCTCCTGATGATGAGCACATAGTGCTCGAAACATGTAGACGCATATAATAAACTTATTATAAAACAAGATTTTGTGCATTAAGTTGGTTAATTACTAAGATTACAAATTTGCTAGTTATACCTAAGTATGAAGACTGGTATTTCACGTTAAGGCACGAATATGGAAGAGGAGCTATGGGAAAATTTGGTCCCACGTGGGAATAAGTCGAAGGAGGAGGAAAACAAGAAAAGTAACGAGAAGCTTCATAGAATAGCAGACTTGCAAGCTCGCAACTTTTACTCTCAACCTTGAAAGATTAAGGTCTTAAATGCACGAGGATAATTTTATACAGAAATTTTGCTGGCAAACAATAATGTAAGGAATGTTACTTGTACTTCAGAGCACAACATTAAACCAGTCTTGTACAAATTGGGCATGAAAGGTTGGTTCTTTTGAAATAGGCCTATCTAAAGATAGGATCGAATGACAGGTCTCTGAAAATATGGTGATGAAAGTTTCAACCTTATAAAAGTAGGCAATTTCGTCAACAGTTCACCAGCTGCCATGAACCACAAAACAATTTAGTTGGCTGTTCCTTTAGTCTTTTCCCTCACAACTCGGTGACCTCAAATTAATATCATCACTTCACATTCATGTCATACTTGTAAATGGGCAAGTTTTATAACAGACAGTGCTTATTCGCCTCACAGACGTCACTGTGTGCAACACTCACAGGCTCATATCGAAGAGATTATAATATAGAAAACAAGTTTTTAAATTATAGAATTTCTGGATAACACACTGATCTTTCTTTATTTAATTAATACACCAACAAGTGCACATATATTCATTAAATGATCTAAAATTCACATTAAAACACTTAAAACGTTCCTACATGTTTCGATCATACGATCATCCTCAGGGAGCATTCATTGTTCCTTGCTAAAGTTACAGTTTAAAAACACTCAGTGATTTACATCGTTACGTTGAGTTGGTGCTGTAGCAGCATGTTTTGTGTATTGTGTGTGAGTCGTATACTGCTCAGAATGAGCCTGGCTATCCATACCCAGGCTCATTCTGAGCAGTATACGACTTACCCAGTACACAAGACATGCTGCCACAGCACCAACTCAACGTAACGATGTAAATCACTGAGTGTTTTTAAACTATAACTTTAGCAAGGAACAATGAATGCTCCCTGAGGATGATCGTATGATCGAAACATGTAGGAATGTTTTAAGTGTTTTAATGTGAATTTTAGATCGTTAAATGAATATATGTGCATTTGTTGGTGTATTAATTAAATAAACTTCAGAATGCACGGTGCAATGATAAAGACACTGACCTTTCATCATTCCGAGGTAGAATTGGCATGCGAGTGCACGAATTTGGGACTCCAGTTTTCTATTGAATATCTGAGCATCTGCAAAGAACAATAATAAGCATAAAGGCTGTTCTTAATAGAATTAAATGTGACTAAATTTAATAACTTATTTTTATTATACGGTTAAAAATAATGAAATAGTTACATTTCAAAATCATTGAAACTCACACACATTCCCACGATTAACAGAGTTCCCACCTTTCGACCGATAATACGACAAAAAAGATGACACTTTCCGGTACACTTCCTGCACAGTACTGACCATCTTAAAACATTATGGGTAATGTCCTGTCATTATGGCATTAGGAAATAGAAGGACCATCTGACATGATCACTACTCAACTAACACCTGTCATTCCACGTCGCGGCAGTGGCTTCTCGAACTGAATACTCCCCCGATATTCAGAGTTCCGGAACGGAACATAAATAGGCTATATCAGCTGTAAACCTTGGCTTCATTTACCATGAATGTCACATGCCGAAGATCAGTACCGGGCATTAGTTTCAAAGAATAAGCAAGAAATAATTTTAAAACTAACTCCTTCAATCCAAAATATTTTGCAAAAAAGGCACTTCTGTATATGAAAACAACAACAATAATCTGTATTGTTTTGGAACTGAACTGATGAAATAACACACAACTAATATCCTCACACATCATCGCCAATCATGGAAGGAGAACTGGGCCTGAAGGCGAATTTTCTCTTTCGTGGCACGTATTAGTGATCAGTACAGTTCACCTCCGTTAAGTTGCAGATGTGGCAACTGGACATCTGCCATCCAAGATCAGTTCTTAGGCGATGATATCTTCACAGACATCTTGTATAAATCTTTGGATTCACAAAAAATCTTTTGCCTAAACATACATGGCCATACAGAAATATTCTGGCATTAAAATATGTTCCCAGGCTTAATCAAATCTACCATTACAGTCTGTGAAAGAATCAACACATTAGACGTTCCAGGCCGCTGCATTACTAGTGAACAAAACACAGGGCCCAGCTATGTTACGTACATCACATATTTCAAAGATCTTTCATGACGTCATATTTGTAATCTTGAACAACAATGCTGTTCATACAGAAAGTGTTCCTATATTTCTATTCTCTATCCGCACAAAACTTGCATCGCATTCATACAAAAAGCATTTCAAGTTGCCTTATGTTTTAACAAAAAGGAACTGTTCAAATATAATTGGGATCCACAAATTGACTTCGCAATTGTAAGTGAGGCTTCTATATAATCACGAAATTTTACAACACTAAAATATATGCCTAAAAGTACTGTTAGAAATAAGCATTATAATTTTTGGTTCAAAACATTGTCTATAATCATGCAGTGTGAAATTTGTATAATCCATCTGCATATAAATTTCACAATCCTTGATTCAAAATTTTATTATTTGTCTTCACCGCATGAAAAGAGTAGTACATGTGTTCCAGGGGACAATGGAAATATTCTAATACAGTAATGACGTTACGTAGCGTAAATTGTATATTTATCATCTCGTTGTTTTCACACCGGATATAAAAACATAACATACGAATCATCCATTAATAATAAGTGACTGTTGTAACATTTTAATGATTGAAATGTGCTAGTTTATGTTATAACTATCATAAAACAAAATTCGAATGTCCAACATATAGTGGTTTCATTTTAAAATTCAGATCTCAGTTACTAATTTCATCTAACGTATTTTTATATAAGATTTTATGAGTTTTATATTAATGTGCTGAAGATGACAGAATTAGATCAAAAGATGTTGACATAATAAAGTATATAATATACATTAGTTGTGTTTGACGGTATTTAAATCCTTCTTTGTTACATAGCGCATGTTGCAAAGCTCTGGCAAAGCACAACTTTCGTAGCTCTGCAGACAGTTGTAATAGCGTAGTTCACATCTCTAAAGCACGCAACCGAATTATATTCGTGTTTCTGATGACAGGAACTTAAAACCGTGAAGAGAGTAGGGCCTGTACAAGCATTATAGTTACACCCACTTTTAATAAAATCCGTCAATTTATTTAGAACTTCTTAGGAATATACATATATATATATATATATATGGATGGACAGAAGGCACATGGCGTAAGACTTCTATTGTCTAACTTTTTTTACAAACAGCGAAAACGTGAACAAACAGAGAAGTCTCCGCTACAGATTTACAAGGATTTATTCATTCTCCATGAGCTAAATATATGTTTTTAGCAAATCTAAAGCTATGGTGTTAGCACGGACTTGAAGATGTAAAACTGTTACATGTACAGGCAATGCAAGGAGACACACTCCCTAATTAAGTAGATAATTATTCAAAACCATGCAGCACAGTCCTTCTTGAGAAGCTAATAGTTTCTCAGCTAGTCAAGAACTTCCCCTTACATTATAGGAATCGAAGGTTCAGTCCCGTGTTCACAGCAGCCCACCATTTGTCCCTATCCTGAGCCAGACGAATTCAGACCACGCCTTAACATTGTATTTCTGTAACATGTACTGTAACATTACCTCCTCATCTAGGCCTAAGTTTTCCAAGTGTTCTCTTTCCTTCAGGTTTCTTTACCAACCGCGTGCATTTCTAAGTCACGGGCTGGACGGTTGGGGGTTCGAATCCAGGCAGTGGAAAGAGATTTTTTTCTCCTCTAGCACGTCCAGACCGGCTCTGTGGTCCACTAAGCCTCCTATTCAATGGACACCAGAGTCCTTTCCCGGCAGTAGAGCGGCCGGGGCGTGATGTCGATCACTCACCTCTAGGTAGCGACGAGGTTAAAAATGACAAGGATTATATTCTGCTCCTCCAACACACCTTGATGGCGCAAACGGGAATAAATTTACCTTAACTTCTGTACATAGGTGCTACATTCCCCACCGATACTCTTCCTAAAATGAAGTGTAGCCTGCAATAAACTTTCACACGAGTAACAGAAGGAAGAGGGAAAAGAAAGACAAATTTGGATTTTATGCTCTGGGAACGAGCTCCACGACACTCAGATAATGTGTACAATTACGGATAAGAAAATAATGATCATGAAGGTCAGGAAGTTAAAATTATGGTAACAGCATTAATATTGAACGGTGAATCTTGGGTGGTCAGAAAGGCCGTAACATACAGAAAATCAGCGGGGACTGGGTAGATCTAATAATGCGAAAAACGAATTTCATGAAACAAATATTACAAAGAGCAACCTGTTCTGGCTGTGTAGGGGGAAACAATCACTATCTCTTTAAGAATCGTGTGAAACACATAAAAACACTCCACGTGCAAAATGCAGAATTTGCAGTGAAAATAATGTGGTCATATAGCTACCACTGGGTTTGTAGTGGCTGGCATTTAGATGACGGGGACTTTTTAAAGAACGCAATGACGCGTCGTTAAGTAAAATGTAACTGTGTAGATGAATGCCAAGGGAACCTGAAGTAGCAAGTGGATGGAATTGCTGCAGATTTACTGACACAAAAAAAATATTATCTTAGCCGTAATCATTATGTAACTAGGAATCAAGCGGTTGTTAACAGTTCAATGAACTATCCCGAAATTCTCCTTACAGAAATACGGAAAAATCAATGTTTTCTTACCACTACTAACGGCCTCGATATACGAGTACTTAATTAGCATCATCTTCTTATGCACGTACAGAAAAACTGTCAATTGTGGTAAACAGAATGTGATCAGTAAAGCCATAAGGTATGAAAGAATTAAATGAGAAGAAAATACCGGTGAGGTTAGCTGAATTCTGGCGACAATTCAAGTCAGGATCCTCAAAGGAAGGCAAAGAACTTAAACACCAACCAGCTTGATGGGCAAGACATTAAAGAGACGAGCGCTATGTTTTCACTTCAATTATTAGTGCTGATGCATATATATATATATATATATATATATATATTACTAGTGCTGATGCTTAACCCATTATACATATAATGTTAGTTACGTAGATCGCCTGTCAATCAGTCACATGTACCATATATAATTAACAAGTAGTTATTAATCCTTCTGAACCTCGTTTATGACAGAAATGCCGACCAAAACCAATTTCCTGTCATCCTCAGAAAATGCCCTGTAATCGAGCAGCAATTCGAAAACAACAGACGGTCGGACGGTTTTTGCCTATCTGTGGCATTTGGCGAGTAAAGGTGAGTGACTTGTGTTCATGAACAAACTGCGGTATCCAGGTGAATTCGGTTTTGCTAGATATCCCATACGAAGTGAATCCAACCGGGACGCTAAGCGACAGCTGGTGTTCAGACCAGTGCAAGGTGGTTCGGAACTGGCAAGGGGGTGACCAGTGTCTCCAGGGTGTATATGGGAAATGAAACTCAAATAATGTGCATTCTAGACGTGCTCAACTTGACGCACGTGATAAAATTCACACTACACAGAGTAAATCTGTGAATGGGTATCGCATTATTTGCGGTACTTTTACATTATTAGTTGCACCCATGGGAGCAATTTGCACGTAAAAATACTGAAAATATTAATCAAAAAAAATTACAGCATCTTAATCGTAATAAGCATTACATATTGTACTGACTAATGTTTGATGCATGTTAATTTCTTTCGGAGATAAACAGATCAGCAGCAACGTCTAAATAAGAAACAACAGCTTCCTACCATGTTTAAATAAGGAATGAAACGATGAAATTGGCTGTCCCTCCTGAAGCGGAGGCCACGGCAAGTACTGGATATATTAGCTTCAATTGGCTTCCGCTTGAGGCTTCACTCTCGATTTTTAACATTAGATTTTATATTTAAAAAAACGAGAATGAATTAATAAAGGCAGACTGCCATCAGTGCCGAAACATAGGCCTTAAAAACGTTAGTCCTTAAAAGGCAAGTTTTGTAGTTCAGTGGATCATGATGTCGCAAACAAACCTTACCCTATACGTGATGTATCTTGTCAAATCTGAACCGGTCAGTTCATAGTCTGATGCATTCATGTAATGTACAACTGTTTGAGGCACGAGTGTCATCTAGAACATATGTACTGTGAATCTGAACTTCCGTCACTGCTCTTCATTAAAAACTAACCGGTTACTTACATTTAGAAGAATGAAATAGGCAATGTACGTATAATTTAACATTGTGGCGCGTCTGTTCTAAGTACCGTCGCACTGGAAAAGCAATAATGCATTCTCTGTGCATTCTTGAGCTATGTGACACTGTCAACAATATAAACATATTTATTATTACTCAACAATGCCTTAACGGCGAATATATGTCGCCGGCAACAATAAAATGCACTCAGATGTTTACGTAAAGTTCCCGATATTTTTGTCTGATTTTAACCAAACTTGGATTATCTTGACAGATTTCATTAAGATCCCCAATATCAAATTTCACTGAAATCCGTCATGTGGGAGCCGTTTCGATACATTCCGAGAGACAGATGGACGGAAGGACGGACAAGACGAAGAAAACAGGCGCTTTTTTGCGACTACTACGCGAAAGCGTCTAAATATTGCTATTTTTATTCTCTGAAAGCCAAGACAACACTAACTTATTCTGTAGGCAAAATGCGTAGTTATTTATGCTAAATCAAGTGTTACACATTCACGACTGTTTTAAAGGAATGTACATGCCTATATATGTTCTGTTTGTTTGACCATTTAACGACTCTTTATAAAACTATATTTGATTTATTTATTTATTTATTTATTTATTCATTCATTCATTAGCATTTGGGTTCGGGACCTCACAGCCCCGATACACCTAAGCTTTAATGAGGGGCCCTTTGTGCCCCACATCAAATCATGGGAGCCCCGTAACTTTACTGAAGTTCCAGATGGCCCCCAAGCCTAACCTCTTAATATCCTCCGGCTCCAAGAAAAAGGAGCCCAGATACGCATGTCTGAGGGAGGCCAAAGCCTCACATTCGCAAAGAATGAGGGCCAAGGTTTCCTCTCTCACTGCACACCTCCTAAACAATGGACTGTCCAGCAGCCCTAGCAGGTGAAGATGTCTCCTCAGGGTGTTATGTCCAGTAAGAAGACCAGTCACAACCCTGGATATAAAACTCTAAGTACATCAATATATGAAGAAGTGGCCCTTGACGGCAGTAGTAAGGATAAACAGAAAGAGAAAAAGATCGTAGCCTATTTTATATTACCTTGTGCTCGTTAGAAATAGCTATCGAGGATCTCGTGACTTTTTTAGTATATCATACTATGATCCTCTTCGTAACCACTCCGATATTAAGTAGCAGTGTATCAGCACAATCAGTGTATGACGGCGAGCGTCTCATGAAAACAGAATAATAAACAGTAGTGGACGCGTTTACAGTTAAGTGCACACGGAATATAGAACACTGTGGAGTGCGGAAGTTGTTATAAAGGACAGGGTTGTGTGTGCTGTGTGGAAGGGTACGGGTTTTGTTGGGGCACGTGCCATATGCATTCACTGTACCAGAACGGAAAACAGGCCGGCAGGTTGCTTCCACATAACTCAGCACTCAGATCACCACCTAGTACTGTACAAATTCGCACAGCTCATGTGGCTGTAACCGGTTACCTTTCGTCCAGTGGTTCCCCGACCACACAAGCATTTAGTTTTCCTCATTCCCTCAAGGAAATACTGGTACAGGATCTAGAATTAGGCCTCGAACAACTTCTTCGAAATACCATTCACGGTCTTTATTAGGCGCGTTCGCAAAATTTCGAAAAAAGACTTAGAATCGTCATGTTTGCACGTCTGTTCTCATGAAACAACTCTGTTCCCACTGGACGGACTTTTATTAAATTTTATATTTGAGTATTTTTCGAGAAAAAAATGTCGAGAAAAACCAAGTTTCATTAAAATCGGAAAAGAAAAACGCGTACTTTACATGAAGGCCAATATACGTTATTGATTATACACTATCTCTTTCAATTATTCTTAGAATAGAAATGCTTTAGACAAGAGTTGTACAGGAAATCAAAACACACATAAGCATTCGGTAACTTTTTTTTCGAAAATGGTGTCGTTTATGAGATAATGTGGAAAAATACTGTAGAACGGGACAGGCCACAGATGACAATATGGCGCATGCCAGTGCCTGCTACCTAAGGCCACAAATACACACACAGTTTGTGTAATGCTCATGGTTTTTCCACTGTAACAATGATTGCATGGACGCGCATCAATGTTACGGTATTGGTACATTGTGTTTTTTTTTTCGCTGCGAAAGTCCGGGTTCAATTCCAGGCCAATCCAGATATACTTTATAAAAGTTGTGTTCAATAGTTATTTGTTTACTCCACGTAGGATTTATGCTGAACGAAGTGTCAATTAGACAGTTTTTTACTCCGAGTACTCCGGTTTCCTCAATCAGTAGGCCCTACCTGTCAGCTAATCGTAGTTCGTTTATCTACCATCGCTGCTACACCTGTAGACTATCCCTCGCAGCAGTCGATGCGGTGTCTCGTTTGGAACATATTCTTACCTCATTCAACATGACAGCATAACCTCTGCAGTTAAACTAGTGCATATAGACAAGACATTGCTTTGTCACACTAAGACAAGAAAGTTTAAAATAGCAGAGCTGGGGAAAACTATTAGTAAAGAGAAATGGGTTGCCTATGAATGAAGATACGGCATTTGAGGAAATTACTGGCTACACTAAGATCACCAACTAACATATGTATATGAGATAAGAGGTAAAAGGTAGTATTATGCGAGGAGAACTGGTAGAAATGGCGAGAACTATAATAAAGAAATGCTGACAAAACACAGTAAATAGTTAATAAGAGAGGGCACTTTTTAAAAATGTCATTGGGGGTGCGCACTGCAAACAACATGGTGTTAGCGGGTGTAGTTTCAGTATTCTGAATTTAGTATTTAATGTTGTAGAAGGTTGTGATACTGACTCCACTAACAAATATAACTACTAATCTATTACAAAAAGGGAATACATAATGTGGATAACTGAGGACATAAAAACAAGGGAGAGTAGCTAGATCTAAATGGGAGGATATAATAGCAAAACGTACAGAGAACTGAAGGAACTTTGTATATTTTCCTTGTAACTATATTACATATGTAAAATTTAACTTCAACTTGTTGCATAATGCTATACAATTGTTAAGGCCGAAACATGTCGTAGTTAATTAACAAATTAACAGCGTTGTGTAACAAGTTGGTGTTAAAGTTTACATACAAAACTGAATAATGTTCAGCCTTGTAACTTACATTCTGTTCATCAGATATAAATAAAGTCATACAATTACGGTGGGTGATTCATTTGATGTATTGACTCTTCAGCTTTTAAGGAAAGAAAAGAAAGAGTCCTTGCTGTTCTGGAACCAATGGATTCATCATGACTGTCTACACAAAAACTAGTCAACTGCTGAGTCTTTTTCATCCAGCAACTGTCTTAATATCTTCCTCTATTAAGATCCATTTTAAAAGCTCTATTGCCATCCATTCTGCGACCCGTCTATCACGTGGTCTCCTGGCTTTCAATTTGTTTAACCCAAATTTAATTAAAAATTCCTCATTTCCATTCCGTTGTCTACACATTTCACATGTCTCATCCTTTTTATGTTTTAAAACTAATATTATATGAACAGCAAAATTTATACTCGTACACATTTTTTCTAGGTCTTCAAAGACAGTGTGCTTAATTTACCTTTCAAAGAAGAATATCTGAGTAACACATTGCACTCCATATGCAAGCAACCTACTGTCTTCACCAGTGTTGTGTTCAGAACTCCTACGTCATGTTCGGCAGAATACCGGCTACCCCGAGAGCTCTTTCATAGTTTTCCTTAGTCGTTTCATCCAAACGCTAGAGTACTGCATATTACGTAACAATAATCAGCGGACTCTTATACGATTTAAGATGAATTCTGAGGTTTGCAGCTATGCAGCCCGATACGGGGCCACCAACATTTCGGAGACACATAACACCCCCAATCTGAGAGTTGAAGTGGTATGTTGGTAGGACTGTTGTGAAGAAACATCTTGTTTCCGTGTTAAGGGCTGAAATCGTAGGCGGAACACAATGCAAAGTTTGGTATCGTCATCCCATTGTATTTGTTAATCAATGTCTGTTTTTATTGTCAGTGCGAACACAAATCTAGAATATTATATATCCAATTGTCCTTTCTAGTCATCATTGGGCAGGTTTCACAATAACACGCCACAAATGCATGTTATTTAACACCTTCATGATGGTTAGAAACGGCCGAAACATGTAGTAGTAGTAGTAGTAGAGGACAATTGGATGTATAATATTCTAGACTTGTGTTCGCACTGACAATAAGACATGGAAAATAATGTTTTGAAATGGTCGGTGAGTACAAACTTTTAGGAAGGACATACTGCCACTATCTTGGGGCTGAAGCTGTAGATCAATGCAACAATTTCGAAGGAATACAGTGTTGGTCACTGTACCGATCTATAGTGTTAAAGTGGTAGGTAAGGTAAAGGTCGCCTCATGTCAGTGAAGGCATAGAAGGTGAGTGGTATAGCTCTATTCATGCTTCAGCCACGGCGCCAGATGCCGTGGGTGGCCCGACAGGTTTATATCCGGGAAGAAGCCTCAGTGTCCACCGTAGAGGAGGCCGGGTGAGCTCCATGACCTCTATGGACGGGTATCACCACGTAAAAATCCCCTATCTCCAAATGAATTCGAACCCCGGACAGTTCAGCCAGTAGCGAGTCGCTATACCGTCTACGTTATTGCGGCTGTTTTGGGGAAATACATCGTCTCCCTCTCAAGGATCCACGGTGGCAGAACGTTCCTCTAAAACGTCTGTACCCACAAATTATACCAAAATACAGAATGCCTCTTCTCTGCACATCTTGCCAAATTCATCATTCACAATGGCCATGCCATTCGTCATTATGTGTCGTCAGCAGTTGGAAAAGCATCGCTAAATAAATCAAGAAACGTTGATTCCTGCTGGTCAGAGTGTGAGTTCCAGATCAGCTGTAGCGGACTGCAGTGATGGAGTGGCCCGCTGCAGTTCTGCAAGCTTGATCAATAGCCCTAGCAGTAAAACACACAGCGGCGAACACAAAAACATCAGCTCCAACTAACTGCTGTCTAAGACACTAATCCACCTATTCCTCTTCCGAAAACTTAATACTCTCTTAAAATGTCTTCAATTATAAGAAGCTTAATCTAAGAACATATTCTACGACTACAAAAATCCAAAAACTACAATCATTGTGTATTAAATACCATTAATTTTTAGCTTCTCAGTTGATTAATATGTTCTTGTTTTCATGTAAAGAGTCTTTTTTAGCTATATCTTCCACCGAGAGGGGAACAGCAATAGTCAATCACAACTGTATTTTGCAGTGATTAAAATGATATGATATGAACTACAGTCTATCAGGCATCATAAAATATGTACATAAAGATCACATGCCTAAAACACGATAACATTCAAGCGACTGAGATCTTAACCTTATAGTGTTGTGCATTTGTGTGTGTGTATGTTTTGTAAAAGATGCGAATGATGTAATAAAAATATGATAATATATTGGAATATATTAAAATAATTTCGTAGTACTTTAAACGAGTGAAAGCCGATCTCAGTGGCTGCGCGGTCTGAGGCACAGGTCTACGGCCGCTCGCTTGCTGAGATCATGGGTTCGAATCCCACTGGGGGTATGGATGTTTTTCTGTTGTGAATGTTGTGTGTTGTCAGGTAAAGGTTTCTGCGACGGGCTGATCACTCGTCCAGAGGAGTCCTACCGACTGTTATGCGTCGTTGTGTGTGATCTAGAAACCTCAAGAATGAGGAGGCCATGGCTCGCGTTGGGCCGCAGCGCCACAGGAAAAATAAATAAATAAATGCGTGAAAGGAATATTTTTGTAACCTGTAATTAAGAAGATGCTACTTCAAAACAGCTGAGTATTGAGTATTAAACCCTTCATATACGGTGCGTCGTTAAATGCAATTAGTAGACGATAATTCGAGAAACAGCTGTATTTAGTAGTGTAAACAAATGATAGGGGGACCCCCGTAGTTATTAGAAAAGTCGTTCCCAGATTTCACAAACATTATCCACAATACTGCCTTCTATCAAAAGACTGTATCCCAGTCCGAAAAATAAAAGCTTCATCACAGTTTAATAGTCTGTACGTTTTATTTTCTGGACAGAAGGGGCCATGGTCTACTTTAACGTGCTTTCTCAATATTTGCAAAGTTAGACTGAAGTAAACCACATATTAATAGTCACCAAAATAATATTTCCCTCCGAGGCCTCCTACCAAACTTATGAGAACACACGACGTCATACCCGAGAAGACTTGAATTCTGTGAGTACTTTGGTTTGCTGGTTTTCAAGCACTTTGGTCTTACTAAGTTCCTAGTATTGTGGTGATGACAAATTTCTAAGCACTTTTGTTTTCTTAAGTTACGAGTACTTGTATTTTACTGTTACAAATAGGCTACTTTACTTGGTCGGTATCAGCATAACAAACTTCGGTTTGAGTTTCATTTTGTTAAATAAATGGGCTGACATAAAAAGGTGCATCGCAAAACACATTATTTTTATTGAGATTTATATTACAGATAGAGAAATTTGGTAGCAAGATAGATCCACAGGTGACAAATTCATAAATATTTTTAAACACCGGTATACAAGACGTACAGCCATTTTGGGGGTTCGCCCTAGATTTCACCCTTATAGAGGCCATGAAGGTCCAGAAGGGTAGTATAGGTATAGACCTAATATTTATTTTTCCTCGACGCTAGATGAGGGTAGGTGGTCAACGGCAATCCTCGACAGTTTTACCCCCGGGAAAGAGAGCTGGTCACTTTTACAAAAACATCGGCGTGTTATACATCGGTAATACGGAACATGCAAAAAATTAAAGCAACTGACCGAGGAGAGCAACGAATTACAATACTGCAAGGAGAACATTAAGACAAACAAGTAGACGTTCGAAAGAGATTGTGAGGTCGGAACACGCATTAAGTTCGGGATTCGTGAAAGACAGATGGCGGCACTTCCGTTACAATTCTATAAGAATGTCTGTTTTCGATACATGTTTGAAATTTTTATTTTACCTAGAGTGGGATTACGAATCAAAACTAAAACCTGCCGATAGCGTTTTGTGTGCCGTCCCCGTGGGTTGCAACACTGTGCCCAAGCGGAGCTATAGATCGACACTGACGCAGATATACACATTACTTTTACCGCCCCTTTTATGTACTGGGCGTACATCACATAAAACGCAACATCGGTGCCCTTATTCGTTGGTAGTGTCAAGGTAAATTACGGAGAAAAATCAATGAGTATTGACTACGGAAGGTAGGCTATGATTAGCCAAAGCATACCGACAGATATATGCAATACGATGTAGTAAGCTGCAAATAAAAATATTTTTTCTATAACATCTGATTATGTTCACACATTCCTAGCTCATTTGCGGCGAAAATCTGAAAAAAATGTTCCTTTCATCTTCGCCATATGAGCTCCATCATCCGCTGTCGAAAATACGAGTAGCCCCTGCAAAATCGCGGAAAGAATTTACATGAACTTTGGCACTGGACAGTCGTTTTAAAATTCTCAACGTATTCAGTTTTTGGTTCGATTCTGGCAAAAATAACACAGACCCGATGCGAAGGATTACTTGTATTTTTGAGAGCATCTACTACATATATATTGGGTAAAAAAGTGTTTATAACGGAAGTTACTGACAAAACTGAAAGGCGTTTCACGAGCAATAAATTATTTCCTAAAGATTTTTGTTTTTTAAGTTAATTAAGCATCACTGCTGTGATGCTGAGTCATCTCACGACTAGGAAAACGCACCAATATTGTTATATAAGTGACGGTAAATTTGTCCGTTTGTTAGGCATGACGGTACACTGGAGAGAAAATTTAGAGCTCCGATTAATCTTAATCTCGGCAAGATAAAGGTAAACGGTCAGATTCACGCCCCGACCGCTCCCGCATCTGCCTTCATGGCGCGCGCAGGGACAAATTTAAATTTCACACTGTGTGACTTAGTCTGTCACCTTAAGAGAAGAGCTTGGGCAATTCTGTATTGGTGGAAACTACATTACGAGTTCTATGTTTATTGGACCGTGCATAAACTTTATAGTTGAATAAAGAGAGACCAGCTTGACGTCACTTGCTTTTTTATTTCATTATTTAATGCTCAACATGTTTCGGATGTTAATATATCCATCCTCAGGAACTTGCTACTTATTTGTTGAGTTATTTCATGGGTTGTATTGCTCTGGTACGATGTGTGTTAGTGTTACGTTGTGGTTTGGCTGGGGTGGTGTGGTGTGGTATCCGGATGCAGGCTTCAGCTGAAGCCTGCATCCGGATACCACACCACACCACACCACCCCAGCCAAACCACAACGTAACACTAACACACATCGTACCAGAGCAATACAACCCATGAAATAACTCAACAAATAAGTAGCAAGTTCCTGAGGAT
>Ga0136643_10008830_pt1 | contig 14785 bp, 15 predicted proteins | sample TergutLab28metaG_FD_96883 | JGI IMG/M metagenome (GOLD analysis project Ga0136643, IMG submission 96883) | Labiotermes labralis P1 segment gut microbial communities from Petit-Saut dam, French Guiana - Lab288 P1 (version 3) (version 3) | ecosystem: Host-associated > Arthropoda: Insects >... | reverse complement strand
TATCCACCCATCTACGCCTAGGTCTCCCCAGTGGTCTCTTTCCCTCCGGTTTCCCCACCAAGACCCTATACAACCCCCTCTCCTCACCCATACGTGCCACATGCCCAGCCCATCTCATTCTTCCCGATTTTATCACCCGCACAATATTGGGTGAGCAGTACAAATCATTTACCTCCTCGTTATGCAATCTCCTCCATTCCCCCATTACCTCATCCCTCCTAGGTCCAAATATTCTCCTCAACACCATTTAGTAAGCAGTTATACAAGACTTAATATGGGTTGTATACAGTGGGGAATATGATATATATAATAGACCTAACTATTATTAACTCAGATATACATATAACAGCAGAGTCCCCCCATGTACCCACACCTCCCAACCTCCGTGACACAAACGAGATCTCGTGTCCACCTCAACCCGTACCTCCCCGCTGTATACAACCCATATTAAGTCTCGTATAATTGCTCACTGAATATTTCATGTACAACCTGAAGATGGCCATTGTCAAGCGCCTAAACACATAGTTGTACCTTATGTAGTAAATATTAGACATACCTGTATCATCAGATAAAGTTGTCTTAGACAAGTACATGCACTCCACTCTAATTAGAACGAGACATGTATTCATTAATATATATATATTGTATATAGAAACCTGATTCCTAATTGTGTACCAGCAGCAACAAACAACCCACTCTTCTGTTATACAGGCACTCATTTTCAAGGCTATCATCAAGCTTTGGGACAGAAAAATATTAAATAAAATCAGGGGTGCACTCAAAGAAATCAGAAGCTAAAATTTTAATAACCAAGATTTTGTAGACACAATGATTTAAAAAGTTCTACATCACTTACCCTTCATCTAAAGTCAGTCACTGAAATAAGTGGCTGATGATTAAAACATTAGAATTTCGAAAAACAGAATAATAAAATTTAAATAAAAAATGGACACATGATTGAGTCACAGAACACATACTTATGTTTGCATGTATATACAATGCAGTTGCAAACAGTGCTATGTTACAGTTATACTTATGACACGACTTTCGGCGACATAGATTTTAAAATCGAACATGAATTATACACAGCTCCAGGGTCAGTACCCCCACCCTCGCCCAATTAAAAATTCTGGGTGCACACCTGAACTACACATAACAAACAGTCCATATTGTGAGCAGGAACTAGAAAAATAAACCTGTTGAGTCAAATTTATTACTATTCATCTCTCATACATTATGCATATTATTTCCGTAATACCATAAACACATACTGTATTATCTCATGGCAGAATCTCCTACATGTTTTGGCTTAAGTAGGCCATCCTCAGGGAGAATAACACACAAACATAAAAAGTGTATGTAAATATAGCTAAACATTATCACCACCATATGTAAAACATGTCTGTATATGCTGCTGAAATAATATACGAGTATTTTAAATTATTTTATATGTTGGTAACTAACCAACTTACTCCATGGAGCAGAGTCCTTCTTGAGAAGCTAACCAGTTTGCAGCTAGTCAAGAAATTCCCCTCATTTTATGGAACCAGAAGGTTCACTTCCGCAATCACAGGCTCCCGCCACCTGTCCCTATCCAGAGCCAGCTCGATCCAGTCCATACCCCCACATCCCACGTCCTGAAGATCCATCTTAATATTATCCCCCCCATCTGCGCCTTGATCTCCCCAGTGGTCTCTTTCCCTCAGGTTTCCCCACCAAAACCCTGTACACGCCTCTCCCCTACCCCATACATGCCACATGACCCACCCATCTCATTCTTCTTGACTTTATCACTCCCAAAATATAGGGTGAGGAGTACAGATCATTAAGTTCCTCATTATGTTGGTAACTAACAGAAAGGTGAAATGCTGTATACATGTATATTTTATATACTTGACAAAGATGTATATTTATTTTTACATGCATTTTGTACCATGTGCTTGATCCTCCCCCCAAGATGGCTTACTTAAGCCAAAAACACATAGGACAGTATATACCATGAGATAATAAAATAAACATTTGTTAACCGTAAGTGCATTTTGCTGGAATTATATGAATAATTGTAGTCATTAATTCTTGTGGGAAGCAGGGGGGTTGTTCATCACACACTTAATGTGTGAACAAATGGCATTAATGAAATACCTTAATCATCTCACATAAGTAACACATCATGTCTTATACAACCTTCTCATCTGATCTTCTTAACACTGTTTTTGTTTGGATTTGTTCCTTTGCACAATCAACTTCACCCAAGAGAGCCTTCCTTAACCCCACATAACCAATGTATAGCAAGAAACCAGAATTCAGGGATGAGAAATATCTTGAAAATAATGCAACTTCCTTTCATCATCGGCAGCACAGTACACAGTAAAACTTCTATACCGTCTAACAGTAAGCACATGAAAGTATCAGCTCTCAACACGCACAGCGAGATGCCCATACCAGCAACACAAGTTATTTTCCAAGTGAAAGTGTTAATAACGTAAAAGAATGTGTAAATTAAATAAAAAGCTCTGAGCCTACAGAAAGCAAAAATAAAAGCTATGCCATTGTAATCTTTATAAAGCACTTATAGCAAAGCCTTAGATTAATCTGTTGCAAGATAATACTGTTACACTTACCACTCCGCTGTTTATCCGCAACACTAAGATCTGTCATGACTGAGATACCTCCGTGTTTACTTCTAAGGTCACCAGTCACCAAAGAGGAAGATGCACCTGAACACTTGCGAGCACCACCTAACTCACTTCCCAGCTTTCCAGATGCATCCTTCACCTTCGTGACATTCCCGTGATGGTTTGTTGCAAGTTTCACCAGGTTAACGTTGCACTGTGGAAGTCTGAGGCCTTTAGTAACGATGTTATTATTGTTACCAGCAACTGCAGAAGGTTTGAACTTGGCGCACGTCAAGATTCGATTTGCTGTTAGTGTTGGCGGTTTCAATATATCTGGTTTTGAGGCTTTCAACTTGGGAGCTGCACAGTCGTCATCAGTATCAAACCTTGGACGTGGACGTGCAGTCAGTTCGGTAACCTGAAGACAAGTACATTCCAGATGACAAAGTACACCTTAATAAATTCGCTTATGGCATGAGATATTATCAAAAAATACCTTTCTCAAAGTTATAACCGGGAAAGTTATGAACTGGAATTGTAATCATTCCAACAAGATACAACAGACATTTCCATAAGCCTTTAAAAAGTGTAGTGAAATTACATGAACATAATTTCCAGTCATGAATGAAGCCAAAAACAAAACAACATTCTCATTCTCAGCTATTACGAAATTCACTTTTGTTGGTTAATATCCCCGTTTCATCAATAAATTACGCCAATGTGGATGTCATACATATAGTTCTGTGTGCATGTGCATGACTGGAGGTTCTTCCATGCTTTATCCTCAGTAGCAAGGCAAATGCCAGGTATAACTCGCAAAGAGGGGGCACAGCCTGCATTCTTCCCACTAGGTAAATGCCAGGGTATAAATCGCAAAAATGGGGCACAGACCGCACTCTTCCTAATTAGTTAATTGCGTTGTTCTATGTATTGTTTGTGTGTAAATATGTACTGTACTACTGCCACTGGGTGTCAACCCAATTGCAGTTAACAAATATATCATGTAGCAATTCTAGATTCTGATCTCAAATTATGAAAACAACAGACAGAATGACAAGCATTGCAGCAGCAGCAGCAGCAGCAGCAGCAGCATCATCATCATCATCATCATCAGCAGCAGCAGCAGCAGCAGCAATATCACCACCACCATCATCATCCACAGCAACAGCACTGGTCGTGGTGCTAATAGTAGTAGTACAGAAACTAGATAATTACTTAAAACAATTACCTTCTCAAGTACTGGGGGTGGTAATTCTTGAGTCGAGGCAATCCCGTGTGTCTCTCGGCTTTTAAGCAGCGGTGGACGCCCAACTTTGGGCCTTGGACCTGCTGGAACAGCACCACCAGGAGGTGAAAGGGATGGAGAATCGAGACACAATTTGTTGCACTTCTTCCTTGGTCGGCCTGGGCCTCTCTTCACTGGGCTAACAGACACAACTGCATCTGACACTTCATTTGAAGAGACATCAGCAAGTGACGACTTCTTGGGGGTAAGTTTAGAGAGCTCACGTTGTTTTTCGCGGTATTTTCGCTGCAGTTCAGCCAACTTCATGCGCATATTGAGCTCCATAGCATCCATGATCTCGGCAGACGATGAGGACGGACTCGCACATAACGACACTACTTGTTGAGGTTGCAGTACTTGCTGTGAACAATGCTGTGGACTACTGGACTCACTGTTGTTCCCAGTGCCACTGTGATGGTGGTAATACTGCAACACCTTGCTTGCAATGAACTTCTTGCACTCCTGCTCTGACTTCCGTGTCTTGTAATTACGGTTAACATCCACACCCGACCCAGAAACTTCTGGGGAAGATTCCAGCAACTTGTCCGACAGAGATGGGGATGAAGAACTAAGGACATCATCACAAGTCGCTGCAGAAGACTCTGACGTTAAGATGGAGTTCTCAGCAGTTGTGGCAACCTCTTCCATAAACCTCTGTTCCGCCAAAGCACACAATAAACCAAGGCCACCTAGCATGTTGGTTCCCCCACTGAAACTTTTTGCTGTTGTTTGTACTCTCTCACAAACTTGATTTAAGCACACATCACCCAAAACTTTACCACAATCTGCACTGTCATTTAAACTGTTACTGAAATCACTCACGCAAATCTGGCCGGAAGGTGCATTCAACACTTTGTTATCACAGTTTTCACTGAAGGCTGATTCATCTTTACTAAATGTAGTGTCCAGATGCTCCCTGGGTGATAATCTCTCGATCGACGATTTCATCTGATTAACTGTTGACTGCTGGCAAAGCATCTGTAATGTTTCAGCTGCCTTCTCATCCGCAGGTCGTAAATCCACAATTTCTTGCTTCGTATCAGCAAGCGAACTGCTTGAACATAACGGTAACTTGGATGGGATGCTGGAAGAATCTGCAGTAAGAGGGGTTGAAGAGTTATCACCCTCTGCCACTCCACTACTGTGATGAGTATGATGGTTCTCAAATTGTTCGATGCTATTTGATAAGAGTTCGAGCCCACTTAGGTCCACAACAAGGCTGTCGTCAGGCTGTGACTTTGATTCGAATGTAGATGGCACTTCAGTACAAACAGGTTTCACATCACATGGAAAGCTATCAAGCGGTTCCTGCTTCGGCTGAAATTATAAGTAAATAACCAAATTGCATCCAATTAAAAAAAAAAAGTACTAATATTTCAGTTATAATGGACAAACATGAAATCTTTGTTCCAGAATATAATGTGCAAGTGTTGGATGACACTAGCAAACCCCCCAAAATCCAAAAAAAGTTAGTTGTAAATATGTAAAAAAAAAATTTATTTAACTTTTCATCACAGTATTTGTTAAACGAACCTTATCCTACCAGTATTTGCAAAGTAAAAGCTCCATCAAACCTGAGGAAATTAAGTCTTCGCCACTTTTCACTTGCGATTGAAAAGATCCAGTTTTTAAAACATTGTGTCATTTTTGGAATTCTAGGTACCAGAAAAAGTCCAGAAAGCAAATAAACCTAAGCACACAAGTTTATCGCCTTATACTTCAACTAACATAAAACTTCAGAGCAAGTCTCCAAAGATGCTAAATGCAACATTTAAGTTTACAGCCTACAGTACTTTGTGTTGGCAATTAAGTCGTGATAAACAGAACGTAACCCTGTAATACTAAATTCTAATTCCTCGCACTCACCTGCACCTCATGTGGGTACAACTTCTCTTGAACAGAAACGGAATCACAGCAGCTGTCATCTTCATTGACTGGCAGGGTATCAGTCTGATTGCTGGCATCCTGCACCATCACAGCAACATGCTGCTGTGTGCTTCCCTGCTCCGTTGTTCCGCAAATTGATGTGGCTACGGAGCAAGCGCTGGCATCCTCACATTCTGATTGACTGGTTGTGGTCTCAGGAGGAGGAGTGAGACACGTTTCAGCAGGATTCACTGGTGACGTTGCCTAAAAAGATATAATCTACAGTGTAACAAATACAGAACTACTTACATGTGGAACTACCAATATACGAGAAACAGAAACACTAATTGCATATGCAGAAAAAGGATTGCAATAGCATGAGCGTGACATCAGGACTCAACTCACACATTCACTTGCTCCTCAATGACGACGGGAAAATCAAGACCAGCAGATGCAAAACTTCTCTACTCATTAATGTTATACACCTCTCTCTTTCAGTGTTGTTCCTATATGTCGAACAGCAAATATCACCCTGCATTCATTCATTCATTCCATTGGCATGTGCAGAATGCGACGATTCCTTGCCGCTCTCAGGAGCTTCTTCCATTCCTCTCCATTATGTACTTGCTTCTGCCACCCTTCTCCAAAAACTATTCTTCCATCCTCTCTCACCTCATCTTGCCATCTATTTCTTGGTCTACCTCTCAATCTTGTTGTTCACTGATTTATATATAACACCCTTTTGGGAATTCTATTTTCTTCCATTCTCTGTACATGCCCACACCAACATAATCTATTTACACTTACTGTTTCTATTATAGTAGGTTTTTTAACTCTTATCTTATGTATTGCAGATACATCACTAATCTTCTCCTAAGCATTCACGTATCATACAAAACTCAGCGCAGTCACCAGTTTACCCAATCATGTCTTATCAGAGACATGGGCACTGCTGCTTTTGCAGCCAAGTACGACATACACACACCTGATTCACAATGTCTAGAACACAGATCATTAAGCAAGACTGCATTTAGTAAACTGGTAACTTCATGGGCTGTATGTTGGAGAAACAGAAACCACAATTATTCTATCTAGCGGCAAAGCTGAATTTCAAATCTGTGGACACGTGGAACTGCAGCGTTAACAGGTTTCTCACGTCAGTCCACAAAGTACCATTACATGATCCTTTGGTTGATGTGGTGTGTCAAAGTACAACTAGAATTACTGTGCAAAAGTTTCCTCTTTGACACCAAAAATTCACATCAATATGTGTATTGCATCATCACGTAGCTTATGTGGCGTCGGGGCCACTTGTTGCCCCATTCTGGTCTCGCATCTCCAAGTCTCATTAACAGTCTCCAATGGTTTCTTCTGCCTGATGGTCTGTAGTTTATATTATCCTCGGTAATCTCCTACAAGGCATTCTGTTTATATGTTGCAACCAATTCTTTTCTGTATCGCTGTCTGAAAGCCTGCCTGGTTAAGACAGAACCTTTCAAAAGACTACAAACAGTGAGTGAAGATTTCCAGCAACAAGAAAAATTAAATATCAACTGTTGTTTTAACCGGCAGTTTGAAGTGTCTGTATTGTCTCAAGTATTGCATTTACAGCACAACACTAACAGAGCACAGAGTTTTATTAATGTAAAAACACATTCAATGTGTGATCCCGGAGCATCCAGTACAGAAAAGATTTGAGGAACTTTTCATAACTCAAGCCACCATTTTGTCAATTTTTTACCACACCGTATGTGTTTTCCCCTCAAATTCTTTAGCCTGCTAGAAGTAGCACTAAGCAACATAAGCTGTGTAGTTGTGTTTTCTAGAACACAAAATTATTACTCTTAGTGTCACTGGGTCTGTTCTTAACCTTTTGACGCTGGAATTTTTTTTTTAATTTTAGCACACACTGTATATAAAATGTGAATAATACAGACACCAAATAAGTTAAAATTACGAAACAAACTGCATTTTGAAGAGGAAAAAATGGAGAGTATATACCGTGTTTAAAGTATTCAGTACCTATATTTGTTGAATAAATATATAAAATGCAACTTTAGAGGTTAGCGGTGCGGTACGACCACTATAGTTGACATTAGGCGTCAAAAGGTTAATAAACCTAATGTTCTGTTTGTGCAAGACAGAATTTCACCAATTAAATGTTTTTAGAACATCAGAAAACTTAATTTAAACTAGAAATTTTGTTACTCAGTGTGTGTGTGTGTGCATGTGTGTCTAGGTAATTATTCATGACCTTAAAGATGAAGACACTATTTAAATATTCAAAACAATAAGAACTGTAAGCCTAAAACGTTTAACATCCCACAAGAAACATGCTATTTCTCTCTGGACTGCTCATCCCTAAACATGATGGCCACATGACCCTCTGAAATGTCAGAAACTGTACCCCCCACACAGCACATCTCCCAGGGGAGAGGCAGCCTCAGCAACACTGTTGTCAGAACCTCAATTCCAACACACATGGTTCCTTCAAACACTGTGCGTAACTCATACCTGTGACCGCTTTCCATTGTCAGTTTGTACTGCTGCGGATGGCTGTGGCGTCTGTGACAACTGAACAACGGCTGCAGTTGCGGTGGATGTCGGATGATGTGTGTGGTGCTCATAGTAGAAGTGTGCCTGCAGTGCTGTAGTGGCTGTGGTGGCACCAGTGGGGAACAAAGTGCCTGCTTGGGGTGCTGGGGTTGTGTTAGTTGCAACAGAGACCTCTGTCGTCATGGATCTGGATGTGATGGTAGGCGACAAGCGGTGCAATGGTTTCATGTTCGGATTATCCACTACAATACCTGTTGCAGTGCCGCCACTGCATTCAGATACCTGACAAGAGCAGCACACAGTTAGGTGACTTGCTATACAAGTGGTGTTAAACAGAATTCAAATTAGTGACTTACCTGCTCTCAAAGGCACTATATGAACACATCATTCTTTTTTTCTTTTTCTTTCTTCCTTTCTTTCCTTCCTTTTTTTTTTCTACCTTCATTTATGTATATGTTTACTTATTCATATATTAGCTTCAATACAGGAAAGTAATGTAAAAATGCACTTAAAGCCATCTATCTTCACAAATACCACCACACTTCCAGAGAAAATAAGCGCTGACAGAAATTAAGCTCTCTTTTGTGAAACACAATACTGGATTAAAATGTATCTACACAGAGCATATAACAAGTCATCTCCTTGCCCTAAGATTTCAATTAGACAAGTGCCTGCACTGCACACTAACACTTATCCCCTCTGGACTTTCTGTCCAGTTATTTTACATACATACCGATATCATACATCCATTTTTGATAAATACACGGTGTTCAACTTAAAAGTGGACCGTTAACTAAGCCGTGAATATATCACATCAGATGCTTTTTATAGTGGTTCTGCTGGTATGACATTATACTACTACATGTGCAGGAGTTGGCAAGACTGTTGCAGGAGAGGGGAGAACCGGTCTTGGCCATCTGTATCAGTTGAATCAGACAACAGCGAGTGCTGGTGTTTCAACACCATTTTTTACGCTTTCATAATGCGGTTTAACAGTGGAAGAACGTGTATTTATATTGGAAAGTTATTTAAAAACTATGTCTTACGTCCACTGTAGACAAAGTTTTTTTTTTTTTAAATTTGGAAGGCACGCGCCAGTGAAAAGTGCTATTGTGAAAATCATTAAAAAATGAAGGAATGCTAAGAAAAGTTGTGAGGAACACAGTGAAACATGTCGATAAGTGCAATGAAATGAACGGACATCATTTCCAACACTTACTGTAAATTCAGGTTAGTTGTGTAATATAACATGTTGTAAACCTTAGTAAATAAATTACTTATATTAAAATACGGTCCACTTTTAAGTTGAACACCCTGTATAATATACCTTCATTAAGACAGTACTTACAAAATGCGACTGCTATTTAAAATTCAACATACATGCAGCTCTCTTTCCCATCCTGTACAGTTTTCATATTAAACATTCAAAATATAAACATGCTAAACACAGTGCCTCTACACCAAGTCTGCAAATATCAGCTATCATCCACAAGATGCAGCTCTTTGTGAAATTCTTCCATCTCAGCTAGCTGCACAATACTGTGTTATCAGCAGTTCTACAGCTCCACATGCATTTATCTGCAGGCTGACTGTGTTTTAATGTAGGAAGTGCAAGCATGCAGTGGCACTTATCAACTGTACACAGAAATAGAAGGCAGCCAGGAAAGTATTACTCAAATCTAGTGGCTAGGCTAGGAACTGGACAATCCAGACTTCAAATTGCAACAGAGGTCAAAGATTTTATCTCCTCCAAAATGTGCAGACTCTGGGGTCCACCCAGCCCCTTATTCAATGGGTACTGGAGCTCTCTGGGTATCTGGGGTGTCAGGATAACAACTCACCTCAGTCCAATGCTGAGGTTACAAATGAGGGCAGCTGACCTTCCACTCTCTATCCATGCCTTGATGGTGTGTATACGGACAACTTTACTTTTTACCAGAAATGGTAACGGTACTCACCGAATGCGCAGGTTCGATTTTTATAAGTGTCGTGGCCTGCTGCTTGGTGGTCCGCTTGGCCGCACCCTGGATAGTGTCAGTGGCCACAGTGACAGCGGTTGCAGCTGCAGCAGTCGCTATCGTCAGCTGTGGCTGTACCAAGATTCGCGTGGTTGGAGCCGCAAGGTACTCAGGGGGCTCGGCAGGTTCAAACAGTTGGATGTGCTGAGCGGTGGGTTGCTGCGGGGTGGTTACTTGAAGCGACGGCTGTACAGTAGCTGCCGTTGCAGGGTAACCTGGCCACAGAACTGCCCGCTGAAGGTGCTCTACATATACAAACATTATGTAAATACTGGATAAAAAATATAACAAAATCAAAATAAATTCCCTGACATAATTTCCAGTGATTTCAACATTGAATGAGCTTTCAGAATTATGCTTTCTTGAATAACCTATCCTGGATAAATCCCAACAACCACTATCCAGATACAATGTCTATGGCATGAGTGTGACAATAACAGGAGACAAAGACAGTGAAGACTGTCAACCCCACAGATGGCACTAAGCATACTTGCTCCAAAACTATTTGCACCTTAACCTCCTGAGCAGCTATACGAACCAAGTTACATGTTCATCGACACAAAAGTTTTAAAATGTGGTGCTGGATGAGGAAGGAGAACATCGGGTGGACTGACTGTGTAACAAATGTATGAAACACAGTCAAGGAAGAAAGGAACATCCTACATACCATAAAACTACAGAAGGCTAACTGGATTGGTCACATCTTGCATAACAACTGCTTTTTAAAACATATTATAGAGCAGTGTTTCTCAAACGCCGGGCCCTGGCATCAATTATACCGGGCCGCGAGAGATTCTCCTGGAATTGATAACTAATTTAAATGTAATTTTATGTTTGTCAACATGCCACACCGTATACATAAGTGTACTAATACTGTTTATGATTATGCCATAATTATTAATACTTATGTTAGTTTAATGTATGAACTTAAAAAAAAAATTGGAAAGGTACTGATGAGTAGATCTGTTGGGACGGGGCCCTCGTCTTATGAAAAAAGAATTTACTGGGCCATGGTCTCACAAAGGTTGAGAAACACTGTTATAGAAGATGGGAGTTATGAAAAGACAAGCAAGACGACGTAAGCAGCTACTGGGTGCCTTTAAGGAACAGAAAAAACACAAAATTTTAAAGGAAAAGCATTAGGTCACACTTTTGGGAGCTCACTCCGGAAGATGCTATGGACCTGGCGCAATACCGACTATGCAATGAACATGATGAACATTAACTCCAAATTCAGTAATACCTGCTAAATAAAGCTTGCAGGACATAAGATTACTGACATTAAACATTTAACACAATTTGGAAATTCTCACGACAACTTAAAGAAGTTATGTATCCTTGCAAGACCAGTCATGTGCCAAGGGCACCAACATTCTGTGTCACAGGCATGGTTTCTTCATCATTGGGAATGGATGTGATGAGTGACACTATGGTCCAGTTTGTCTATACTAAACAGCATTCAGAGTTGCTTCACAAGGAAACCTGATGAGTCTTCCCCCTCAAGCAAAGAAATGTCCTGACATCTAACTAACCATAAGCAATGATCACAAGTCCAACTCATTAAATATCCTACACGAGTGATTCATATGAATGTCATTTACCAGCAACACAGTCCTTTCGTAATCACGCGATACAACACCAACTTTCTTACCGCAAAGCCCGGAAATTTTGGCACACATTTATATGCAGGTAATATAAAAGTTGCCAAACGTGTTCTATCACAACACAATTTTGTTGGAAAACTACAGGATTTTCATTTTACGATGCTGCGTAAGCCTGGCAAACTGATGAACTAGATCAGACTTGCTTGCTGTTACACAGTGGTGACCACATAGGATCACCGAATTTCCCACCGTCACCTCCTGTTGTCCCAAAAAACATAAAATGGGGTGTATATTGTACATAGTGAGGTCAGGGTCCATCACAGCCTTTCTGTGCTCATCATTAACACTAGCGCACATGCCTGAGTAACTCTCTATGAGTAATTTAGTAGTAAAGAATAAATAGGTTATCCCAGTTTCATTGGTGTTTTGTCAGTTTGAAGTATCGCTGTATAACAAACACTTGAAGCATTTTTCACAGGCATGGTAAAATATCCCCTTCTTTTATAATTCAGTTCAACCCATTTCAAACACAGCTTTACACCATCATAAAGTTAAACACCCTGAATATCTGTAGTTCAAAAAAACGTGAAACATTGCAATATCTCATGCAGGCTTGGTTTGGAGAGCACCATACATGTAACTTGTGGTTCAAACAAAGCCAAATGCTGCCCATTGTCAGGCAGGCGCCATCTTGTGCACTGACTGACAGAAGAAACATATCACAAAATATCCGACCACCTTACAGTTGACTGCAAGTGAAGTTTTGACCCTTCCCAGTGAAAACTGTGGCTGATAAGAAAAAAAAAGTGTTTCGGACTGAAATTTAACACACTCATATAGGCTACAAATCCCTGTTGTTTTTCCTCAGAGGTGAGCAGAACTGCCCATTTTATTGGCCAATATGTCCTTACCTATGTTTGTAGCTGGTATAAGAAGAAAGTGGCCTGTGATTGGATCACGAACCAACTGGTACCCCACTGGGGGTAGAGGCAGATGTTCAGATGGACCCAACTGGACCGGTACATGAGCTAAAGACAAAAACATAAAATGTTACAGAGGGAAGGCGCTTAATCTGGGATGCCGCGATATTTACATGGAAGTGTTCCAAAGAAGAACGGGCAATGCAGACCCTGCAGATGTAACATCAGCAAGTATTCACCAAACAACACGGTATGTGTTTGTACAACACTATTTGTGACCTGCACAATAAAAGTACCAATGGTTCTATAGCATATATATATATATAATTTCACAGTCTTAGCACAACGTTTATTAATTACAATTAAAAGATAATCAAATAATTTTTAACAGCAACATGTTTCGGCTCCTATTACACACCCATCTTCAGGCCGAGCCCTAAAAAGTGTTATATACAATTTTAGGCCTCAGCCTGAAGCCGAAAAATTTTACTGTTATAAATGATTTAAATGTCTTTTAATTGTAATTACTTAATAAAAAGTTGTGTTAAATTATTCATATATATTCTATTGATTACTGAACATAATGGGGATGTCCCAGAGGATAATAAAAAAAACAGTGGTTCTATCAAAGACGGACGGACGGACACACACACACACACACACACACACACACACCACCCACTCTCTGGATTAGAACGCACCATAATATTACCTTAGCCATCAATCTGCCAACAACAACAAATTTTAATTCCCACAATTTTTAAATAATTATCCATTCTTGGCCTATATTTCTAACTTAAATAATTTTAACCAAAATTATACAATTTTAATTATTATGAAGTGGACACAGTTAACCACAAATGTATTCTTGTAATAAGAACATCACCCTGAAGATGGCCGGAATACTGGCTGAAACATGTTGGTGAGAATACTGTCGGTAAAATATAAATATTAAAGAACATTCTGTTGGTTCCTTATATATATATATCCTTCGGCAGTGAAGTTTGTTGTCCACAGCACAATGCTACTAACTGGGTTCACCTAACAACAAAGTTTAATTTTCAAAATTCGCAATAATAATCTCACATTCCAGTAAGAAAAACAGGCGGGGCATGTATCATGTACGGGGGATAGGACAGGGGCATACAGGGTTTATTGCGGAAAGGAGACCACTTGGAAGACCTAGGTGTAGATGGGAGGGTAATACTGAAATGGATCTTTAAGAAACGGGATAGGAGGCACACCAGGGTGAAGTGCCAGGCGGTTGTGAATAAGGTAATGAACCTTCGGGGTCCTTGAAAAGCGGACAATCTGTTGATTAGTCAGGAACTGTTAGCTTCTGAAGGAGTCTGCTCCATGATGTGGGTTAGTCGGTGGGTACGCAGGGAGGCAGGCAGGCCGGCAGGTTTGGTTGGTTGGATGGTTCGGTCGGTCGGTTTGACTGGGTTAGGTTAGGTTAGGTTGGTTAAACAGTACAACTTACAACTAGACCAGTAAGCCCAACAGCCCCTCACAATTCTACAGACTACAGATGGGGCCCAGAAAATCACTCAGCACAGGTTACCGGCCAACTAGGGGGCACCTGTTGTTCGATCGCAAGTAGGGCCTCTTCACCGTGTCTTTCAGTCCAGCTCAAACGTCCACTCATTTACCCAACATTCACTGTGACTCCACGGAAATGAGCCGGCCAGGGTGCTGCTAGTAACTTACGAACGTGTACTGCAGAGTGTAAGATTGAGTGGAATTATATCGCACACCATCATATTCTTTCGTGGCGTCCATAGACTGGCTTCCATCTAAAACTAAACTCCGTGGCCTTAGCCCGCACGCGAACTATACCGACAGAGCGGCCGCCGCCGGTCGGCGAAGTTAGTGCCAACTTTTGCGGATAGAGGGGTGTCACGTGGTCAGCGCAACGGGT
>Ga0136643_10008826_pt1 | contig 14787 bp, 7 predicted proteins | sample TergutLab28metaG_FD_96883 | JGI IMG/M metagenome (GOLD analysis project Ga0136643, IMG submission 96883) | Labiotermes labralis P1 segment gut microbial communities from Petit-Saut dam, French Guiana - Lab288 P1 (version 3) (version 3) | ecosystem: Host-associated > Arthropoda: Insects >... | reverse complement strand
GGCAGTTCCTGTCCTAGACCAGAAAACTTCCCTGTTCAAAAGATTCCTTCGGCAGTTCCTGTCCTAGACCAGAAAACTTCCCTGTTCAAAAGATTCCTTCGGCAGTTCCTGTCCTAGACCAGAGAAGATCATTGCATAACGAAATATCTCTTTTTCCTGAAGAACACTTTAAATATTCTTTCCACATCGGTAAGGTAGGCTTTTTCATTAAAATTCTGCATACATTTCTTATCTTCTGCCATGCATGCTACATTAACCCTCATTCTCATAGCTTACAATTTGCACCATAATAATAATTGTAAGAAATTACTGATGCTCTTTCTTACGTGATTTTCTCTAACATCCTTTCATTTCTTCTCTTTTATTTTACTCCCCTCCTTATAACGTTGTTAAACACCCTCAATTAGTGTCCTTATATGATTGAGTTAAAACAAATATCACACAGAATTTAAAGTTCTTCCATTTTCTCAGTCTTTTAGATGTGCAATACAATTGGGGAGTTCACCTTTGCCATACAGGAAAAAGGAAACAGTTTATACGTGTTGCAGGATTAAATTCGAGGGACAGAAGAAGACGAATGCTTGAAGAAACTACTTTTATACATTTAACCCTCTCAAAGGCAAACAGAACTTCGTGTGACCTCAGTAGGAGCGTACGAATTACCTCAGATCTCATTTTCTCTATAGCTGCTCTGTAAAAACTTTGGACGGACGTTGGGAGCAGCTTTATTTTCGCTGACTGACGTGGTACAGGGAGGGACGTGATTTATACTGTAGCATGCAAAGAAGGGATATTCGTGGCTGTAATCTGGAATACAGGGCGTACTGGTACGGGCGGACAGGGCAGGGTTAAGGGCGGCTCCAGCACGGTAGCACGCAACATGTTAACACGAACAACACCAAACTCTTCTGAATTTGTCAGCCGGAATGACTCAGTCTTTAAAGAGATCAGTTAGACGTACACGACCCCAAATTTCATTTGGCTCCTCATTTGCGTATTTTCACATTAGTAATACTCAGAGATGTTTTATAAATGTCTAACCTTTCTTCTCGTTAATAGCCATTTGACAGCCAGTATATAGTGGCAGTTACAGTTCGCAGGCTGGACAATTGACGAATTGTTGACTCCTGTACCGGCACGGAGAAGAGATTTCTCAATTCAAATTGTCAAGAAGAGGAGTGGAACCCATTCATCGAGGGTTTCGATGGTGGGTGCGAGGGGTTTTCCTCGTGGGGAAAAAGCGGCCGAAGCGTGAAATTAACTAGTGGAGAGGTTAAAAATGAATGCAGCCTATATTCACTCTACAATACGCCTTAATTTTACACACACACACACACACACACACACACACATACATACAGTGACGACCTTACATTTAATAGGTCCACAGATTTTTGGAAGAAGTTTATCTGAGCAGGATTAGCATGTGCAAATGTAAAGTGATAATTATGTTAATGAATTGAAGATCTGTCTCCACACAGTAGAATTCTTAATGTTTTCAGGCAGTGAAGGGATTCCCGACGTTTGGAAAAACCAGGTGATTGTCAATTTAGGGCCGCCCACCGAAACCCTCTCACAATTCCAATCCACACAATTATACCTGGCTCATTCTAAGATCCCTTTTAATATGACCATCCCATTTACGTCAGAATTCTCCCCGTGATATATTCCCGTCAGATTCTCAGTTTAGAATATAAGATTTATTTTTTGACACTCCACTGTGACACTCATAAGGAATATGAGGTATAAAACGCCAATTACAACACACTTACTGGTTTATGAAATGATATTTTTAAACATGCAACGCTTGTTAGAAATTGCAGGACCCTTGTCAGGTATGGATAATAAAAATATGTAGAGAAAATTGTCTGTATAAGGAAAGGAATGGGATCTCTTTTTTAATACGGCTGTATTCTTCTTAGACAGCTATTTTTTCTACATATTTTTATTATTGGTAACTGATAATGACACTTAGCGGCCGAAAAACTTTGTATGTTTGAAAATTTTCATCAATAACCAGCTGGGTTACTGTATTTGACCAGCTAAAAGTTACCTTCCACAGTCTAAAACTTCTTATGCTTTAATTCTCACACCTCTTTCCCTATCACAAAGACAGAGTAAATAAGGTAAATCAGTCCCATTACAGGCCGAAGGTTCACAGAGTGTTCCAGGAAGTTAAGATTCGCTGATTACGTGACAATGACTCAGGATGGTAGTAAGGTTTCCAGCATTACGCACCGGCCGCTTTTTACCCCCAGGAAATACTCCTGGTACTCATTTCTGTTAGAGGCTGAGTCGACCCCAGGGCCGTGGAGCGATCGGAAGGATTATGTCAATGATAAATTCCAGTGACACCATCTGGAATAGAACCAGCGACCCTCCGATTTGTAGCACGGCACCTTAACCACTGTGCTACAGCAGTCCCCACAAAGACAGAGTAAGTTAAAGATATTTATTGGTTTGTCTGCTCTTATATTCCTCGAAGTGGTTAATCATAACGCTGGTACTTACCCTTCGAAGGATCGTACCGCCTTCAGCACTGGGGTACTCTAGTTCATCGACAAGGGATGATTTCCTTTTACAAATCAATGTGGCGTAATAGAGCAGAAATTTGGATATACTTGACGGCTGGTATAAGGAAGACGAGTACGCACATAGCTATTGAAACCCGTCTTAAAGTACTGCAAGCATCATCAGGAGGTCTGTAGGGTCTCTTTGCGATAATGCCTTCTACCAGTTTTATGTGTACCATTTAACACTTAGAGGGCGAATTTAGCTGAATAATATATAGCAATTTCAGTCCTCACGCACAAAACAAAATATAACATTTATGAATTTAAAGCGATTAATGAAGTCCAAAAGTATAGTACTTGATCATTTTGAGAACGAATTGAAACTATAAAATTCTCAGTACACCAGATGTAGAGTCAAATTAAAAACATTGGCATGTAATATTACCGCTTCGTATGAAATCTTTAACGAAACTCTTCTACTTATTTTAAAATTTGGTTTCCATGAATATCACCATCATCATAACAACCATAATAATAATAATAATAATAATAATAATAATAATAACATAGTCTGTATGACGACAGTTCCATAGACTCTCCCAAAGGGAGTTCTCCACAGAATGTGAGCTACCGCCTCCCTTTCAATTATCAGCACCTTCTCTTTTCCTTAAGGTCATTAAGTAGCTGCTTACGTCTTTTTCTTTGTCTCCCCTAGCCTCTCTGCAATTCATTTAAGAAGACCAGCGTCCTAACTATGTAGGAAAGTCAGTCAGACAAAGAACTTAATTGTGAAAAAATTGACACCCTACTGTTTGCAGCTGCAGGCACAGGAAATTTTCAGCATGGGTCCGAAGCCCGTGTGCTTTGTATGGTACATTTGGCGACAGGATAAAGAATGACGAAAGTGTAACGAAACTATCCGCATAAAATCAGCTGATAATAAATCTTTAATATTTTGACTTGATCTCCCTGCCTTTTTATCAGCAATCACTGACGTTCTGAGAAGAAAATTAAATGAACAAATATATTCTGTCCTCGAGCCGACAAACACTGGATTTTAAATCAAGGGCTAAAATTGTAACCGCGTTCTTCTTAGTAGCTACACGCTTTATGCAATCATACCTATATTATCTAAATGTAGCACTTGAAGATTGCAAGAGGAGGAAAACCCACTGTAATGCATCCTCAGTAGGTTCATGTACAACAATGGATACGGGGCTACGTAATAACCAGAATTAGGGACCATAGGTTGTTTATCTGGTTTCGAAACCCAGAAATACAGTCCCTTGAAGTACCGCGACAGAAAAGTGAATCTTGCCTTTTACCCGTTCTTAGTAATGACTTTAAAATTGCACAGACTTTTGTTTTCCCTTCCATAGAAGTCTTCATGTCCTGTTACTTAACCATAGTATGAAATGTGGCGATAAATTGTGTTTAGTAGCTTGTGGGTTGTGTATGAGCGTGGAATTTAAACAAAGAAATAGGTTGACTTTTCCTTATTTGGTATCAGAAGTAGCTGCACAAATAAGAATAACCTATTAAAAATATTATCTCATTAAACAAATAATATATGTCCTAGTGTATTCAGATGTGAAGAGAAAATGTAATGTTTGATGAATCGGAATTGTGTCTGAAGTACGATATATAATTTGTAATGTATATTACGATTTACGTACATGTAAGTCTTGTGGATAAGGCAGATAAAACTCGTTCAGATTTTACCGCATAAGGGCCAAAGACGATTACGTAAAAAGAAATGATTAAGAGGCTATGTGGAGTGACGAAAGCTTTCCCATATTTTTCTTGTGTATTATATTTAATAAATACCACAAGGTTAGGAACATTTTATAAATTAAGATTATCTTCATTCTGGCAATGTGTAAGTTCTGATCGAAAGAACTGAGGCAAACCACAAAAAGGTCCACACATAAATGTCAAATTACACATTAAAATAGCAGACATTATGACCTATGGTTTGGATTTCTGCCATGTCACGGCGACCTTCCCCACATAGGATAATAGCCTATAGGTTTTTAATCTTTATGAAAAGTAAATACCAAACTACATGTTAGAAATATGGATTGCACATGAGAAATGAAAACAGTTTATCTTCAAAAAATGTACAAAGTTACTGCAGTTTTTGTGTTGATGGAGAGGTGCAGTGTACAGTAAACAGTGTACATTTTACAGCAAACAGTGTACAGTGTACAGCTTACAGTGAACAGTGTACAGCGAACAGTTTACAGTGTACAGTAAACAGTGTACAGTGTACAGCGTACAGTAAAAAGTATACAGCGAACAGTGTACAGTAAACAGTGTACAGCAAATAGCGTACAGTGTACAGTAAACAGTGTACAGTGTACAGCGTACAGTAAACAGTGTACAGTAAACAGTATACAGTGTACAGCGTACATTAGACAGTGTACAGCGAACAGTGTACAGTGTACAGTAAACAGTGTACAGTGTACAGCGTAAGTAAACAATGTACAGCGAACAGTGTACAGTGTAAAGCGTACAGTAAACAGTGTACAGCGAATAGTGTACAGTGTACAGTAAACAGTGTACAGTGTAGAGCGTACAGTAAACAGTGTACAGCGAACAGTGTACAGTGTACAGTAAACAGTGTACAGTGTACAGCGTACAGTAAACAGTGTACAGCGAACAGTTTACAGTGTACAGCAAACAGTGTACATTGTACAGCGTATAGTAAAGAGTGTACAGCGAACAGTGTAGAGTAAACAGTGTACAGTGTAGAGTGAAGAGTGAACAGCGTGCAGTGTACGGTGTACAGTGAACATTGAACAGTGTACAGCTTACAGTAAAAAGTGTATTGCGAAGAGTGTACAGTGTACAGTAAACATTGTACAGTGTACAGTAAACAGCGTATAGTGTAGAGTGAAGAGTGAACAGCGTACAGTGTACAGTGTACAGTGTACATCGAATAGTGAACAGTGTACAGTTTACAGTGAACAATACAGAGTACAGTGAAGAGTGAAAAGTGTACAGTGTACAGTGTGCAGTGAACAATGAACAGTGAACAGTCTACAGTGTAGAGTGTACAGTGAAGAGTGAAGAGTGAACAATGAAAAGTGTACAGTGTATCAGTGTATCATTGAACAGTGAACAGTGTACAGTGTTGAGTGTAGAGTGAAGAGTGAAGAGTGAAAAGTGTACATTCGACAGTGAACATTGTACAGTTTAGAGTGTACAGTGAAGAGTGAACAGCGAAAAGTGTAAAGTTACAGTGAACAGTGAAGAGTGTACAGTGTACAGTGAACAGTGAACAATGAACAGTGTACAGTGTACAGTGAAGAGTAAAAAATGAAAAGTGTACAGTGTACAGTGAACAATGAACAGTGTACAGTGTACAGTGAAAAGTGAACAGTGAACAGTGAAAAATGTGGCGAGCGAATCAAGTAAGATTTCAATTCGCTTACCACTGGGCCTTTTTTTATGCAATCATCGTGTAATTGTTTGAATATTTTTAATAATCATGTTCTAAATAAGTATTAAATCTTATTTCAAACCAACAACAGACAAGTCAACTATACACATATACGATATATGTATAAATACAACGTGTAATTGCCAATAAATCGTAACGACCTTGGAAGTTCCATACGAAGGCCATGTTGCCGAAGTTACTGAATAGTTTTCTCATCGTTAAGACTTCATGAGCTGCGGAATTATTCCATTTCTTGTGGGTGAAGTTTCCATAACCGAAATAGTTAAAACAGAGAAGCTTTGGAGAACGGCATGAGGAAATTACCGAAATTAAAATAAAAATTTAAAAGCGATAGGTCTTTAAACATGTCTCAGGAACAACGTTCCTTACTACACTAGTAGTAAGATTAAGACAAGTCCTTAATGATAAGACTGATATTTTTTACACAAGTTGAAACACATGAGAATGTGTTATTGTTATAATTAACTAACTAACTGACTCAATGACTGAGTGACTTACTTATTGACTGACTAGCTGAATGACTGACGGACTGACTGATTATTTTAGCAACTGTCTAATCCAATAACTAAGTAAATAAGTAACTAATTAACCAGCAAACATTATGAAATCTAGTCCCTCTTTAGAAGCCAGTAGCTCCTCATTTAGTCAAGCAATTCCCAGCATTATTAGAATCGTCCCATGTGCACAAAACCCCTCCTATCATGAGCCAGACAAATCCAGTACACATTCCACATGTTACTTATTTAATAATCATTTCAGTATACCCCTTTTATATTTCTCCGTCTTCCCAAACAGTCTCCTTCCTTGACATATTCCCTCGAATACCCTGCACTTAGTTTTTTCCCTCTTACGCGGGAATTTCCCTTAATATTTTTCTTATGTATTCCTAACACGGGACGCAATATTTTACAAAACGTATCATTTCCTAAAGAAAATAATGTAATTACTGTCCCACATGCTGGTTGTAATTTTATCCTCCTATAAAATCTTCAGATCGTAATAAATTTACATCCATTTTTGTAATATATATTGGGGCACATTTGTGTATCAGGAGAAATTCAAATTGCTGCAGTTGGAGGCTAAAAGATTCAGGAAATTTTCAGGTGCTGGTTACAAACCGTACATCAGTTACGTTTATTGCTTACAGACTATAAATTTAAAATGTTCTCATTATTACAAATTGTTTAAAAAACACAACTTAATGAATTTCAATCCTTAATAAATTTTATAGAATTGGCAATTATTTTGTCCCAAATTTGATGTACAAAGTTTACTAATAAATTAATAGGGCTGAATAATCTTTTTATATTTTTTATTTCTGTACTCATTATGATATTCCTGACTGCTAAAAATTTCACAATAAATAAGGTATTTATTCTTTATAATCTTGTAGGTGATAAAACAGCTTTGAATTTGTCATTCACATTTTCAGAAGCGTTCATAAATTTGCGAAAAGTGACTATTAGTTTCGTCATGTCTGTATGTCCAACGCTCAGTCCGTACGTCCACGTGGAACAACTCGAATTCCAGTGGAGGAATTGCCATTAAAATTTGAAATGGTGATTACTAAAATCTGTCGCGAAAGGAAAGATTTGATTAAAATCTATTAAAATGAGAGGCACTTTACAAGAAAACCTATCTACATTTATGACTATTTTGGCTACTAACGTTACTATTGTTGTCTTCAATAGTAACAAATAATTATATATAGCAATCGCCAATATTCTCTATCAATCTCCCTCACTCCTACTTGCAATACAAGTTATGCAAAATTGAGAAAAATTATAGATATAAAAACAATATTTGATGTTTAGTAATTATATCTAGGAATATGAAGTTTGGGATATGGATAGATTAGGATTATACATTACAGTTTTATACTAAACAGTATTTATAAGTCAGAAAGTACAAAATATTGGGAAAGGGCCAGAAATTAATGTCATATAAAACAGTTAAATGTAACACAATATTCAACCAGGTATAAAAGTAATAATTTAATTCTGTAATAAATATAATAATAGTAAAAATTAATAATAATAATGGTTTATAATAATTTAAAACTGTGAATAAGGCACCAACAATGTAAGCACAGTGGCTAACATCTTACGAAAATTTGACACAATTGCGGAATAAAAAGGGAAGAATGCACTTCAAATTTACTTTATACTTATACATAGGCATTACCTCTCTTCTTTTCGCTAAAGAGTTTTTGAAATATCTGGCATTTTTAACACAACAAATAGCAAATTTTCCCCTAAATAAAATGGAGAAAGGGCGGATAGAAACCAATTTATAATCCGGGGTAAAATATGAATTTCACTGACCCAATGACACAAGGCTCATGATGGATAAAATTCTATTGTCATCCGAGAAGATTCCAAGTTGTTAAGACCCGAAAGAGCCTCAATGTTAAGTTACATTCATTTCTTTTCTAGTCTAAACTGTTGTGTTTCTTCTTGTCTTACAGCGCATCCTTTTTCTTTGTTTGCTTATCAGTATGACTGCATTTCTGAATAAATTTACAGTAAAAATTACGTTTGTTTATTATATGTTTTATTTTTACTTAGGTGGAATTTACATGCTTGTATTCCTCTACCACTTATTCATGGTCACAGATTAAATCCACTTCAAAAGAAAATAGTCAGTACAAGGTAAAATTTGGTTGTGTGTGTGTGTGCGCCTGGTGTCTGTTCCCATATTTCAGAATTTCAACTCAGTACTTCTTCAACATACGCCGAACTCTATCAAATAATGCCAGATTTCCTTCCTCTTCTGCTTATTTGAAATTTCAGAGGTCCAGTTCATTGTAAACTTAATTTTAATACAAATATCTACGTACTGCCGAAATGTCAGTAACACAATCATATTTTGAAGAACAAAATTGTAAATCGTCATTTAATAAAGACGCCATTTTATCATACAAGCACAGGTCGAGGGACAAAATAGCCGTTCGCATTTTTTACCTTTGCTCCAGACGCGGATAAGTATTCTTTTCACGTCGCCGCTCCTTAAGGCCCAGGAGAATAGCCGCCAGTACGCCATGAAAATTAGACTAGGTGGAATGGAAGCCGGGCTGGACGTCTTAGAAAATAAACGAACCTCATACTCCTAAATGGAATAGACAACAATTTTCCTATTATCCAAGCGACAGACTGGCCACTATTCTGACTACATTATTCCGGCTAATCCAACCAAAATATGGCAAGGATTACTATGTCACTACACAGTACCGTGTTGTGCTACATATTTCCTTAGTAGAAACGAGCGCAATTATAAATTCTAAGTAATTTTTGAAACATGTTGATAATGTTCCATGCAAACACGAAAGGAACAGAGAGACCGGTGCACAAGAACGAGCTATTGCTTGGAAGGACTCTGTTATCATGGTTTGGACATATCCTGCTGCCGGAATCTTGGCGCGTGTGTAGGCTCGAAATGAATCAAATTGAGAAGGTGAAAGAATTTCAAGACATTTGTGACCAGTAGCGATACACGGGGTCTACAGTGCTGACAGCTTTCAGGTAAATCACATAACCCTTAGTGCACAATGAGGAAAGTAATGTTTTGTACTCTTGACAATGTATTATCTTGGTAATCTAAAAAGGAATAATGCGACGGGTGAGGGGGAATGTGTTACGTATGGGGAAGAGCTCAGGTGCATGCAAGGAAACTTGAGGGTAGGAGGCCACTTTGAAGACCCAAGCGTAGCTGGGATGATAATATTAAGACAGATCTTAAAGATGTCTGTGGGGAAGGCGTAAAGTGGACTGGTATATCTCAGGACAGGGATAAGTGGCGGGTGCAAACGGAGTAATGAATAATGTATTTGTGTTTGTGTAAAATATGGGTACACTCGAATAGCTGAGGAACTGTTAACATTTGAAGGAATCTGTTCCATGCAGTCAGTTAGCTAGTCAGCCCTTTGTGCTGCACTATAATACCTCTGCATTTGATATAAAGTTATTCAGTAAATAATAGACCAACGTAACAATGTGTCCCGGTAAAGTTCTCAGTCAAAATTCTGAGTATCTTTTTATTGGTGTTATTATGTATTGAACAGTAATGTGCGTCAGTATCTTGAAATACCAGTTTCATTTTTTTTACTCGGTTTCGTTAAAGTACCAGAATACACTCGATGCTGGTTTAGCATTATTTCAGTTCGCATTCTGTCCACTGTTTTTTTTTAATAATTATTCTACAAATTGCAGCTACTGACACAATCGACATTGTCGTTCAATATACCATACAGAAATCAATACAACAAAATTGTAATGATAAATTTATACCTGAATACTCCATCGTTAGAGTAATAGCTCCACTCATTCTTAATCTCAGCTCCAGATGTAGGTGAGTGAGCACTCTCACGACCCCCGTCTCTTTATGTCAGGAAAGAACCCCAGTACCCAATGAATAGAAGGCTGTGTGGGCCTCAGATTCGGTATGGACCTTTAGAAGAGGAGATAAATCTTTTGATAATGTCGGGATTCAAACCCCTAATTGTTCAGCCCGTAGCATAACCACTAATACTTTACAGTCTTTCCAGCCGCTCTGTAGAAAAACTTATTTACTGCCATTTTCATGAAATTAACTATAAATAAATAAATAAAAGAACCTTGCGATTTCTCGAGCAGCACGGTCAGAATTAGGCATATCTTAAACTTCATAGTTGGATTTCAATGTGCCGTCTTTAGTCCCTATATCCTCAAGTTTTAAGCCTTGCGAAGTGCACAGAAAGAATTTAAGCAATAGAGGTGGAAGTAGGTGTGAGCTCGAATGGCGATTCATAGGCCTATATAAATATAAATATAAATATAATTGTTTGAAGAGAATGAAAAAATTACAAGATGGTCGTTATAATGATTTTGTTTTCAAATTTTATAATGAAGTTCTGAGCGACAAAATTCCACTTTGATGTTCCAGCACTTTAATAGAAAGAGAACACGCGTGCAGGTTGTACTGGCAGTGCTGTTGGCTATTTCAGTTGCAGGCTGCCAACGTAATTAATGAAATCGTGTCGATGACCCTATCTGATAACGTTGCTCGGGTTTGTAGTGGTGTCGCCCAAATACGTATAGAGGTTTTACCTCAAACCTCTAACACATTTTAATACTTCGGTTTTCTCTGATTCCTTGTAGAAAAATCCACTTAATCGTAGATTGAGAGACTATTTAACGACAAGATATTACGTAATAGTAACAGAGAAAAATGAGATAGGCGAGGCACATAGCATGAATGGGAGAAAGGAAAGGTGTATACAGGGTTTTGGTGAGGGAAACCTGGGGGAAAGAGACCACTTGGAAGACCAAAGCGTAGATGGGAGTAAAATATTAAGATGATACTTCAGGAAGTGAGATGGGGGCATGGCCTGGATTAATCTGACTTAGGATAGGGACAGGTGCTGCACTTGTAAACACGGTAATAAATCTTCGGGTTGCATAAAATGTGGAGTATTTCTTGACTAGCTGAGAGTCGGTTAGCTTCTCAAGAACTCTGCTCCATGGAGTAAGCAAACAAGTAGATAAGTAAGTAAGTAAGTAATTGAGTAAGTAATTAAGTAAGTGTATTGTTTAATAAGCCGATCCCAGTGGCCGCGAGATCTAAAGTGTGGGTCTGCGGCCATTGGCTTGCTGGAATTTTGGATTCGAATCCCGCGGGGGGTATGGATGTCTGTCTCTTGCGAGTGCTGTGTATTGTCAGGTACAGGTCGCTGAGTCAGGCTGATCACTTGTGCAGAGGTGTGCTACCGAATGTGGTGTGTCTGAGTGTGATCGTGAAGCCTGGACAATGAGGAGGCCCTGGTCCACTATAGGCTGTGGCAGCATGAACAAATTATTATTTTACAATAAATTTTCTGCTGTGATTTTCTAAGTTGCTGTGTAGTCAAGTTGTCTGGCGAGGGAATTCCTATTTTTGGAAGAATCATAACAAAATTTTGATAGCCGTCTACCTGATTTTGTCACGCTGTTATAAAGAAGTAAACCACATTATTTTTATATACCTATTAGAATTTAAAATCTTATAATATTTTAATTGAGGAAATCCTAAGAAAACCAATAAAGTTACAAATATTTTGGTATAAAACGCCGCATGCATTGGTAAATTATCGTCAGTGTTTTGAAGGAATTTTATGCCAGCTTCGCCATAGTCCAAGAACTCTACGAGCAATAACTTACTTACTTACTTACCTACTCCATGGCGCAGAGTCCTTCTTGAGAAGCTAACTGGTTTGCAGCTAGTCAAGAAATTCCCCGCATTTTATGGAACCCGAAAGTTCATTACCGCATTCACAAGCCTCCGCCACCCGTCCCTATCCTGGGCCAGCCCAATCCAATCCATATACCCACATCTCACCTCCTGGAGATCCATCCTAATATTATCCACACATCTACGCCTAGGTCTCCCGAGTGGTCTCTTTCCCTCCGGTTTCCCCACCAAGAGCCTATACGCCCCCTCTCCTCACCCATAGGTGCCACATGCCTAGCCCATCTCATTCTTCTCGATTTTATCACCCGCACAATATTGGGTAAGGAGTACAAATCATTTAGCTACTCGTTATGCAATCTCCTCCATTCCCCCGTTACCTCGTCCCTCCATAGTCCAAATATTCTCCTCAACACCATGTTCTAAAACACCCTCAGCTTCCTTTCCTCCCTCAATGTCAGCGACCAAGTTTCACACACAAGCAGTGCCTATTTGGGAAAATTCTTCAACACCGATGTGGAAATTTCGGCCTTTGCAAAGATACTGCTATATATTAATTTCAGAAATTAAAACTGTACAGATGTAATTTGTTGGAGAAATACATGGAAATTAGTGGATATTATTGAGCAAAAGCCTCAAGGGAAAGTCACAGAAAGTACTGTACATTGGCCACTTCTAAGTAGTCTTTGCTAGACACAAGTGCAGAGAAAATTAAATATATACTGATGACTTTTATACAGAATGTAGGACGCATTACAACACAAAGTGCCTAAGAAGTGCTACAAAATGACTAAATTTTAAAAATTTTTTATCGCCACACACACACAAAAAAAAAATAGAATTTTCATTAGCGAAGGACTTAAGGGCAGATTATATTTTGGAAATGTTGGCAGCTTAGTTGAGAATTTTCTGTCTTCCTGCATGCTGTTTAAAATATAAATATTAGAAGGCGCTGTGCTACAAATCAAAAGGTTGCTGGTTCGAACCCAGCTGGTGTCAATGGAATTTTTCTTTGGCATAAAATCCTTCCGATCGCACTATGACCCTGGGGTCGAATCAATCTCTAACAGAAATGAGTACCAGGAGCATTTCCTGGGTGTAAAGGCGGCCGGTGCCTAAGGCTGACAACCTTACCACCATCCTGTGCCGTTGTCATGAAATCTGGGAACCTTAATTTCCTGGAACCCTATGGGCCACTCAAGGCCTGTAACGGGACTGCTTTACCTTATTTTATGTTGCTACTTCACCTGATCTCTCACACTGAGGGAAGACAAAAAATAAGGCTGTTGCAAAATACATTGCTGAGAAGAATATTAAAAGTAACAGAAGACGGAGAAGTAAGTGGAAATACTAAGAAGTGCATTAGGACCATCGTCATGATTTTTACTATACGTTTAACATTATTAAATTGAAAAAACCAAGGAGCAATAAAAATCTAATTAGGTTCTAGAATAACCGTAATAATGCTATTAATAACAATACATTTATATTTTTATTTATGTGTTGACTACACAGCAAAAGGGCCAGTTATAAATTCAGCACCAGTACAAAAGAAAGAAGACAAAGAAAGAGAAACAAAGAGAAAAATCTTAGCAAAGTCAAACACAAGAAAAATTAAGCAATGAAGTTTATTTCAATAAAATCAAGTTTAAAATAGAAACAAATAGACATTCGTAATGAATACATTTGTACATGCTATCCGGATATCTTAATTAATGATAGTAGGTGAAAAAGTCAATGATAGTTGTTCAAAGAAAAGCAGATTTTCAATAAATGCAAGCAAATATACGGACAAAATTAGCAGCTGATGCGCATCTCTCAACAATAATAATAATAAGAACAACAACATCCATTCCCCAGAAGTTCATGACAGCAAGCTTAATATTAAAAAAATATTCTACAATTGACACAATTAAACATACAACAAAGGAAGGCAAAATATGTTTTTAAATTAAACGAATAGAACAAAATTTAGAACCATTAAATGTAACTACATGTTTAAGATGTAAATATTCATCAATTAATACATCATCAAGCTTTTCTCAGGTGTCAGGCATAATGAAACTCGATTATTCCAAATAATAAACATGTGCTTCATATCTTCAGTCCTCCTACGTTATGTGTGTATGTGTGTGTATGTGTGTGTATGTATGTGTATGTATGTGTATGTATGTATGTATGTATGTATGTGTGTGTGTATGTATGTTTGTGTGTGTGTATGTATGTATGTATTTGTGCGTGTGTATGTATGTATGTATGTAAGTATGTAAGTATGTATGTATGTAAGTATGTATGTATGTGTGTGTATGTATGTATGTATGTATATATATGTATGTATGTGTGTATGAATGTATGTATGTATGTATGTATGTATGCATGTGTGTGTATGTGTGTGTGTATTTATGTATGTGTGCGTATGTATGTATTTGTGCGTGTGTGTATGTGTGTATGTATGTATGTATGTATGTGTGTGTGTGTATGTTTGTGTATGTATGTATGTGTATGTATGTATGTATGTGTGTGTGTATGTATGTTTGTGTGTGTGTATGTATGTATGTATTTGTGCGTGTGTATGTATGTATGTATGTAAGTATGTAAGTATGTATG
>Ga0136643_10008825_pt1 | contig 14789 bp, 11 predicted proteins | sample TergutLab28metaG_FD_96883 | JGI IMG/M metagenome (GOLD analysis project Ga0136643, IMG submission 96883) | Labiotermes labralis P1 segment gut microbial communities from Petit-Saut dam, French Guiana - Lab288 P1 (version 3) (version 3) | ecosystem: Host-associated > Arthropoda: Insects >... | reverse complement strand
GAGAAAACCAACAAGATGCAACAATCAGATGTTTATTATCAACTTCTGTCTCAACATGTTTCGGGCATCATTATGCCCATCTTCAGGAGAACAAAGACCGTGTGTTACTGCATATGGTGTGCTCGCATCCTACAACGCAGCGCCCCACAACCGCTACCAACCACATCCAGCACAACCAGCGCAGTACACCATGTGCAGTAACACACGGTCTTTGTTCTCCTGAAGATGGGCATAATGATGCCCGGAACATGTTGAGACAGAAGTTGATAATAAACATCTGATTGTTGCATCTTCTTGGTTTTCTCTCTCTTCACACTAAATGACTTGCTTATGCCGTATAGAAATGTTACAGCACGTCAGTTCTACTTTATCTGCCGCAAGCTTGAGACATTATATCTCTGCGCATTATGGGTTGAGAGATTTCTGGAATTAACAGCGAAGGTACAAGGCATATATGAATACATCAGAACACTTCGGTAATTCATTTCTACTCTTCCTCTTATGGGGTTTATTCAGCCGATTCAAGAAACGGTAGCATGGAATCCAACAAAATTTACACTATGCAATGTGCGCACTTTTTCTTGTTAGGCTTATCCTATAGGCCGAAAAAGATTTATTTTATTTATTTTATTATTTTATTTTGTTTTTTTGTAGGCCCTGAAAATAAGTCCGAAAATTCGGCTTTTACGTTCCGCAACGACGTTTTTAAATACATATATTACATAAAATTACCGGGAAAGGATACATAATTAAGGGGCGTGGCATATTTGAAGTTTCTCCCTGAGGATGATTCTTAAAGAACGGAGAAGTGTCGGAATTTTATAGTTTCAATTGTAGAATTGTATATTGCAATAATGTGAATTTTGTTGGTTGGTTTATCAAAATTATCATAATGTTATGCGACCGAAGGACAAGTGAAAATCTATTTCCGAAATTAAACATTTTTAAAGAATTAGACAGTTTCTGTTTCCAGTCACTGCGATCTGACGAACGGATTGCCATATAAATGATACGCCATGCTTATGCCGCAACCCTTTACGTTGAGGCGTGATGATATCGTAGTTTTAATTTTCCCTTTTGTGCGTTCCATTTATAATCGCAGTGATTCTCAATTAGAAAGTCAGCATATTTCAGTAACAACCACCACATTTGCAGTTACGTGGGATAGATGAGATGGAGCAATTCCAGCTTCTAACCCTTTCATATCTCCCACAACAATATCGAACCAGAACAGTCCATTAGTGTATTTGTTCCAAACGCTTTTGCACCTGATAGAGACGTCAGCAGTCAGGCGTGGTCTCGGATACTGTTGACGCAAAATCGCTAATTAAGCCACAGACAGAATAATAAAACCGCGTAAGTTGGTGGGATAATCGGGTTGGAATATGTCACACGAACAAAACGCCGCAAATGTCAGCGTTTCACATTAACATACCAGAGAGGAAAACATCAAATAGGCAGGGTCCGCTTTGCGAATCCAACAGCCGCTGTGTTAGGTTGTTGACGTTTATTGTACCATTGGGTTCAATGACGTGCTCACAAAAACTACTCGATCGTGAGATATTTCACTTCCTCACATCGTATATACTGAATACAAATTTTGATTTTATTCTCCTTGTGTACTTAGATATTTCAAGACTTCTTTTTGCTGTAGGGCTTTGCACAGTCTCTTTTCGCCTTTATCTTCTTTTCGCTTCATTTTGCTTTCCTAAATTTTATTTACGTGTCCGATTTGCAGTGCCAATTGTAATACAATTGTTTACATTCCTTCAGTTACTTCTTCCCACTTGTATTGAACTGTTTTTTTTTCCTAGCGCCCTATGTACCAGGTGGATAGTCGCAGGGCTGTTCGCACAGAGGCTATTTTGGGGTAGGGCCATTGTTTCCGGGATTTGTGGTGGACCAAAAGTACTAGGACACGTTATCTCCCTCTACTTCGGTTTTGCCCCGTCAGTGTTATCTGACTGCTGCTCCACATTCATCTTCATGCTGCTTTTAACAGAAAAACAAGCGACCAAATTCTAAGAAACTTTTTCTGGAAACTGAGAATATTTTAAAGAAAAATGATGTAATTTTTTTAGTGTGTGTGGGGTTAAATAGTGCAAGGTTCTGTCTCCCTGGTCCTTTGCATTTCTTCACCATTCACAACGTTCCACGGGGCTTTTTAATGTTTCTTCTCAGACGCACTGCTTAAACCATCTCGCTGTTACTCCTAGCAATGCTATTATGACTGACTTAAACTTTAGTGTACTTACATCGAATTCTGTGCCCTAAAATGGATAAGATTTCTAATAAACATAAAGTGTACATGCTTTGTACATAGCACAGGCAGACGCTAACCTCTTACCATGGAGACCAGGTTCAGTGACATGGCCGTACTGTATGTGGGTTTCTTTGTAAAGATAGGCTGATTTCAGAGTAGGCTACCTTATTTTCAACCTGAGAAGGCCCCGACACTAGAATATGAGATAAGCCCGAACGGCAAATTATCACCATTTCGATCATTAGCTGAGACTTAGTCCCGACGTGGACTTTCGTTGGAGTCAACTGGAAGAAGCTAATTTAACTGTTATTGCCCATCAGTTTCATGCCTTAGGCGAGATTTCATAATCTCACGAACTGCCAAAACATTTTCATTTTTGTACACATTTTTTAAAAAAATATATACTAGTGGGAAATATCATCTAAAAATGCAGTCACAATTACAGATAAGCGCTCTTGGTTAGTGTCCAAAAGATCTCAGGTTCGATTCTTGACTGGAATGCCGGTTTTTCTGACTGAGTCTTTTCATATTTATCTTCAGGTGTTCTAGGCAAACGCTCCGACAACGTGTACTTTACGTACACCCACATGTATTATAATTCATTATTCATAATTACCTTTCACTGCAGCTGAGAAAGCCCCACAGTAATGTCTGATATTTTGGACATTGCTTAACCTCTGAGGCTAAAACCCGTAGTGACAGAGACTCGATCTTCCTACAGGTGCTGTCAGAATAAGCCTTTCCTATCCCCTTTCTGAGGACAGGGACAGATCAGTTCTCCGAAACAACACGGGGTTTTAGTCTGAGACGATGGACAATGTCCAAAATATCACTCAAGTCCATTACAATACACTATCGTCAGAAACCTTTGAAGTTGGGTTAAGAAATAGTTGTTAAATAAGAACAAAAATAAGATTCGTTATCATCTAGTTAACGGGAATATCTTCACCGAAGTGGGTTATCAGTCCTCGAGTCAAAAAAGAAAAACGTAAGCATATTAATAATATAACGTCCGAAACATTCAACAGAACTATATTACAAAACCAATTTTTTTTTTCAAAATGCCTACAGGTTACAACACACCTTGCATCATCGTAAGGCCAAAAATGTACAAGGAAACGCCAGCTGTACCATCATAAATTGGCAATATGTGGATAGAGATTTCATCCCTACAGCAATTTAATTACGCAATTTAAGTAATTGTATTAAAAACCAGCTAATTGTGACCGAAAAGATATAACAATTGCATTAATATTTTCAGACAAAATTAGCTGGATTTAATACAGTTACTAAAATCCTATTAAAAAATTGTATAAATGAGCCCACTATCCACGTAATGACAGTTTGTGATTGTTCCACTAGCCCTTTACTATCCATTTTTTGGTCTGATGATGACAAAATATGAGTCGAAACATGCAGCCATTTTACAGCAAAAAGTACAATAAACCTAGTTGTGTTGACTGTTATAATTTTTATCTTATTATTCAGGAAGTAACACAACAGACTATCTTCTACCAACATTCAGGGGAATAAATTCTGCAGGGAGTAAAGGAGGAATTATTCACAGTGCTCTATGCACATTTTTTTTTTTTTACAAAAGGAAAGATAGAGAGACTGGCAGTTCCCATCATCGAGTTACAAGGCGCCGGAATGGGTACTGGACGTGCAGTTCATGCAATACACAATTTATCTCTATCATTATTGACTATATCCGCACTGTGTCGTATTGTATATCATTCCGAGTTAGCAGGTACGTTCGAAGTCAACATCCGGACAGCAACGAACATTCAAACCTTTATACTGCTCTAGAGCGTTACAATTTATTCAGTCGTCCGCGTACCGCGACGCTTGTGGGACGCCAGAAGGCTCAACCCGCTTCACACAGCCGCATTCGTTTATACCCGGAATGTCTCGACTCCCATCGGAATATCGAATTCGCTGCTCCAGTAAAGTCACAGGCTCAATCGTACTTTGGTTGCCGATGTAGGCGAGTGTCGGAAGAGTGCAGACAGCGTCAATACTGACACCGTTTGCCGGGACAGATAAAATGGACTAGCGTCATTACGTCGGAAGTGATATTACTCCGATAAATATCGTAAATAATAAACAGTGGGCTTATTATTGAGACTAAAAAACTACTAGATAAATTAGGCTTCCGGGGAATTTTTTCAAGCATTATTGCATAATTTTACGTTTCATATTTCAATGTAAATGAAACAATGAGATGTATGTGAAATGTTCCAGGCTCATCTGCAGACTTTTTACGATAAATCAACTAAGAAAATGTGGGAAATTCATAAGAACTTAGTCTGATCTTAAAACGTAAAAGAAAATCCTCTTTAAGTTATTTTTCTATTTTCTCGATGTGGTCATCGGAGAAGAACTTCTATAAACAGTCCCGTGAGAATATTTCAGAACGTAATTACGAAATCACACATATAATGGAGGGTTCTCGGTTATGTAGTGAGAACTTGTTCAACAGCAGTAGCAATGGGAACATAAGCACCGTATCATATTTTGTAGGTAGTAACATGAACGTTCTTTCTGAGTGTCTGATGTTTTGGAACGAAAGCATATTTGTTTATAATAACAGTACCGAGGAATCGAGTGCCGACAGTCTGGAACATAATGCCACTTTGAAGTTGGGTATAGCAGTGCCTATGGGTATTTTTATGTATATGCTGAGTCTGGTGACAGTTGTGGGCAACGCTATGGTCCTGCATGCTATCAGAACAGAGCGCCGTCTGCAGACAGTAAGTATTACCACTATCATTACATGACTGCCGTTGTTAATATAAACAGCTTTACTTAAACCATCTCGTTTTCTACACAAAAGATAGGCAACGTACGTATGGCGTAACACTGAGGGGCGTTCGCGTAACAAATGTTGCTGTGCAAAAACAATAAATATTAAATATTATTAGCGCGTGTTTGTAGGTTTAGTTATTTTAGCATGCAAAGTGGCGCATGCACCAGATGATATTGCCTTTTGTGGCTTTTCCGCATTATTTCATAAACGGCACGACTTTCGGGAACAAAGTTTGTGAAAATAAAATGTATTTCGATTTTCTCTATAAATTTTGCCCGAAATATTTCTCAATCTGAGATGAATTCAGCGAGATATTATCGTAAATGTAAATATGTTTTTATGTTAAGTACCCGATATTCTCGTCAGATTTTAATGAAACTTGAACTTTCTCGACAGATTTTCCAAAAATATTCAAATATTAAATTTCATGAAAATCCGTCCACTGGGAGTCGAATTGTTCCATGAGGACTGACGGACAGACAGGCATGACGATGCTAAATAATTACTTTTCACAATTTTGCGAAAGCCCCTAAGAAGAGAGCAAGAATTATTATTATTATTATTATTTTTTTTTTTTGCATTTCATATGTACTACTTCGCGTAACACCAGCACAATAGCGCAAAGCATTGGGGGAAAAACACGTATTAATAGAAAATGATTTAAGTACATTCTCATGGGGGTCACCGGAAAAAAAAACTTTTACAGGAGGCTACTTTGTTGAAGATACAAGTCTTCGACAAACACAAGCGGTCCACAACTTTGGGTTGTTTGCTCATCTTGATCCCGAAAGATAGGGGTAGTTCTTTCCTGTGAAAAGTCGGCAAATATTTGACATTCGACTTGATCTCCATCGTCACCGCTGAGAGGACCTTGCATATGAAGTACCAAAAATTTTGAATAATTGAATAACAATAAAATTGTTACTGTCTTTATTTCTTTTCAGTGGTAAAAATGAAATTTTTATATTGATAATATTAATATTAATTCTTATAGATGTAGGTTGTGAAAATGTGAAGCAGATTCAGCGCATCTATGACTGAGATGATTTTTAAAGACCAGAATAACAATTAACCGCCAAGGATGGCCATCTACCATGGACATAGTGAAGTGTTTAGTCTCAGAAACTACAGTTATAATAAGCTGCTCCGTCTTGTAACCTATACGTGGTCCGTTTAAAAAGTACCCAAACTGCATTTGTAATCCTTACAGTATTAAGCTTACCAGACTAGTGGACGAATCCCCTTCGAAGTAATCCTGTGTGACTTGATGCACTTATTCCAGCAGTTTTGCCATAGCTCAAAACACATTTGAAGCTTATGTTTGGCATCGATGTAAGTAGCTGCGTCGTATTTCGCTTTGTAATTCTCACATCGTCAAATCTTTTTCCTTTCAGATCGAGTTTTATTTCGTGAAACAAGAAAAAAAGTCACACGGTGAAACGTGGTGAGAATATCGAGGTTGCTGCATTTGTGGGATTTCATTTTTGGCTAAGTAATGTTGCACGCGCTGAGACGTGTGCGATGAAGCGTTATCGTGGTGGATTGGCCGGTCCCCTGACGACAATTCAGGTCGCTCGCGGCCTACTGCTTCTGGGAGACGCTGCAGAATTTGTAGATAATGTTCCTTATTACTGTTTGGCCCGTCGGAAAGAAGTGATAACGCACAATGCCGTCTCGATCGCAGAAAACTATGAGCAACACTTTTAAAATGAACTTTGGCGACACGGGGAGTATATGGTCAGGGGGTAGCCGTTGAATCTCCCTCTCAAGGTAATACGCTCAAACACAAACACACACACACACACACACACAGATCAGGACACTTCTGGATCTCGACTGTAACTCCAGCAACATCACATACCGTAATAATACTACCGAATAATGTAAGAGAATGATCTAGCCTATTGAAAATGATTTTAAAACGATTTTGACCGCAAATATGTTAAGACTTTCACGTAATATTCTGAGCGGACGGAAGAATGATACGACGTAAGATTATTGTTACTAGAGATAAAATGAAGGCCCTGCTCCAGATTTTGAACCCGATATTCTACTGAATTCATGTGTCTTAATGTTCACATACATTTGTTATATTGATAATGATAAGAGAGTTAAAGCACAGTGATTTATCATATACGTCACTTGAGCCTTTATATATTCAGTGATATTTCTGATTTGTTGTGCATCAGTGTTCCGTGAAAGCAATTGTAAACACATAAAATAATAAATAAATAATTTTTGGAGTCTCTTTGTTGCATATAAATTTACAAAGCCAAATGGGAAATAAAGAGTAAAAGTAATTTAAATTCATCTCGAATGTTATGTCGGCCGTAACTTAAATATGGCTCATATAAACAACACAAAGCGTCCCTCATTTGCATCTAGTTGGGTTTTAATTGTCCTTCAAGTACTGAGAATACTCTGACAGTTGTAACAATTGTTCTACTGCAACACAGCATCAAAGGAAAACGACTGCATTTTTTACGATTCTTATGGCGATGGAACGTGAAACAAGATGACATTTAAGGGAGAATAAGGGTTCATTGTAGCAGTAACTATACGACACAAACAAATTTGCAAATGGATAAACATATTCACAGAACGCAGAAGTATATTTTTTGCGCGTCAAGTCACTAAAGACTGTAAAGTTTGTTTAGGTTAAGGAGTATATAATCATCTTCTCTGTGATAACCGAAGAGAAAGCACCGAAAAAAATAAGTCCGAAATAAGCATTAGTGATGTCGACAAAAAAAAAAGTAAAGATGGCACAAGGCCAAACCAAAACATGATGTTTTTTACGGCGCCAGGGAACTTGTAAACCTCTGATTTCAGTGCAGTGGGAAGGACGCTGACTGCCAAGGAAAATGAGTATGTCTAAAATGTCATTATTTTGCAATATATATATATTTTATAAAATCGCTATATATTTATTTTTATTCTCAATAATCATGAATAATCTATTACAGTTCCAAAATTCTCGAACCATTTAGTTGAAAATTACACAAATAATCAGCGGAATTTAAATTTAACGCTTCATTCAATATCAATTCGACAGAAAGTTTGAACATCTTAAGAATTTAGTTTATATTGTGAATACGTGAATTCTATTTGTACACAAAAGCAGTAGGCAACTATATCGCTTCGTGAAAAACAAAGAGAACTTGAAAGCCGTTTTATATATGTGCATACGTATGTGGGTTTAGAGGCGTGTCGGCATCCAGGAATACATGTGCCGATCCAAAGTTCATTAAAAGTTCCGAAAAAAAAAAGTCCGGCAAGGATTAGAATGAAGAGAAGGGCGGTAGGAATCCAAACGTAATAACAAAACGCGATGTTGTGTCCCTCACGCACAAGTCGTATATGAAGGGCCGTAAAAGATGACAGACGGCATAGCGGCCTGATATTGGAGCGGATGAAAGAGACAGAAAGGAGCAGATTTTTCTGTGAGAGTGGAAGAAACCTTTTCGTGGTGACAAGAACGTTACATTGTGAACAGCGGAAGATACCAAAGAGCTATTAAAAGATCAGTGGCGCATTTAATATGTGGAAATAATCTGCAGATAATACGCTGAAAATAGCTTGTAGTCTGTACTTAACCCTTTACCTGCTAACGTGGAAAATGTGGTGAGCTCCGAATAATGCTAGCAAAGGGCAGATGGGATTTAACTTGGCGTTTAAAGGGTTAAATGACTGTGTGAACAGTAGATATGGACAGATCCTTAAAACGGGAATATCGCGATGTTAAGGAAATATAGGAGCGAGAAACTGATTCGAATATAAGCTGAAGAGAAAAATGAAACACATTTTACTCGAAAGAACCGTTCCTTAAAAACGCATGGCCTTGGAAATAATTGAACAACAATTGTTAAGATGGCCTACCTTTCCTAAAACGTAAGCTTACATTTCATAGCGAAAGGTGGTCTTGCAAGCACAAAAAATGCTACCCAAAAAAATCTTCGATAGTATTCCGAACACATGCAAAAAAAGTCTGGAGTTTTTTTTGTGGCGCTGCGGCCCAACTCGGGCCATGGTCTCCTCATTCTTCAGATTACTAGATCACACACAACGACGCACCACAGTCGGTAGGACTCCTCTGGACGAGTGATCAGCTCGTCGCAGAGACCTCTACCTGACAACACACAACACTCACAACAGACAGACATCCATGCCCCCGGCGGGATTCGAACCCACGAACTCAGCAAGCGAGCGGCCGCTGACCTACGCCTTAAACCGCGCGGCTACTGGGACCGGTTTGGAGTTTGTTACTGTTGACAAATAATTAAACACAGTTTACTCGCACGTGGATTTAAAGGTCTGCACGCCTCTAGCTGTATAAGTTTTGTTAAAATAAAAAGAAACCCGCCAATAACAGAACCACAAGTGACCGGAATTTTTCCGCTTCAGGAAAGTTACGTTTAATACAGGGAGTTTAATTTTGTATCCTTGGGACTGTAAAAGTTTTTCGCTAAAAACAGGTTTCATTATGACCAGGTTCCGTTTAAGACAGATCTCAGCGTACATTGTAACATAATTTCATAGACATCTACTTGCTCTTTTGTGAATGAACATTTAAGACGGAGATCTTGACCAATCAACAAAAGTCGCCTGCTAAATTAAATACCTGACCGATCATATCACGATCAGATTTGTAAATCAAACTTCTGTTCACATCGCAGTTTGACAGGTCATATTGAATTTTAATGGGTTTCGGGGTTGCCTTACGATAAGCTAACCAAGAGATTCGTGGTTGTTATGGAATATTCCGATTATAAATAAAGCCCGAATTGAAAGTCGTCGCCAGCAGGTCAACACAATTTAATATTCAAAATGTGTTTATGCAAGTTAAGTAACATTTTATGTCAACCTCCTCCTTGTGTCTAGGAATCCTGGTTTCCTAAGTGCCCTCTTCCCATTCAGTTCTCCTTTCAACAAGTCTGCATCTCTTCTTGCTTCCACTCCAATATACATGCCATTATAATGTAATCCGTCTAGATATATGAGACCGAATTAATCTGTTGGTTACAAACTATAATGCAGTACATAAAAATAATTAATTCCCTTTTCACTTTATCTTTCTGAAGTCCACACAATCTCGCCAGGTCACCGCCCTCAAACACATTCATTCCCTACCCTTTCCTCAGACCACGCTTCAAGTGAATTAAGACAATAAATAAAATTTCTTACATCTTTAGACATTCTGCATACTAAAAGATCAACACATTACATATTCTTCAGTGTGTGATAATAAGTATCGTCTCAAAATATCCTATTTTTACTTTGTCATGAGCCTAATTTCTCTTGTCTTCGTTTTAATTTATCTTCCCCTTATCAAGTTTCACGGACTGTACGTGTATTACCAATTCTTACATCATGTTTCAAAGATTACACGCGACCCCGTACACCTCCCCCCCCCCCAAACACACATGAATGTAGTTAAATCTGAATAAGAATGAGAGTACCGGTTTGTAAGGTTTCATGGAGACGTAATCGAAAATTCCAGTCTCCTGGCATGTGACGCTCCCTTGTTTGATAAGAAGAAACACGACGCCATAATATTCATGGTCCGTTCTTCAAGGACTTTGAAGATTAATCTTCTTAGAATGTTTGAACCTGAAGACGAAGGCAATAAACTTTACTTCGAAACGTCTGTAATTACTAACCGTTCATCGTTGCTAACATCCCAGAATATTTGAACTTTCAAAATCGAAAGGTGCAGTTCCTACCGCAGAGTAAACACTCCGTCTCCACTATAAACACCAGTAGGTAAACGCTGTGTAGGGAAATAAGACGCTGTTTGTTTTGATAATCCTATAGAACACGTGCACTCTATGGGTAATATTGCAGCCTTTGAACCTTAAAGCAACCTGTCACTAGGATACAACTTTTCGCACACTATAGCAGTTAGCTGCGTTACAGTTTTTCTTTTTGTTTGAGAAACTAGCTACCATTCAGAGTTTTGGCTACTCTTAATATCCAGCCTGAAAAATATAAGTTCAAGGACCTCTCGAGTTATTTTACGCCACGTGCACTTACTAAATCAATAGGAATTAAACCGACATCAGAAAGCTTTAAAGATTTTACTACAAATATTAATTTTCACGAAAATTATTGCTCAATCAGCGAATCAGAATGCGTCTCTCATACTGACAGGTAATTAAGACTAAATGTTGCACATGTAATTAATTGAATCCACAGGACCATCGGAAATTTTACTTTTTGTCAAGTAAGCTGTGGCCAGCATAATAAATTCATTTATGCATAAAAACACATAGGCCTGTCAACAGATTTTTGTTTTTATGCTAATTTTAATGAAAATTATCATTCCTTTATTTTTCAATTAATTCTAAATTTGCAGCACAATTTGTGCTACGCGTGGGTGAATTCATCTTTTAAGTAGTCAAAATCCTCGTACAGTTCATTCACAAAAACAACTAAACGCACCTGCGATATACAGAGTATTAGTCTTTCATTACTCCTGTTATATTATAAGTGCATTTATTTGTTTTTACAAATGAACACTTTAATTAATATGCTCGGAGTAAATAGTGCAAAGTTCCTCATACTGATATAATAGCCTGAAACTATATGGTAAGGTCAAAATCGTAAAAAAAAAACACAACTATAAATTTTGGCTAAATGAAGGTGTTTATTAGCAAGGAAGAACTACATGTTTCGGCCTATAGCGGCCACCACACGGTTTAAGCATATTATATAAACTCTTTTAGCAGAAAATTGTTAGAACCTGAAGATGGCCGCTATAGGCCGAAACATGTAGTTCTTCCTTGCTAATAAACACCTTCATTTAACCAAAATTTATAGTTGTGTTTTTGGACGAAATTCACGTTACCATATAGTTTAAACACACAACAGGGATGACACACCTCAGAATTAATAGGCTGAAATATTACCACCTTTAATGTCTGCAGCCGAAAACTGTTTATTTACAACGAAGTCTTTCCTATAAAGATTTACATTTTTTTTTAAAATGTTCCGTAACTTAGAGGTACGTTGAAAATTTAATATTACACAGTACTTCATGGAAATGTTTAACAATTAAGTGTAAACAGTTGAAGGATAAAAGACCGACTTGATGTCACTTGCTATTTTATTTCATTACTTATGTACTCAACATGTTTCGGATATTAATATATCCATCATCAGGCTGAAGCCTGCAACACGGACACCACTCAAACCCAGTCGCACCAAACCTCCAACACACAACGAACCGAGAACAAAACGACAGATGTGGTAATTCAACAGCACTGTCGCGAGCTCCTGGTGATGGATATATTAATGTCCGAAACATGTTGAGCATATAAGAAGTGAAATAAAATAGCAAGTAACATCAATTTATCTCAGTATTTAACCAACCTGATGCACAAAATTTGTTTCACAATAAGTTTTATTTCATGCCTCTACATGTTTCGAGCACATGTGCTGAGATGCACGGTCAGCAAAAGGTCAAAAAAAAAAGTGACATCAAGTTGGTCTTTTATTCTTCAACTATTACAATGATGCACGGTCCAATAAACATAAGTGTAAACAGTCAATGACTACCGTATTTGGCTACTTATACGTAAAGTATACTCCCGTTTCAGACCTTAAATTTATTAAAAAGTATTTTCCATGTTGAACGTGGAGTCAGAACTTTCCTGCTGACACCATCTTATGTTTCTGAAAGAACACAACTGCCATGTAATGTTGCAACAAATCTGTGTACATTTAAAATGTCGCTATGTGTCAACAAGCTTTCAGTGTCACGATATAACACATAACACTACCAGAAAAGAACCTTTCTGGAGGCAATTTCTGCACGTGGACAATTCCATCTGGAACTTGTCAACTTATATTTAATGCTTGCTGCATATTTGTGGGTGTGAATATTCAAGTCGCAGCATGGCAGGTACACAAATAAAGAGAATATTTGGAAAGAGTGAATTTTCGACTGTAAGTGAATATTCGACGAAAAGTGATCTTTCTCTATGTAATCGTAAGTGCGTCGTATAAATCTGTGTGCAGCTGCATAATCTGTAGTTATCACGTGTTATTAGGGCGATTATAACAGCCCGGATATCGATTGCCGGTTGGGGCAAGATTATCCGAACCCGTCTAAGCCGACACTGGGGTCACTCAGCATCCTGTATAACGGATATAGCGTCTCCTCGGAGGTAAAGTGGCCGGGGGTTGGCGTTGACCACCCACCCCATCTAGCTCCGAGGTTAAACAGAACGGGTAGAGCTGTAATTGTACCCCCGTCTGGGCCTTCATGTATTGTTTTAAGGTGAAATTTACCTTTATCTTTATCTTTACCTAGGGTGATCAAAAAAAGGAAGATAAGCTGGAAAGAACATTTGGTCCGCATGGGAAAACGGAAATACATACAGGGGGTTGAGGGAAAATCTGAAAGAGAGACAACTTGAAAGACTTAGGGATAGATGGGGATTAAGGTTAACATGGAACTTAAGTAGATAGGATGCGAAGACTTAACTTAATCCATCTGGCTCAGATTTTGGACGAGAGAAAGACCCATATTAGCACAGCAATAAATTCTCTGGCGCCATAAAATGCGGAGAAATTCTGGACTAGCTGAGGAACTACCAGATTCTCAAGAAAAACTCTGCTTCACGGATTTCGTCAAGCCGTATCTAGAGTGCCATACGAAATCCTCGTAAAGAAGTGTGTAATGAATGGCGTAGATAGTAGCGAATATTGAATTCATCGGACACCGTTCGTAGCCTATCCGACTTCAGTACAGCTGACAGAATGTCCTACGATTTGTCCCCTCACGTGCATGTTTTTCCATCTGCCTTATTTTGCTTGTAAAAAAAAAGTTCCACTTTTTGATATTACAGTGAGAGTTTACGTGTATTGTCAACAAGCTGTAGAGCCCAGGCAGTTAGTTGTTAACGTGAATTTGTTGTCAACTGCCACTTTACTCCAGAAAGTCTGCTGCTATGCTTGTACTTGAGAATTTAATTTTACAATTACAAAGGATGGATCAATTACAAGATGTAAGTTCATCATCATCTCCTCCTCTTCCTCCAGCTTTCGAGAATGACGCGCCCTCGCAACTCTGACACAGAAGAAAATCTGGCACTATTAATCATCCAGACATCAAGTAAGACATCTTTGACTGGAAATCTAAGCATTAAACGAAGGTCAGAGGGTAACGAAATACAAAAGACTGCGATACACCAAGGCCTGTGACGGGATTCAAACTGGCGATAAGAGCGTATGATAACACGTACGTAGTCAGATGAAGAAACGTATTTACTTCCAGACAATCAGGGAAGACCATTCTCGTTTTAGGCTTAGATACCTTAGTTCATGTAACGACGGTTCATCTGTTGTCTGTGTAACATTTTGTCGAAATGTATTAAGAATTTTAATCATCATTTTCGCAGAAAGTGAAAGACAGAGGCCAGAGTTCGTTTGAGATAATCTTGTGGCCAATAAGAACATCATCATCATCATATGTCTGTCATGGAGTTAGGCCACTTGTTGACACGTTCCGGTCTCACGTATCTAGAAGTCTCTTCAGAGGTCTGCCACGATTCCTTCTGCCAATTGGGGAATAGTGTTTCATTATCCTGGGTAGTCTGCCACGAGGCATTCTGTTTACATGTTGTATCCAGTTCCTCTTGTATTCCAGTAGTTTATCTAGAACCGGTGTTATTTCTAACTCTTTTGCAATGTGTGAATTTGTTTTGTAATCTG
>Ga0136643_10008824_pt1 | contig 14789 bp, 7 predicted proteins | sample TergutLab28metaG_FD_96883 | JGI IMG/M metagenome (GOLD analysis project Ga0136643, IMG submission 96883) | Labiotermes labralis P1 segment gut microbial communities from Petit-Saut dam, French Guiana - Lab288 P1 (version 3) (version 3) | ecosystem: Host-associated > Arthropoda: Insects >... | reverse complement strand
GCCAGGACGTGCTGCTGACCACTCACCCCCTTCTAGTGCCGCGGTCATGGAAGAGTAGAGCTATACCTCTACCCACCCTCTGGGCCACACCGGGCCTGTAACGGGATCACTTTACCTTTACCTTTTACGTTCGTGTAAGGAGTGTACGCTAGGTACAGTATATTATTGATCTAATCTATTGCCTTTTGAACCCAAATTTGGATGCTGTGTACGTGGCAGCCTTTTTACTAACATCGATTTACGTTAAATTGTAAGTTCTGTATTTATACAACATACGGAGGCCGTAATGTATTGTAATATCACCGGAGCTACTGATTATCCTCATGAAAGATTTTTGTTGAAGTCTTCATTCAATGCAAACGAAAGCTGGATAGTAGCACTCAATGTGAGTGCTACTTTATTGTACCTTAATAATGTTCTTCATTGGCCTGAAGATGACCATTTACGGTCGAAACATGTAGCCGCAATGTGACCTAATTATACATATTGTATCACTGTACTGATATAGTGTTGTGTACTGACGGTATATAATACATTACACAAATGTGTTCACAACAGCCCGCCAACTGTCCCTACCATAAGCCAGTTATATCCAGCCCACAGCCACCTCCCCCGCCATAATTCGAGAATTTTTGTATTAGAAAATAAATCAAGGAAGAAAAATTGTTTTTCCCCACAAAAGCCAACATGTATATTCAACTGAGCAGACCTACACATTTGGACGTGTGTGTGTGTGTGTGTGTGTGTATGTGTGAACACATTTGGACACTGTGTGTGTGTGTGTGTATGTTTGTGTGTATGTATATGTGTGTGTGTATATGTGTGTGTTTGTATGTATGTGTGTATATGTATGTGTGTGTATGTGTGTGTATGTATGTGTGTGTATGTGTGTGTATGTATGTATGTGTGTGTATGTGTGTGTATGTATGTATGTGTATGTGTGTGTATGTTTGTGTGTATGTATATGTGTGTGTGTGTGTGTGAACACATTTGGACACTGTGTGTTTTGTATGTATGTGTGTATATGTATGTGTGTGTATGTGTGTGTGTGTGTATGTGTATATGTATGTGTGTGTATGTGTGTGTATATGTATGTGTGTGTATGTGTGTGTGTATTTATGTGTGTGTATGTGTGTTGTGTGTGTATGTATGTGTGTGTATGTGTTTTGTGTGTGTATGTGTGTGTATGTATGTGTGTGTATGTGTGTGTGTATGTATGTGTGTGTGTGTATGTGTAACATAATAAACACGTAAACGGAATACATAGCCTGAGTATATTCTGTAGGAGGTGCAAATATATTTTAACGAAGCTAACACTGCATATATTATTTATATTAATTTTCACTGTGTTCTCTTTAAATGCAGATTACGTCAAATAACTCAAACTTTGTACACCGTAATGAGATCTGTACCGCACATCACAGACGAAATTGTTGTGGGTCTTTAAGCACTTTATAGAAAATGTAAAAAAAAAAATATACTTTTGAGGTTAACATGGGGTACGCGTTGTAACACAGAGATATGAGGCACAAATCAAATTCTCCCGACAATTTATTGTGTAGAAACCTACTATCCAATTTCCTTGCAACATATGACGGGAAATGGGGAGTGGCCATGATTCCATCACCCACCGACACGGCGTCATACACTAAAAGCACGGAATATTCAGCCACTCCGCTGCAGTAAGCTCAACATCTGCACTTATATTATTTTTTAAAAAATTCCTTCCAGTGATGTACACGTGTGTCAGAAACGGTTATCACAGAAATTAATTCGCCATCGTCTTTATCAATTAAAGACAGAATTTTGCAAAATGCCTCTGTCGACCTCACTTTCGGCTGTTTCACGACAATGTGTCATGCAGCAATGTCAGTTGAACTTTCTGATACTCATGCCAGTTACTTCAGTGTGTTGGTCTTTTCTTACATATACAAGTGCGCAAGACAGGAATCTCTCGTGTTGCTATAGTTAGATACGTGAAAGCACAGAGAAAAAGATGGATTGGTCATATTGTAAGAATGGATAAAGAAAGGGCTGTAAAAAGAACAATGGAGTGGAGACCAACTGCAGTAAGGAGGATTGGTAGGTTGAGGCTAAGATGGGAGGGTGATGTCGGAGAGGGACTGGGAATAATTGGAGTAGAATGGCTACGGATATAGAAGCATGAAAAAGAGTTGCCGAGGAAGCCAAAACGAGTTGTACCGCCGGGAGAACAAGAAGACATGAATTTTCAATTAAACTGTGTTTATGGTTACTTTGTACATAACTACTTTCGATTACAGTTGCCTATGTTTATGTTTTGTAGTTATTTAACGAATAGGCGTAGATGGGTGGATCATATTAAGACGGATCTCCAGGAGGTGGGATGTGGGTATATGGACTGGATTGGGCTGCCTCAGGATAGAGACAGGTGGCGGACGCTTGTGAGTGCGGTAATGAACCTTCGGGTTCCTTGAAATGGGGGGAAATTCTTGACTAGCTTCAAACCAGTTAGCTTCTCAAGAAGGATTCTGCACCATGGAGTAAGTAAGTAAGTAATTTAACGATGCTATCAGGAATTGAGGGGTTCAGGGGTCGATATGTAGGGTGATTAACCATTTATGTACTAGTGGTTAATATAAGTACCACTAGGTTTAACTTTAAAAAATTCTACTTTCTTCCCACAAAATGCCTGTGTGTGTTTTGTATGGATCTCAGACCAAACAGCAATTATTTCCCTAAACAGCAACAACTTACTGGTTTTTATAACCGAGAGAGACTGTTTAATGTGTTGTAAGAACTGAAACTTTAAATATAATTCAAGTTAACCTTATTATCTGAAGAGAGTACCGAATTGGGGAGGATACCACAGGAAACTAACACGGTCTAATTCAAGATACTATCCAGGTATCAGTCCGGTAAGGCTGACAAAATCAACAAAGAAACTTCAGTAAAGATAGCCGATCTACAGAGCGAGATCTGAACTCGGAACCTTAAGAATGCGAGGCGGAAACACTAACCACTCAACTCTGACGTCAGTGAGAGGCCTATCTAAGAAGTCTTTAAGTACAAGATTAATAAGTTTCATAGAACATAGGAACAGAAGTAATTTTCTCTTCCTCATTCACTATTTACGAACAAGCTTTTCTTAAACCTCTAATTTTCTTCCGATACGAGTTTCTTCCACATCTTACCACCGTGTTTCTCTCTTCCGATGGTAATTCATTTTTCCTTCTACTTTATTTTCTTTGTTACTCCTTGCTGAGTCATACGGTTTAATCCGTACCCTGACAATATCCTGACCCTCCACGAGAAGTTTTAATTTTCTGCCAGCCACTGAAATAAACCTCAGTATTAGAACCTCAATTAGAAATGTTTAGACAGTAAGAGGATAAAGCAGCTGTTACATGCACAATAAACTATATACCTAGCACGTGTAATGGATTTTATATTGCCAAAGGATGGGATTTAACAAAATTGAAAACAAACTACAAGTCTAAAATTCTGGACGAATTAAACGAAGGGTTTGTAGCGAAAGATGTGAAAAATGATAGGAATGGGACGAAGGACGTGGGAACGGAAACCACTAGCAAACGGTACATAATATGACAACCAAAGAAAAGCAGTCATGAAGGAACTGAATACGGAGGTAGAAGAATGAATAGAGATAGGAAAATTTGCTATAGGAATTGAAGGCATCCGAAGATAAGGAAACCAGGAAAGAGGTAAAAAATAACAACAAATATTCCAAACATGGAACAAAACACATTTTTTTCAATTCCCAGCCTTCAAATCGCTACGAATAAAATATATAAAGTGTAAAATTCTACGTAGTTTTGAATAGCCCATTCTATAAGAAAGATGAATATTTTTGAACCTCAATAAGTAGATAGGTTCCTGGAATATATGTGTGTGTAAGAGAATTCTTATTCTCAGCCGCATTTCAAGCTAAGAATGGATCAGAATCACATGTTTATTGGACCGTGCATCATTGTGATAGTTGAAGAATAAAAGATCAACTTGATGTCACTTGCTATTTTATTTCACTTCTTATTTACTCAACATGTTTCGGACATTAATATATCCATCATCAGAAGTTTGCGACTGTGCTGTTGAATCACCACATCGGTCGTTTTGTTCTCGGTTCGTTGTGTGTTGGAGATTTGGTGATTCAACAGCACAGTCGCAAACTCCTGATGATGGATATATTAATGTCCGAAACATGTTGAGTAAATAAGAAGTGAAATAAAATAGCAGGTGAAATGAAGTTGGTTTTTTATTCTTCAATGGATCAGAACTTTATATCGAACGAGAAAAACACGTTTAATTCTGCACAGGGCATAGTTTTCCCACCAAAGATAAGAACAAATTTAAATGCGTATCATAACCTATGGAGGGCTTCCAAATAACTAAACAGAGTCAGAAGAATCTACACAACGAAATTTCGTCCACCCCGAGTAGGTTTATGGAAATAAACCGGTTGTTTTAACTCTTACAGCGCTATGAATAAAACAGACATACGGTGTAAATTTTAGACTTTCATTGTGTGGCAGTAATGGCATAACTACTAAAATGACGGACAGATTTAAGTCATGTTTTTACACCTTGCACACATCCTTACTGTTCACTGCTCCGTGCGCAACACTCTTGCAACTCCTCGTCGGGAGAGTCGCCAATAAAATCTAAGAAAGTCTTCATATGACATGATATGACATTATGTGATATGATGTATTTGACAACTGCAATTGGGTTGACACCCGGTGGCAGCAGTACAGTACACTTTTACACACAAACAATACCCAGAACAACGCAATGTAGTAAAATACCTTGAATGGAACATATATAAAAATAAGAATACATTAACATAACAATAAGAATACATAATATACAAAATTAAACAGAATAATACAAAACATAAAACATATATACAATGAAACACAATAGAACCAAAAGAATGTGAAAGAAAGAAGTAAAATTTCATACGGTCTTTGAATAAAGGTTGACCAACTAGATGACACTTGTTTATTGTATATTGCTCAACATGTTTCAGACGTTAATACGTCCATCTTCAGGAGCTAGCGAGTACTTGTTGTGTACTTGTGTACTCGTTAGCGCCTGAAGATGGACGTTTTAACGTCTGAAACATGTTGAGCAATATATAATAAACAAGTGTCATCTAGTTGGTCAACCTTTATTCAAATATCAAGATGATGCACGGTCCAATACGCATAAGATTCATACGGTCTGTATATCTTCTAATAATGATAGACACACTGTTCCTAAGACCTTCACTACACTTCAATCCACTTCACTACACTTGTCGACACTTCATTTCTTCCCATTTAAACTTTACCCATCTACACTTCACTACCCTCTCATTTGCCTTAACCGCATTTAAATTTCCTACATCTCCATTTCACCTCACATCACTACACTTCACCTCACTTCACTTCACTTCACTTCACTTCACTGCACTTTTAGACGATTTTCGCCACACTTCTATTCCTTTTGCTTCATCCCGCTTATAATTGCTTTCCTAACACTCTTTCTAAAAATTTTACGTTTACAAGGTAAAGTCCCTAACGCTTCTGCAGGTAGTTGGTTCCAGTTTTTAATGGTTCTATTTACAAAAGAATACTTCCCGATATCCGTTCTTTGCTCCTGTCCCTAATTTTCCGAATATGCGTCCCCAATTTTCCGAACATTCTAAAGAATATAATCCCCAAAATGGAATAAAATTTTAAAAGGGGACAAAATCGGTGACAAAATTAGTCCGGGTCTTAAGTCTTATTTCGGAGACAGTCCTCAAAAATTCGGGACGAATCGTCACCTTACTGCTGGGGCTACAGAACCAACCACTTTTGAGGAATCGCACGTTCTGCGTTCGGGCTAGCGCCAGCTGTTCACATTTATGGATAAACACAAGCAGTAATTGAATACTTGAATAAAGAGAGACCAACTTGATGTCACTTGCTTTATTATTTCATTATTTACAGCTCAACATGTTTCGGATGTTAATATATCCATCGTCACGAGATTGCGACTTATTTGTTGAGTTATTGCATGGGTTGTATTGTTCTGGTTCGATGTGATAAGATTCACAAGCAGTAACTTTTGCAGTCACGCGTGTGCTGGAAGCACCTTAAATTTCAGCTCGAAAAGCTTCAACAAAATGCTACAGAAACAGTTCAATATTTTGACACGTCATACAGGGCTATGAAATGACACCACCTTTCTATCATTTGTCCATTTTATTCACTTCATGGAGAGAGCATACAAAAGCCTAATCTTTTGTGTACAAGATGAAGGTAATAGAACAAGAATAATGAATTTGTTCTTCCAAACTACCGCATTTGTTATTAAGAACGGTCAGTCAGATGTACTAAAAAAGATTTGTCACTGTTCTTTACCGAAAGGAACGTGACTGAAACTGCACAAAAACAAAAGGAAATCGCAACGTGATTCTGCTGAAGTCGTTTATGAACCTGGGTCACGTACGGCGAAATAAGCTGACTGATCAAGTGAAGGATTATAAAATTCAAAGGGTGAAATTCTGCGGAAATGGAAAGCGGCTCGCAATCTCGCTGGCTGCCGTGTATGACAACATTCGCCGCTCAAAAAAAAAAAATTCACCACGTAACGAATCACATAAATTTCTGTGCACACACATCGATACACATGAATATAGAACTCCATTCGAAAATCTGAAAATATTTTACAGCGATACGAAAACCCGGAAGCGTATAGACAGAGCTGAACAGATAAAAACTCAGAAATATTTAATTTATACACCAACAAACGCACATATATTCATTTAATGATCTAAAATTCACATTAAAACACTTAAAACGCTCTTACATGTTTCGATCATACGATCGTCCTCAGGGACCATACATTGTTCCTTGCTAAAGTTACAGCTTAAAAACACTCAGTGATTTACATCGTCACGTTGAGTTGGTGCTGTGGCAGTATGTCTTGTGTATTGTGTGAGCCGTATACTGTTCAGAATGAGCCTGGCTATGGATGTGCGTTGTGCGACGTACAGCGTGAGATCATTACGTGAATACATGTGCATTTGTTGGTTTATTAATTAAATAAACTACAGAACGCAAGGTGCAAAGATAAAGAAAATCAGAAATATTTGTTGGTACATTTTTAAAGACTAGACACCTCCATAAGCAAGTATGGAAACCGGCAACCGTGTATGGGTAAGGAAGGAAATCCGAAAACTCGCGTCGGTACAGATTAAGTTTCAAAAACCTATATGTACACAACGAAACACGAAAAAATACAGATACATGCGACAACGTGGAAAAATGGAAGTACAGGTAGAACCGGCAAAATTTCTTAAGTACATATTAAATCTGAAAAAATTACATAGATAAATATGAGAACCAGGAAAATTAGGTACGACACAGTACTTAAAACTGGCAAAATTTTGTAGGTCATATGAAAATCAGAAGACTTACACAGGTACTGCTGAAAACCCGACAATACTTTAGCTGCCGGATTGCTGGCTAGAAGTCAGTATCCGGAAGGTCCTGCGACCGGCCACCTCGACACAGGTTTTTCTTTGTTTCCCTGTGTCTAAAAGCGAATGCTGAGATAGCTCCCAAGACTCCAAGTTGCTACTGCATGCTTCTCGTGTAGCCCTCCCTACTTAAATCTCTTAGATCCTTGTTTCATATTTATGTACATGCATAATAACCACTGCCACCGGGCGACAGCCCATTTGCAGTTAAATTTATTATTATTATTATTATTATTTTGTAGAGGTAAACATTAAAATTGGAGAACTGGTACAGGCATGGAATAAAACCAGAAAAGTTATACATGTACATATGAAACCCAGAGAATTTTACACGTACATATAAATCCCGGAAATTTTATAGTCTTCTAGGGAGAAAAGAAAAGAGTGAAATTAAACAGGCAATCCAAAAATTTTAATACGTGCATATGAACGCACGGGAATTTAAATACCTACAGAAGAAAATCGAAAACTTACAGAAATATCTATGAAGAGCTTGAAAATTAGTAAAAATTCCAACGGAAACCCGGAAGCTTATGCAGGTACAGGCACGGGTAAATTAACTGAAACTATGTCTGTTACAGTAAATACCGATAATCCAAAAACGTCATCAACTAATTAAAATAAATTGAACTTTTAACTCTGCGCATCACAACAATGTGACAGGAATGTTATTTCCACTTCGGATATAAATTTGTCTCGTGTGTATTGTTGCTAGTTTTAAGTTGTCTTGTGTGTAATTGTTGTTGGTTGGCCGTGTGAATTGTTGTAGTTATCTTATGTGTATTTGTTGTACTGTGTATGTATAGCTGTTTTTACTTTAGATGCCGGACTGCTGGCTAGAAGTCAGTATTCGGAAGGTCCTGCGACCGGCCACCTCGACACAGGTTTTTCTTGTTTTCCCCATGTCTATAAGCAAACGCTCAGATGGTTCCCAACATTCCAAGTTGCCACTACATGCTTCTATTGTAGCCCTCCCGACTTAAATCTAGTAGTAACCAATTTCATGTTTTGTTTACATGTAAAATAACCACTGCCACCGGGTGACAACCCAATTGCAGTAAATAAATATTTTACATTGTTATATACTCGTAGATGAACTTGCATGGACTGCTTCAAGGTCCGCGTGTTCTTTATCCTGTATCCATTCAAAATGTGTTGGATAAATGAATAATACTAAGTAACTAAGCCTTTTTTATAGTGGTGGGAGCTTGGTTTCATAACTTCGAAACCGTAACTGAAGTAACCAAGTACTATAAAAAAAAGACAGAAACAAGAAATAGAAAAAGCGAGAGAATGAAAGTCATGGACACGTGACATCACACGGTTACCATCCGTGTGGAAATAGGGGTACAGTGTTCGTACTAACAAATCTTACACAAAGCCAGCATTTGTCTCTGTACAAGCTTTGAAAACCCTAAGTGAACCGCGGAATACAATGTACTTATCGCGATATCTCCTTACCTAGGGGCGCATAAACATATCCGTGCAGATTCTAACACAGTTATTAACACAATTTTTTTCGGGTGGTATATTTGTATTTGCACAGTTGGTATTGTACGTTTACAACAAGACAAAAGCGAGGCAATTAAACGGCAGTCGCGTTTCTATGCCTCGAGCATCCTGGCCGCTTTAAATATCATGGAGAAGACAAAAAAGTGCTGGTGTTCTGGATAAATTCACTGTCAAGTGTGGCAGGCCTGCTGTGTTTGTGCATCTTCCCGGAACAAAACACCACTGTGCATACACTGCAACATGCTCTCTTTCTTAAGCTTGAGTGTACGAACGTTGCTGCAGACGAGCAATTTCTTTCGCTGTAACCTCACAGTCGGTGAAGTCTTTCAGTTTGCTATACAAAAACAGAGATTACGATTTACAGAGCTACAATTTTGCCTCTTGTTCTGTGTGGGTGTGAAACTTGGTCATTCACATGGAGGGACGAACGTAGGCTGAGGGTGTTTGAGAATAGGCTGTTGTGGAGAATATTTTGGCCTGAGAGGGACGAGGTAACAGGGGAGTGGAGAAAACTACATAATGAGGAGCTTAATGATCTGTACTCCTCACCCAATATGGTATGGGTGATAAAATCAAGAAGAATGAGATGGGCGGGACATGTAGTGCGTATGGGGGACAGGAGAGGCGTATACAGAGTTTTGGTGGGGAAACTTTGAGAGAAAAAGACAACTTGGAGACCCAGGCGTAGATGGATCTTCAGGAAGTGGGATGTGGGGGTGTGAACTGGATCGAACTGAATCGGGATATGGACAGGTGACAGGCATTTGTGAATGCGGTAATGAGCCTTCGGGTTTCATAAAATTCGGGGAATTTCTTGACTAGCTGAGTACCGGTTGGCTTCTCAAGAAGGACTTTGCTCGGTGGAGTAAGGAGTAAGTAAGTAAGTAACCAACCAAACAGAGCCAACTCTCAAAGCGCTACTTTCTCTTGAAGTTACACTCTCGGGTCTGTAATAGAGTCAACAAAGACAAGGCTAAAGTTGTCCGTGTCCACTCCTAGAACGCACATAGAGGGGAGTCGAATAATGTTTCCACTCATTCTTAACTTCGGCATGGTCAACTTCACGCTTCGGCCGTTTTACCACCGGGAAAGAAACCATTGAATAAAAGGCTTGATGGGACAGAGAGGAGGTCTGGAGGTTTCGGAGAAAAGAAAAACTTCTTGCTGGGATTCAAACCTCGAATCATCCAGCCTGTAGTCTAATCACTATACCGACTGAGCTATCAATGTCGAGATAAACGATATCCGTGGATTCTTGACATCGTGTTAGGAGTCCAGATATTGTAAACATCCCCTCCCCCTTTCCCAGGCCTAATAGACATATTCATTTTTTTCACATCCGTATATTTACATTAATAAGAATTTTAATGTAAATTTTAATATTGTTTTTAAGACAACTCACTAGTGCATCAGGTGGCGAATAAACAAAACTTTGATAAAACTAATTCAAGTTTTACACAAACAGAATGCCTTTAAAGAAAAGTGTCTGTAAATGACGCGTTTTTTGTCATTAACATTTCTGACTAGAGTCACACTCGAGTACCAAAATTATAAAAATAGGATAACAATAAAAAAAATGTAGATAAAAGACAAATGCTGCAATAATACACCTGCACAATTGGAATTAATGTTTACGCGAGACCAACAAATTTACAAAAATAAACTGTCACTATATCATGGGCCCAGCGGTTGGGTGCAAATGATCATCGTATCAATGACCGTCCCCTATGGGCTTCACTAATCAGCTAAAGTGGATGTCAACTGAATTACAGTATTCGCTTTCATTTCGACATAAAACTCAGCGACACGGCTCAGTAAAGTCACCAAAATTCATGCACGATTTCCTTGAAATTTTCCAGATATGCGGGTGCTTTTCAACATTATGGGGCTCTGGCGCTAGTGTATGACTGACTGACAAAATATCCTTTTCATTTGAAAGATGGACACACCCTCCAAAAAAAGTGATTGTACCAATGTGTATTTCTCTTGCACAGATACATGGTACAAGTACTCACAGTCAATTGTAAAGGTCAAATTCAACCTAAAAACGGCCGCCAAGGCCCAGAGGGGGAGTACAGGCATAGCTCTACTTTTTCTTTAACCTTGACTCTAGATGGACGTGGGTGGTCAAAGCTACGTCCCGGCCGCTGTATCTCCGGGAATGTACCGGGACCATTGTACAGGAGGCCGGGTGGGCCCCAGGGCCGGTCTGGACGGATGCGAAAAATCTCTCCCACCGGGATTCGATCCCAGGACCTCCAGCCCGTAGTAAGTCGTTATACCGACTGAGCCGTCGCGGCCCACCATAGTTAATGATAAGGGAAGAAAAGTCGCTTATGAAAATTAGTGTGGAAATAATACCTGAGGTTATCTCAGTGGCGTTAGGAGGACTCGAGTCCCAATAAACGTGACGCCGCGTTGACTGGTATATGACAGTCCGAGAAGACTCTTTGTGGACGGCTTAATCCTGAAAATACGCTCTTCCGAAACGTCGATTAGCTACTTATCAGTCGACATTGCCTAAGATCCGAGACGACAAATCATTTTCATACACATAAATCCGCTAATCCCGAAAGCCGCGCCGTCTAAGGTGTGGGTCTGCAGCCGCTCGCGTTCTGGGATTGCGGGTTCGAATCCCACCGGGGGCATGGCTGCGTGTCTGTTGTAAACTTTGGACGTTTTCAAGTAGAGGTGTGGCAACATGCCACAGCACCAACTCAACGTAACGATGTAAATCACTAAGTGTTTTTAAACTGTAAATTTAGCAAGGAACAATGTATGCTCCCTGAGGATGATCATATGATCGAAACATTTAGGAGCGTTTTAAGTGTTTTAATGTGAATTTTAATCATTAAATGAATATATGTGCATTTGTTGGTGTACCAACTAAGTAAACTACAGAATGCACTGTACAACGATAAATACAGCCCCATTATGTATAGATGTATTCTCAGGGTGTTATGACCGGTAAGAAGGCCGGTAACTACCCTGGACTGCATTCCATTAAAGGACAATAGCCTAATCTTAGCAGAAGAACTGTGGTCCGAGATCAGTTCTCAAGCCTGTCTCTGAGTGCTGGTAGGACCCTGCCACAATGCCATGTGCTGGTTACCGAGGGTAATTGATCTTTTTCTTTATGCTCTGCTTTATGCTGGTTCCTATTCAACAAAATGGCAAACAATTCCCTCTCTTTCAAGCTCAATGTGTGTCACTGAGTGTGATCTTCTCCTCCTCCTCCTCTTCCTCCCTTCCTCTTCCTCTTCGGTCTTGTTACTTACGTCTCCTGTTCCACATGCCCATAATCTTCAGATCTTCCTCAATCGACTCAAGCCACCTCAACATGGGTTTTTCTACAAGCCCGAGTGCCTTATGGTTTAAGAACAGTAAGATTTCAGCAAGGATCCATTTCTTGCATTCTATAGGGGTGTCCCAGCCACATTTAATGTTCCTATTTTTATCACCTTAACTATGTCTAGTTCATTCTACAGCGTATCAAGCCAATTACTGTATCTTGTTCTCCACATGCCATTATCGTTAATAGTACCGTCAATCATTCTTCATATTCCTTTTCAAAGATTCGGAGTCTATTTCCATTATTCTTTGATATGGGCCAACATTTACTTCCTGAAGTAAGCCACTGGGTGTGATCTGGTTCCACAGTGTTCCCTACACCTGCAATGAGTAGGTAGAAGGTGTCATACTAAGGCGAAAAGAAAGACAGAAAGAAAGAAAGGAAAAAGAAAGACAAAAGAAAGAAGGGACAAAAGAAAGAAGGAAAGAAAGAAAGAAGGAAAGAAAAAGAAGGAAAGAAAGTAAGACAGAAAGAAAGTAAGACAGAAAGAAAGAAGGAAAGAAAGAAAGAAAGAAGAAAAGAAAGAAAGAAGGAAATAAAGAAAGAAAGTAGTTAATAACGATTTGAATGACGCCGGCTGTGGCCTACTGCACTTCCGGTTTCGGACTCAGGATGTCTTAGGTGCTAGAATATTGTTACACAGACTGTACCATATACAGCCTGTTCTTGAAAAATTCCAGTCCTTCTAACGGCAGCCATAACCGTAACAAAATTAGGACCACGTGTCTGAAAGACCTCCTCCTCCCCCACAAGCCAACTCAACAGCCGCTACCCATAACGTAACAGAGGGACTGACCTACAGCGAAGTGCCAAATATCAAAAGTGACAAAGGGCTAAAATAAATGGGACGGGGCCTACACAGAACGTCAATAAAAGGTACGTTGATCCCCTACAATTACCTGCATCAATTGTAACAGACAAAACGACCACATTTCTATCAAATTCCACACTGCCACATTATGTAGTCTCTAATCCTGCCTGCTGCAACACTAGAAAACAAATGCTAATCATGCATGCTCCGCTCCACTTTCCCTGCAGCCACAAACTAAAATATTCTCCTTCACAGAGAACCCCCTCAATAAAATATTTGTTCCAAAGTTCAACGGATGCCATGTTGCTGAATTGCATGGTATGTGTCACAACAAAAGCCCATTTGTGCGCCCTAAAAAAAAAAAGAATGGAGAATGTTTGTGTAGGGTTGACACTGCAGGTGTAGTTCGAATGTAGGAATAACTCCACGCTGCTCAAGAATTAATAGGAAGGGAGCAACGGATGGTGTCCTTTGCAGTTGCGCCCACTCATTCTTCAAGACATTCCCTTTGAATGGAGATGACAAAAACTGACACAGTGATTTGTCGGCAATGGAATGTCAAATATTGTTTAGAACCGTAAAAAAATGCATGTTAATTCATTTATATTTTTAAAATTTTTAGTAATATCACTTAAAAATAGTGGGTTTTAACTCTATGCGCTCATATCTTGGACACAATTTTCTGTAACTTTTTGACTTTGTACATTCCTCCTTGATGATGACCTTGTAGATATCGAAACACGTAGAAGGAATATAGGTGACAAATGATTATTTACTACTGATCGTGCAATTTGTTGGATCAAATACTGTATAATTCTTGTACCCTTTTGTCACTCCCAATAAGAAACATTAACATATGACTGAATAATATTTATAAAACGTTTAACACTGCTGGAGTTATTAACATGCTGTATATCAGACCATACACATGATGAGAGCACCGACAGTTTTTCTTTAGCGGGGCTGAGCATGAGGCTAGATATATTTATGTTCGATTTTAAAAGCTACATTATGAAAGTCATGTCAAAATCTGCGATCCGAAATGCAGTTATGGTACAGGGAAAATTGAAACTAATTGAAAAACCAAAAATCTATATACTCGTAAGTTTCTATTACATTCCACTGTACTAGTCATCATCCAGCTGAATTTGGCTGAGGCATAAATCACGTAAAATGTAAAACGTAACAAGGAAGTACCCACAAAAGTGCACACCCTTACTTAGATTTTAAAGACAGTAACTATCGTATTAAAGCATTGGGTTCGAAATTATCTACGTTGTTGCCGTCGTCGTCGTCGATACATTATTTGTCGCTTGTTGCTGTTATTGTAGTTGAAGTAGCTGTCGTAATCTCCGCCTCGTAGTAGTAGTAGTAGTAGTAGTAGTAGTAGTAGTAGTACTGGTGGTGGTAGTAGTAGTAGTAGTACTGGTGGTGGTGGTGGTGGTGGTGGTGGTGGTGTTGGTAGCAGTTTTAGTGGTGGTGGTAGTAGTAGTAGTTGTGGTGGTGGTGGTGGTAGTAGTAGTAGTTGTAGTGGTGGTGGTAGTAGTAGTTGTAGTGGTGGTGGTGGTAGTAGTAGTAGTAGTTGTTGTTGTGGTGGTAGTAGT
>Ga0136643_10008821_pt1 | contig 14790 bp, 7 predicted proteins | sample TergutLab28metaG_FD_96883 | JGI IMG/M metagenome (GOLD analysis project Ga0136643, IMG submission 96883) | Labiotermes labralis P1 segment gut microbial communities from Petit-Saut dam, French Guiana - Lab288 P1 (version 3) (version 3) | ecosystem: Host-associated > Arthropoda: Insects >... | reverse complement strand
CTCAATTTCTATGTTTTTATCCACACTGCTGCACATGTTAAGTGACATTCATATAGTTGTTTATTTAGTTATATATATATATATATATATATATATATATATATATATATAAATTTTAATTACTGACTTAAGCGGGATCGAATTGCTAGCTTCAGTGCATTCGATCTTTTACAATTAGTACCTTTCACATTTATGGAAATAAACGTAATTCATAATCAACTGCAATTGTTTACGTGTCTTATCGTATCATACTGACGCACTTGCTGTACACAATTTTTTCTAATGTTCTTGTAGTGGTAGATTAGTGTTGCCTGTTGGACTCAGTAACCAGCTGCTGTTACTTACTGTGCGTGTTCAACCGATATATATATGATCCACCATGGAGAGCTTTTAGCCGGTCTGCATGCAAGACAAGGTTGTACGCGGTGACGCAGTTGGTTGAGGCACTGAGAAACAATCCGGAAGTTCGCGGGTTCGATTCCCAATGGTGTTATTGGAATATTTCATTTACATAATCCTTCCGGCCGCACTTTGACCCTGGGGTTGACAGCCTTTAACAAAAATGGGTACCAGGAATATTTTCTGGGGGGGTAAAGGCAGCCGGTGCATAGGGCTGACAACCTTACCACTTTCATGTGGTGATTGTCTTGAAATCTGGGATCCTCAAACTATTGGAACCCTCAGGGCCTGTCCAAGTCTGTAATGGGGTTGCTTTAGCTTTACAAACAAAACATCAGGGTACTAGAGAGTGACTAAATGTAAGTTGTAGTGGCCCGTGATGATGGACGAGTGAGGCCTAAAATATGTATGCATGTAGGAGTTGGTGGTCAGTGTAATAGTATTGTGACAATTATACAGCTGTGTGTTTTGTTGGCTAGAATTTTAAGAAGCTATGCAACATTAACGTAATTTTATATTAATGAGAGCGTTATTTAATGAATTGCAACGTGTGTGTTCACTTTAAATTCTTAGTTTCATCTTCTAACTACCTTTACAAAAAGCCTTACCTACAGACACACAAACAAAGACGTTAAAATGCTAACTTACGTGCAGGTTACACAATACACATTTGTGAAAACCGTATCAGTAAGGACGTGCCTGATTTCAGTGACAGGGTGCAGATTAATGCAACAATGTAAGAAAATACAATACGTCACCTCAATGGCTCCTCCTATAGTGACATTAATATGATAGAGTAATGGCACAGGAGATTTTTCGCCCGCCCTCACGTGAAAAAAGGGAGTAGTGAAATATTTATAGGTAATAGAAAAGGGAAAATAGAAAAGGTGATGAGGAAAAAAGGAAACTTCAGGAACATGAGAATGTACATTGAGGGAGATAAAGATGGACGGGTTAAATATGGCAGAAAAAAGGGAACATTACTATTAATATGAAACTTAAATTAGACATTATGTGACCCCTCACGAAGATGCGCCGTGCCGGATAATGGCTTTGTTTAAGTAATAAGGTCGAAAACGGAGTCGGCCACATTAAAGCTGAACTCTCTCGGTACGGCTTTATCTAAGGGGAACAAAAAAACAGGAATATGCCCTTTTACACCTGAGGATGAAAACAGAGTCAAGTTTCTAAACGTGGTACATTCAGAAAGCGCAGTTTTTAACAATCAGACCAGATGACAACTTCGATTTGAAAACCACAGCACAACAACTCTCGTAATATTACACAAATATAATCGAATTTCAGAGCAGCACAAGTTTAGGGTGTGGCGACACGTGGCGACACGTCTTTTCGGTATAAGAGGATTAGTCTGCCTGAAAATATTATTCGATTAAGTACTGATAAGCTATTACAGGCCTTGACAAGTCCTTACGGTTCCAGGAGGTCAAGGCTCCCAAAATTTCTAGAAAATCGACACATTAAAGTAGTAAGGTTGTTAGCCCCAAGAACCGGCCGCCTTTACCCCCCACGAAATATTCCTGGTATCATTTCTGGCAAGAGGCTGAGTCAATCCAGGGCCATAGTGCGGCCGGAAGGATTATGTCAATGAAAAGTTCCAATGACAACATTGGGAATCGAACCCGCGACCTTCCGGATTGTTGCGCAGTGCCTCGACCAACTATGCCACCGCCTGTTCCAACGCAGAGGTACTTATTATTATTATTATTTGCTTGAAATATAACTGACACTTTAAAGCCGAGAGCAACATAATGGCCATCGATGTGCTGAGCCTGGAGAGGCACTTGATGTTCTGCAGAACGCAGTGTGGCTACCTGAGCTGTCGTGTAATAATCAATCACCATTCGAGCATTGACACAGAAAGTACCGAACAAAATTGATTGTGCCTACCCTCAGTTTGACCTTCCAACAAGCTCAACCGCTAGTAATTATTGTATTTCCGATCAATGACGATGAATTTTGGTGGCTGTTCTTTATCGCGAGAGAGACAGTGACAGTGACAGTGACAGTGACAGTGACAGTGACATTCACACAGATTGGCGTCAGTTTAATTGAGGCTGATTCATCGTCTGCAGTGGCTGACTGCCACTGCCGAAGGAAAGCTTTCTGTCATTTACAGACAGCAAATTTTATAATCGTTATGATAGAGAAAATCAATTAAAACTGCTGCAGTGTAATATTCTGTCTTTCGCATTTTCCAAATATCTGCGTAAAGCTAAGCCACTGACGGACTCCATTCCCTCAAAAGTAACAGTTCCGCGTCTGAATTACCTACTTATTTACTTAATTTCTTACTTACTTACTTACTTACTTCATGGCGCAGAGTCCTTCTTCAGAAGCTAAACGGGTTTCAGCTAGTCCAGAAATTACCCGCATTTCACGGAACCCGAAGTTTCATTACCGTATTCACAAGTGCCCGTTACCTGTCCCTGTCCTGATCCAGCTCGATCCAGTCCATAACCCCCACATCCCACTTCCTGAATATCCATCCTAATATTATTCTCCCATTTACGTCTGGGTCTTCCAGGTGGTATCCTTCCCTCAGGCCTCCACACCAAAACACTATATACACTTCTCCTCTCCCCCATTCGTGCTACATGCCCCGACCATCTTATTCTTCTAGATTTGATCAGCCGAAAAATATTTAGTAAGGAGTATAGATCATTAAGCTCCTCATTATGTAGTTCTTTCCACTCCCTGTTAACGTGTCCCTCTTAGGCCCAAATATTCTATTCAACACCTTATTCTTAAACACCCTCAGTCTATATTCTTCCCTGAATGTGAGCTACCAAGTTTCACACCCACACAATACAACAGACAAAATTATAGTTCTCTAATGTGTAAGCTTCATGTTTTTGGATGGCAAACTGGAAGACAAAATTTTCTGCACCGAATTACAGAAAGAATTTCCTTAATTCAATATGCTCTTAATTTCTTCCTGAATAGAATGTTTATTTGTTAAGGTTTTCACAAATATTTGAACTCTCCTACCCTTTCAAAGGAACTATTATTAGTATTTCTATTGTGGCTTCCTCCTGCATTCTGATCTCGAGACATTACCATGTACTTAGTCTTGTCAACATTTACTTCTTGTCCATTCTCCTTCCTAGCAACTACCAAAGCTTCTCTGTTATGTGATCAATGGGTCGCTGTCAACATGGCATGGCGCTTTCTCAGGTTGAGGATGGAGGAACGGCCTCCAATATGGAGGATGGTTGCGAATATATTGAATGAGCAGTCGCGGGTAGCCGACAAGGGGTGATCCTGCACCCTGTGGTTTGGGCGAGCTGCTAACAACCAAGCCTAGTAACAAAAATTTCCATCGTTTTGAAGAAGCTGGAATTTGTAAGCAATGCGCAAGTCCTTGTTTTGAGACAAACCCTTTCTACCGTCTCTAATCTTGTTTTCTTAATATCGATATTAATATTAATTATAAATTTCACAAACATGCTGGTTACTTAAGTCTTTCGAAGTGCAGTCCTACGTTTTGCGGAAACTTTCTCAGAGTTTTTTTTTTACAGAGATGATATATTAATCTCAAACCCTAAAAAAAGACATCAACCTCTTGTTGACTCTCTGAAACTCCTTTCGGCTATTTGCAGTCACGCGCCGTTACGTGGCGTCCGTCTACTCGAGCCACAAAACGGAGAAGCGCTATCAATACAGCGACAATGGTTATAACTGAAGTGGGTATATTCCATAATCTAATATGTAATTCAATAAGCATGACCATCAAATGTCACGTAATATTTGTGAATTTCAAAACGTTTTGAATCAAATATTGTAAAGTTGGTAAAACTTCCAGCTCAGAAACTGGCACTCCAGCCATATTAAGGTTAATAACATCATAATTACGTTCTTTCCATTATAATGTGGATATATTTGCCTGTAACTACATATAAAACACGTATGTGCCTTTACACCTAAGTAGATGGATGCTTAGAGGGTCTGAATAGTGCATTAAACCTTTGAAGACAAGAAGTAATCTTTCTTGGTATAAAAATCTTCAGTTCTTATCTCACAGAGTACAGAATTTGTTTTCATTAAAACCAATCGGCGTGCTAAGTACGTAGGTGGGCTGATAAATTTTGCTTCCACTGTAATATTTTTGTTTACATTGGACATATCTGGATAAAACCGGTTCTGTGTAGTTGCATGGTATCTCTCTTCCATCACAGTTCACCTTGAACACACAGATGCTTACAGTCCTCACCCAGTGCACAACGAAATGGAAGAGTTTTCAGACGTTCGGTTCAAACAGCGTGCTGTTATTGAATTTTTAACCGCGGGAAAAGTTCCTCCAATTGAAATTCACAGACGAATGCAAGCCGTTTATGGTGATCAGTGTGTTGATGTGAGTACAGTAAGACGCTGGGTGACGTGAAGTGTGTTGATGTGAGTACAGTAAGACGCTGGGTGACGTGAAGTGTGTTGATGTGAGTACAGTACGACGCTGGGTGACGTGAAGTGTGTTGATGTGAGTACAGTAAGACGCTGGGTAAGGTGAAGTGTGTTGATGTGAGTACAGTAAGATGTTGGGTGACGTGAAGTCTGCAGTGAGGAAACGGTTTCAAAAACAAAACACCAATTTTTTTAAGGACGGATTTCAAAAACTGGTGCAGCGTTGGCGGAAGTGTATTGAAGCGTATGGTGACTATGTGGAAAAATAATTACTCAGCTTTGAAAATAATTTATGTAGGCATATTTCTCTTTCTATTTCATTAAAATATCTTTTCCCGTTAATTTTGTATTTAAGTCGAGGCAAAACTTATTAGCCCGCCCTCGTACTTTAAATAATGGATGTTTAATGTAAGTGTTATACTGCAAATATAAAGATATTTTTGTGGACAAAATATAAGTTTTTAATTTAAAACTGACGCTATAAGTTTACATGCAGGCATGTCTGACAGCCGTACATTTTCTCATATAACATATGTAACATTTCGTTCTGCTTGTTAGACACGTCTTTGAAACGACTTCCTTCAATCCTCAGACATGCTTTACCACGAGGTAAGGGAAACATCCGAAAACCGTGGTCTAAATTTCCTACAAAACTTTTCACACATTCCTTTCTTATACCCTTTTTTCGCAATAAAAAAAACACCCTGTATTAAACTGTCCTGCACACTCACGAAGAAAAGAGAACTGTACTTTGCCCTGTGCTTCGACACGTCTGTTACAGACAGCAGAATAAATTGTGTTTTGAGAGTAATGTGATGCAATGTAACGTACATACCGCAATGTGACTGGCGCTCTGTGAGTCACGTAGCGTCCTTTAAACTTGCTCTGCAGTATTGGCAATTTGCACACTCAAATTGTATAGAGTATTTAATAATTTGTCTATCAGATTTCACGCATTTCTGAGATTCGAAAGACGATCTCAACAGCTACTGTAACGTTCGATGAGGTATTACATATATATATTATAAAAATGCAGGCAATTAGGCTTCCTGTGCTTGTGGGTTCAGTTTTTTATAGAACTCCCTGTAGTTGCCACTAGGCCCTAAATTTTTATGAACTATAATATATCGGTCGGCCTGAAAGGTAATATATCTCTTATGTTATTTTCTCTAAGACAATAACGGTGTGTGTATTTCCCACACTGCTCTCCTTTCTCTCTTCCAAGTCTAGAGAAATGTGTCAGCTGTTTTTTTTACAACAGGATAAAATCTGTTTACTTAACCATTTAAGATTTTGTGATTTCAATATAATATTCACGGTCTTTTGACAAGAGTAATCTAAGAATTTTATGTATATTATGTATTTGATTTGGGTTATATACGTATAAGGGTAATTTATAATACAGATTTATTTTTATGGCTACTAGTCTGTAGAGGGAGCACTTTAACATACTTTCGTACCTCTATGACCTGTAACGAAAATTGAATCAGAATGTCCTAACCTCAATATTTTTAAAAGTTCCCTAATTACTTACGTTGATACCGACATCGAACCTCGTACGACACACACAAAGCCGTGGAAAGATGAACACTCTGATACAGACTCGAGAACATCTTCCAATACTACCACTCTCTACTCCTATTCGTAAATAATTTCTAACACGACAAACATGTGTGTAGCGAGGGAAAAGTAAGGCCTAGCATCGTCTATAGTTTGTAAATGTGATTTGAGCGAAATTCAGCTATTTATTGTTTATGTTCGCGTCTTTCACTGAGGTTAAGCCTTTCGGATATTTCACACTGTAATGCAGCTGTAAGCAATTAGCGGCTCACTTGTCAACAAAACAAGATACTTTTACTTCAACGTCCACACATTAAGAGTTTCTTGATAAGCACTGTCATTCTTCATTGCTACCTTCTTCGGTCCGCAGAATTAATCGTCTAATGTCCTTAGCAATATTTTTGACTACTTCGCGACAAGTTAAAAAAATGTTATTAAAATGCACTAAATCTTCGAATTTCCGTCTTTCCGTACGCTGATAAATACTGACAACAGCCGAAGGGCTCATCTCAAGATTTTAAGAAAAATATACCATCAGTCTTGGAGCTTAGATCGATATCGAGTTCATAGATGGTACCTCTCCCCCACTGACACCTGATAACGGAAAGAACGCCAGGCCGAAGCGTTACACTTCAAAATTCAAGATGACGGAAAATGTCCGAAATAATTGTCAATTTTTTCGCATCGTATCCACGTCCAAAATATCTAGAATTTTTCAGAATGTTTTTGTTTTTTCGAAATTAGGCAGCCACTAGGGAAAACCGTTGAAGATTTACGAGTTGACTGTAATTCGGAATAAAACAGAGGAAATTAATGGTTTCTAGCGGATAACTTCGTAACTTGCACTGTTTTCTTCATTTCGCTAGGATTGTTAAAACGGAAATATATATATTATATAATAAAGCTGCACAAACAATTCAGTTAGCAAGTAATGTTGCTGCGCTAAACAGAATTGTTCCTATTTCAGCGCTGTCGAAATATTTTGCTTCAAATTCTTTACTGTAAGATCAAGTGCGTGTGGCGCTAATGGTCACAATATTGCAGTACACAAATTATACACCAGCCTGTAGCTACGGCACGCCCTGGCATTAGTAGACTGGAATTTCAATACGTCATATTGTCTTTCCTATAGGATGGGAGAGTTTGAGAGAGATTGTTACGTTTAAAATTTCGGTATTATCCCAATTAAAAATAACGAATACAATACAAATTCAGCCTGTAATTATTCAAAAATGTTTTATGATTTTTTTTAAAAAGACCAACCAGTACACTCATGTGCGCTTCAATGTTAATAAAAACCCAACCAGATGCAACAGTATGCAGATATTTATTTACTGCAAAGTCACTCTACATGTTTCGGGTGTCACAGCACCCATCATCAGGATTACTAAAAACTGTAACCGCAGCCTCCAGTACAGGTCATAATACTGGTACAGCTACTTCCCTTCAACGTGGCCTGCAGGCCAGTACTTCTGATGATGGGTGCTGTGACACCCGAAACATGTAGAGTGACTTTGCAGTAAATAAATATCTGCATACTGTTGCATCTGGTTGGATTTTTATGAACATTGAATTACGATGCACGGAACCGTGAGCTTAAAAAAAATTCATGCGCACTTTTTGGACTTTTAAAACGGCAGCTCAACTGCTTACTTGCAAACAAATAAAGTCAAAATAATTCATGGTATAGGAAGGAATTTGTAAGGTAAAAACCGGTTAGAAGGTACTATCTCAGCATGGTCATTCAAGGGGTAAACATCGTTTGTCTAAACCTCAGATCTCCGCTCCACTACAAACAGGGGATATCTGATCCTGCAAGGTGCCTGGAGAGAGCGTTTCTACATCTTAATTATCAAATTATATTTCGATTACAATCACTTAAAATATTGTGCATCAATTAAGTGATGTTATGTTGGCCGGTCCCAGTGACCGCGCGGTCTAAGGTGTCGGTCTGCGGTCGCTCGCCTTCTAAGATTGTGGGTTCGAATCCCACTGGGTCATGGATGTTTATCTGTTGTGAGTGTTGTGTGTTGTCAGGTAGAGGTCTCTGCGACGAGCTGATCACTCGTCCAGAAGAGTCTTACCGGCTGTGGTGCGTCGTTTGGTGAGATCTAGAAACCTCGTGAATGAGGAAACCCTGGCCCATTGGGGGCTGTCGCACCAAAAACAATATATATATATATATATATATGTGTGTGTGTGTGTGTGTGTGTGTTAAAATTTACTGAAAATTTGGGCGAAACGTGTGCCGTTATAGCACTGTAGCTCCCTCATGAAGGCCACAGCAGATTTTCGAAGCACGTAGGAGCCTAAAAAAGTTACATTTTTGTAAAAGGAAATCAAACAGTGTTTACGATGTCACCAGTTGTCTGATAGGATTAATTAAAAGACGACAAAGCGCAGCTCCAATCATCTGCACTGTAAGCACTCCGATCGGTTCACTTCCCAACATTTATAAATGTGCCAGGCGGGAGAAATAATTAACACAAATTCTTGTTTCACCCCCCACATAAAACAATTATTTCCACCGCGTGCCTTTACACCTTTCCACCAATTGTCACATGATGTTTTTTATTCTCCATACAAGCTCTCTCTCTCTTTTTAATTCTGTTTTTCTTTATTGATGTTTGTGAATGCCCCGTCTGTAATGTATCAGGGATGCAAGCGTGTGATGAGAGCCCAGCCCATCCGTGTTAGTACTTTACATGATCCGAGTGCTGCGTTTATGACTGGTTGCTTGTATTGTAAATCTTTCGTATTTTATTCCTCGTTCGCCTTCTGACCTATCTAACACTGTACGCTGATCAGTGTAACACCAAGCTAACCCTTTCTTCTGAGAGGCACCTAACGGGAAGAGTACGGGCTTTTCTTGTTCTTGCTCAGGTATCCGAGTGAATCCCGGTATACCGCCAGGGAGCAAAGTCATTCCTGAGAACCTGACAGGTCTTTAATCGGTCAAGAAATTCCCTGCATTTTATGGAACCCGAAGTTTCATTATCGCATTCCTTATAGTGAGGCAGAGCACTCCAGTCCCTGTCGCCCCATCCTACTTCTTGAAGGTGCATTTTAATATCCCCTCATCTAAGCCTAGGTCTTCAAAATGGTATTTTTCCCTCACGTGTTACAACAAGAGCCTGTATGTACCTCTCTTGTCTCCCATACGTGCCACATGACCCGCCAATCTCATTCTTCTTTATTTGATCACCCCAAAAATATTTGGTGAGCAGTACAGATCATACAGCTCTTTGTTATTTAGTCTTAGCTAATCCCCTGTTACTTCGCCCCTCACTGCTGTATGCTGGAACACCCTCAGCCGATGTTCCTCCCCATGACAGACCAAGATTCACACCCATACAAAACAAAAAGAAAAATTGTAGGACAAACTTTCTTTCCAAAACATTTACATTGGCCCAGGATTTTCAAATTACTAATGGATCAATAAATTGAAAAAAAAACATAACTAGGAATTTACAACATTGAAAAACAAATATATTCCGTTTTTGTAAAATAAAATGTTGACTGTTTCCCAACTTTCGTTTTTGATAAAATAACTTTCTCCAGAAAGCGAGCGACAAGCGTGTTTACCCTCAGAACCGCAAGGTGAATGCAGAAGGCAATATCCAGTTCAGACCAGAGGTCACGATTCTCGATTCGACCCACATTTGACACCTCAAATAGCAGATACAAGCAGTCCGGTACCTCAATGCTTCCAAACCCGATATTTGGAGAAGGAATATATCTCACGAATACAAACAACTCCCACCATTTCCATTATTTCGTCTCAGCTTTCCATCTTTCCATGTGGCGCCTATGAAGACCCTGAATACTCGCGGAAAACGTGTATGTCAGACTACAACAGATGTTGCAACTTAACAAAATTGATTACTATACTTTATTTTTAATCCCGTACATAAGCTCTTCACTACACTTATTTCCCTTCTGTTTCGTCCGTAATATTCCCAGCCGTAATAATTCAAATTAACTCCATCTGTACAAACATGAAGAGTAGAATCAAACCCCGTCTGCATCATGCAGTATGAGCACTGAACAGCTAGAAGGGATAATTTGTAAAGGAAGTATAGAGACAGAAATAGATGTGAGGTAAAGTTGTCCCAGTGAACCGCACCATTGAGCGGTATGTGTCAGTGGAAATGTGGCTATACGCATTCCCAACTTCGGCATCGAATGTAGGTTAGACTCTTGGCAGATTCACGTCCGTGTAGCTTAATGAGTTTCTGTACAACACGCACACAACTCTGTGCTTACTGAGTTTCTGTACAACATGCACAAAACTCTGTACTTACTGAGTTTCTGTACAACATGCACACATTTCTGTATTTACTGAGTTTCTGTACAACATGCACACAAATCTGTGCTTACTGAGTTTCTGTACAACATGCACACAACTCTGTACTTACTGAGTTTCTGTACAACATGCACAAAATTCTGTATTTACTGAGTTTCTGTACAACATGCACACAACTCTGTGCTTACTGAGATTCTGTACAACATGCGCACAACTTTGTACGTACTGAGTTTCTGTACAACATGCACAAAACTCTGTATTTACTGAGTTTCTGTACAACGTACACACAACACTGTGCTTACTGAGTTTCTGTACAACTTGCACACAACTCTATATTTAGTGAGTTTCTGTACAACATGCACACAACTCTGTGCTTACTGAGTTTCTGTACAACATGCACACAACTCTGTGCTTATTGAGTTTCTGTAAAACATGCACACAGCTTTGTGCTTACTGAGTTTCTGTACAACATGCACACACCCCTGTACTTACTGAGTTTCTGTACAACATGCATGTATCTCTGGATTTACTGAGCTAACATACAACATGAATATATCGCTGTACTCACTAGGTTACACACTTTCAATTACCATACATAATTATCGAGAATTGCTATCACTTTTACCCTTTTTTCTGGATGCCTCGAATTTGATTCTCGGCTTACAATTTTGTTGTCCTTTTTAAGGAGTTTCTTCGCTCTGTTGAGCCGCTGAATGGAAATTGTTTGGTACGGTTGTTAATAGACCACAGAATTTAAATTTTCCATTTGCAATCTATTTTATATGGACTACAGATATTATCTGAGAGAATAAAGGGCGCTCAAATGAGCATTTGGAAATCATAGAGCAATACTGCACAAACTGAATTACTTCGTAAACTGAACTCTGACTGTACGTGTTGACACGTAACATTTGTCTGCATTATAGTGGCAAAATTCGAACTTGTATTCTTTATTGAATAATAGAGGAAATGCTGTTGTATGTGACGTATTTTTGTGAGTTGCATATTTTCTTCTTATTATCATTTTACTATTCTACAAATTCCATTTATAAACATACAAACACAACTCCCAAAGGATAAATTAAGGATTTAATATTTGATACTGCTCTAGGATTTTTGACGTATTTGGTCAAAGAGTGAAAGGGCAGTTGTTCTAAATTGAACCTTTAGCAGTCTCGTACTTTATAGTACCAATTTTGTGTGGGGGTTTTTTTTAGAAACTTTTTACCAAATCCTTCGTTATAAATTTTGGAATTTGTATGGGTTACTGTTTAGCAAGTTAATTTGATTTGTATTCAGCACATAAATTTAAATTACATTCAATTACTCTTTTCCTCGTTCCCTCTTTCTGCGCTAGTTAAGGTATCGAACCGGTTCGAACAATTAACAACAAAATAATAATGTTTGGACACAACACTGGCTGCCTACCAAGCTGTGGCCGTAGAATTCATCTGTACAACAGAAACTAAAATTGTGTCGAAAGAAACCAGAAATGTTGTAAATGACGGAGCTAATGTGAAAAGCGTTGGGAATTAATGGCTTTTCAGATGAAATTCTGACCTACCAGATTAAGCTGGTGATTTGTTGGATCTTGTTTTTCAGCCGGACGGAAACTTCTTGGTTCAAAAAGGTATTTGAAGCTTACCGTTTGACATAGCAGAGGCAAAAAATTTGTGACAGCTTTCACCCACGAAAAAGAAAATGGCTGACAAGAAGAGTTATTACGGACTTACTGTACGACTCCAAACAATAATGCTCCGTCGGCATAACGCAGCTTGATTGGTTAGGACTCGACGGTTCTGCAAAGAGAGATAACTCATCGATATCCTTGGAAAACACTTTCGATGGAAATAAACAGTTTGTACTCGGATATTTAACCCTTTAAGAAAGAAAATGTATCTTTCCGATTTAAAGACCCAGTCCGTACCGCGCAGTAAACACTCTGTGCTTCGATTATAAAAACCAGTTAGTTAATGCTGTATAGAGAAATAATCGCTGTTTGTTATGAGATCCACGCAAAACACATAAATGTATTGTGGGCAGAATGCAGAAATTCGGAATGTTATACCTGGTGGAATATAAAGCAAGTCTTAGGCTTTAAAAGGTTAATATAGATGAAAATGCGTTTCGCACGCAAATATTTATAAATTATTGGTTTTATTGAGTTATAGCAGAGAGCATTTCAGAGGCGAAAATGGGCTGAACTGGATTTTCAAGCTCTGCGGCCGAAATAAAAAAGCGATACCTGCAGTGCATGAGCCTGCCAGTAGTGGAGCTAGGAGCGCGCCCAAAGGGAGGCGCTTGCCGGTCTGCAGCAACCCCCAAATTGAAGTTAAAAAATAAAATTTTAGACACAACTATATTAAAAGTTTTACGTCATTTTTACTTCAGCCGAAATCAGCAACCGAAACTGACTGATGACTAGGACATTAGACTCTTTAAAATTAAATTAAAAAATTGGGATTTCCTCAAAGAAATTAAGCAAAAACACCACAGAATTATATACTGCAATTTAAAGCAGGCGAATGAGTTATGGAACATGTGGTTGTGTTTGTATGTACACATGTACAGTTGCAGACATTTTCATGTTATGTTACACTTATGTTTGTCATACGATCTGAATAAGTTAATTTTTAAAATCAAACATAAATTTTACACAGCCTGAAAGTCATCTACCTCTCCCACCTCACCCCCCAGTAAAACAATTCTGGGCGCGCACCTACGTGGATCCAGCAACATTGCGCAAAGTTGTCACTGAAGCATAAAATGTATCATCTTGCAAAATATCATTAATCGATTTGCAACGTTTCTTTACTACGCTGTGTATGCCCAGTAAGGTATAGCTTCAAAGGACATGCTCTTAACTTGGACAGGTATTGACTCACAAACATGTGTTTTGTAAGTAGGAAAATAATAATTATATAATTTAACCTTTTTGCGCCGGAATTATTTTTTTAATTTTAGCACACCCTGTATATAAAATGTGAATAATACAGGAACCAAATAAGTTAAAATTATGAAACAAACTGCGTTTTTAAGAAAAAAAACGAGAGTATATATCATATTTAAAATATTCAGTACCTATATTTGTTGAATAAATATATAAAATGCAACTTTAGAGGTTAACGATGCGGTACGACCACTATAGTTGACATTAGGCGTCAAAAGTTTAATTCCTTAAAAAAATTCATTTTGAGAGGAAATAATTCTCTATAACTTTCCGTGAACTTCCACGTACATGCGCTTTTGTTCGCTGTCAGCTCGTACATAAATCGCTAAATACCTACAGTAGTAACTCAGGGAGTTAGTCATATCTTTCAGGAAAGTTTGCAATGTGACAGAAATCACAAACAAGCTGTCAGTACTTCCAGTTTCCGAGTCGAGAATCCAACCAAACGCCTTTTGTGTACAGTTTATAGTACAGGCCAACGCATTCGCCTCAATGGCAAAAATTTCACCCTCATGAGATCAGGGCAGATTCCTCCAAAAATATTTAAACATATTCGACACAGACAGTTCAGTAACGACATTAAACGTCACGAAAATCGAGAGAAGGTCCCAATTCGATAATCCAATAAGCAGGTTAACTGTTCGTTATGGAACTAATTGGAATAATGAATCTGTACGGAGCTTCGCAACGTGATTTACTGCGGTTAGCGTCGATACGCTGACGTGCGCAGGCACACTGCGAATTACGGCCTGTCATTGTTTATAAGAGTTGATAATATCAATAAGAACGGGCAGTGTGGTAATTTTATGGGAAGGTTTGTTACTGACTAAGTGTGTTTTTTTGTACGCGTTTGGGCGTGCTAATGTCTGTATGGTGGAACTGAATATTCCACACACTGAAACAGGTTACAGCTGTATGTGTGTGTATATAACGAGTCCACTAAAGGACAAAGATTAGGCGTCCTTATGCTTACAGGACCGTGCATCATCTTGATATTTGAATAAAGATAGACCAACTTGACGCCACTTGCTTTATTATGTCAATTTACTGCTCAGCATGTTTCGAATGTTAATACATCCATCTTCAGGAGCTTGCGACTACTTGGTGCGTTATTGTGTAGGCTGTATTGTGCTGACTTGAGGCATGTTGGTGTTAT
>Ga0136643_10008818_pt1 | contig 14792 bp, 9 predicted proteins | sample TergutLab28metaG_FD_96883 | JGI IMG/M metagenome (GOLD analysis project Ga0136643, IMG submission 96883) | Labiotermes labralis P1 segment gut microbial communities from Petit-Saut dam, French Guiana - Lab288 P1 (version 3) (version 3) | ecosystem: Host-associated > Arthropoda: Insects >... | reverse complement strand
TTTTTTTTTTTTTGTTTTTTTTTTGTTTTTTAGTGTTTATTGTGTTGGTTGTGTAGAGGAAGAAAAAGAAGAAGGATGGTGAGGGGGAGGGGGGTGGAGGGAGAGGAGAAAACGAAGGGGGGGGGGGGGGGGGGGGGGTGGGGGAAAATCGACCATGGGTACTACGAACTTTAATTTACGATGGAGTCGGTTAGACAAAGGGGGAAGAAGATTGATTTGAACCAGTCCTTAATACACATACATCCCTTTCCCCTCTCTCACCCCAATTTTTTGTATTTGCTACTCTTCAACTCATCAGTCAAAACAAGACTACACATATTCTGGGGCACAAAAAATATTAGGGGGAAATTTGCCCCCCCCCCACGCCAAAGTACGCTTACGAGGCTTCCTTTGTGTTCACACAGAATACAAATACATGCATCGATTAAACAATCGATTCAATGTACATTAACCTTATTTATATACACTTATATTGTTACTTGGAGATAAAACATTTCTCTATACAATTCAGTAATACTTCTTAAAATCCATTAACATTCATTAGATTAGATGTTGTATAGTTTCCGTGCAACTATGTTACACACGTAACATTCAACACCAACTTGTCGCACAACACACTTACTTGTTGACAAGTTTCGGCCTTAAATGTTGACCATCTTCAGGGAGCTTTCTTTAGCATGTGCAGCTAATGTTTCAATTTATATATTAGGCTAGGTTACACATGTGATTAAAATTATTGTTATAATGATTAAGTAGGCCGGGTAGCGTAGTCGGTATATCGACTGGCTACGGGCTGGACGGTCCGGGGATCGAATCCCGGTGGGGACGAGACCTTCCGCACCTGTCCAGACCGGTCCTGGGGCTCACCCAGCCTCCTGTACGATGGGTAAGGGGTCTTTCCCGGAGGTAAAGAGGGGCCGGGGCCCGCACCCCCTTCTAGTGTCGTGGTCAAGAAAGAGTAGAGCTATACCTCTACTCCCCCTATGGACCGTACGGCTTGTACAGAGCCTCAGTGCCTCTACAAGGGTGCACTTTACCTTATAATGATTAAATGTTACAGTTCTTAAAATCAGTATTATAGGTAAAATACAGTATAAAATCAGTTTGCTGTTGATATAATTGTGGCGTCCAAACATCTGTGTATCAATCTTTCTTTACTTGAAGCAAGTTCTGGAATCAGGTAACCGGTGTCCTGTAGTCACGCTGTGAATCTATACGCTACACTATAGCGTATTCATGCAAGTTTAAACATAAGCTATACATGCTGAGGTAAGATCCATGAAGACAGCCAACAGTTAAGGCCGAAAATTTCGGAGCATTAATCAACAAATAAGTGTTGTGCAATGAGGTGGTGTCGAATTTTACACATTCGTCAGGTTCTTTTGTTGTTTATTTAACGACACTGCCAGGAACTCTAATAGGCTATATGGCATCGATTTAACAAGAAAATAGTGAAACAGAAATGACGTATAATGCCGCTGTAGTGACGTAACCTAACGCAAGATCCCGGGGTTCTCTTGGTCGGACTGAAGATAACCGCGAAAAAGTCTGTCAGGATAGCCGATGTCCCGTCCGATATTTGAATTTAAGCTAGAATTGTTAAAGCCTGTGACAACTTGCTCCACTCCGCTCTGACACTCGCGAACCACGGAAGTTCAGTAGCCTCATTATGTCACAGAATAATACAAACACCCGCGAAAATTACACAACTTACTGGTCCGCATTCTTCAACTTTCACACATGCACATTCGTAGCCAAACGTAAACTGATATTGATTAATTATACGTATTAATCCACATACAGTGCGCTGGGACAACGAATTATCGGCTGCATGCAACGTGATATAATCATCTAGAAATATCATTACGTTAAATGAACACATAATTCACAAGACGTAAAGCAACGCAGCATGCACAACTTGGAGTAGAATAATGGGACGCCTGAATTAAAACACTCTTTAAAGACGGAAAAAAGTGAAAGTACTTTCCTATCCAATACTCCCCGATTTGCGAAAAAGCATTGCCTTTCGGAAGGTTCCCATTCTTCACCCGTTTGCCAATCCGGTAAGAGCAACATGCATATGAAGATGAGAATGGAGCGTTGGTTAGGAAAAAGTGGCTATTCTAAAAGGACTACCGTCATTTTCTCGTCCAAATACAAGCATCCATTGCGTAAAGCCACGTACACACGCAGACACACACATACACAGTTATATTTTGTACAGCTGTATTCTTCATATTGGGTTCAATATTGATGTAGTGCACTTAATGGCCCTGATGATAAACAATCGCGTTCGAAAGATGTCGGCCAGGACGGGCGTGACATTGCGACGGTATTAACGGATATGCAGCAAGTGACGATTTTTTGTGATTTCAGCGGTGCTCTGTTCCGTCCCTTGATCTGAACAAACAAACAAACAAACTGACTAACTAACTAACCAACCAAACAACCAATTACGCAACTCATTATCTAACCAATTAACCAATACACTCACTCACCCCACGCAACACAGTCCTTCGGAAGCTAACAGTTCTCCAGTTAGTCAAGAAATTCCCGACTTTTATGAAACCCAAGGGTTCGTTACCGTGTTCACAAAAGCCAACCATTGTCTCTAGCCTCAGTCAGATAAATCCAATAAAGTCTTCCTATCCTATTTATTTAAGATCCATTTTAATATTATCCTCCCACTTACTTCCAGGTCTTCCAAATGGCGCATTTTCTTTAGGTTTCCCCACCAAAACCCTACATGCACTTCTATTCAGCCCCGTCCGTGTCATCTCCTCTAATCTGATCGCCGTGACACCAGCGTCCAATTCCGATGATCCGTGTAACAATTCACAGTGACTGAGAGAAACTCTTTCTAAGGTGCTCCCCAGAGCAGGTGCATTTCCTGACCCCGTCACCTCACGACGGAAGCACAGTCGGCTTCAAGCGTCCAGCCGTACATCAGACGATGTGAGGAGTCCAACAGAAAGTTGCTGAATGTCGTAACTGCACTGTTTCCCACGCTGGCATTTGTCATCGCAAGCTGCTTCAAGCATTCGTCTTAAATCAGCAGATGAGGGGCACTCGAACCACTTAAATACGTGTGGCTTCCATTTGTCCCTGACATTCTGAGCACTGTGGCTGCTGGGAAGTCATTCCGTTACCCCGAACACCTGAGCCTGAGGAACTAACTACCGTCATGGTGACTGGTGACCGCTTGCCACAAAGATGACCTAACTTGTTAGCTGGACAGACCTTTCTTACTGACGTCACATCAAACTATACCGTCCGCACATTGTAGTCACTTCTGGGCAATTACATGCGAATAAGCAAATTGGACTGTCGTTTGGTAGGAACGTCTCATTATTCACTTACCAGTTTCCTTGTTCGATCTCACCGGCGAAGGTATCCATTCTACGGTTTGCGGACCGTCGCCCCATCTATTTTTCGAGAGTTTTACGGAGCTTAATTACTTCGACAAAAGGTAGAGAGGCCTAGGTGTGGATTGCATTACTGCCTTCCATTCCGGCAACAAGATTATCGATACTGCATACACTTCGCGCTCGGTCTTCCTTGGACAGACGACAAAGCTACAGTGTGGCAATGAAGAGATGTACCACGGATCGAACTTCTTGGAAAGCCTACAGATACTCAACTACACTGAAGCTACGGAAAGACGCCTCACAGAATAACCTCCTCCACAACTCCATCAAACTGTTTCGTTTCCGCCTCCAGCGTATTTCCCATATTCCCACACAGTTTCGAATTCGTCTACACAGGTCAGAGTGGCACAGGGAGGAATACCAACGCAGCGAAACGTGGGAAGCATGAAGTGCTGCCACCCCAACCATCTACGCGGCTTCTTTCCGTGGCCAAAAAAGAGTAAAGAAATACGCTGTATCCATAAAACCGAAAGTACATTGACGTGTCAAGAAAAGCAGGCCATAGGACCTTATCCTAGACAGTTCAACCAGTAAGTTCTGCACTCGGTCGCCAAACACGCATCTGCATTAATAAGCTGGCGACTTACCACAATCAGGTGTTTAGTTGCCGTTTCCTTACAGTGGAGAGCAGTTCAGGTACGATTGGTGGCAGCAGACAAAAGGCGCTGGCACAGGCTGTTCTCCGAGAACGTGATTTTCACCGTCATAACCATTCAATCAAAGTTCAGTATAATTAGTGTATTAACCGTGGGATATACAACGAGCCTTTTACAGGCCACAGTTCCACATTCATAATGTTACTACACCGCGATAATGATGAAATAAACGGTACACCATGGCAATATGACACTTGCATTATGCTACAGGCTAGTGTCTACCAAAAGGTACACCATGGCAACATGACACTTGCATTATGCTACAGGCTAGTGTCTACCAAACTGTACACCATGGCAACATGACACTTGCATTATGCTACAGGCTAGTGTCTACCAAACGGTACACCATGGCAACATGACACTTGCATTATGCTACAGGCCAGTGTCTACCAACCGTTTTTGCTCGCGGACCCTTTTGGCTTCGAAAAATGACCACGGATCCTCACGTCCTTGCTCACGTACATACGGAGTGTCCAGACTGGAAAAGGTAAAGGTAAAGAAATCCCCGTACAGGTCGGACAGGTCCTGAGGTTTCCAGGAGGTTGAAGCTCTCAGATTTCAAGATAATCGGCACATGAAGGTGGTAAGGTTGTCAGCCCTACGCACTGGCCGCCTTTACCTCACAGGAAATATTCCTGCTACTCATTTCTGTTAGAGGCTGTGTGTCTGGATGATACGTAACAAAATTAAAAATTTAGGTCTGTATCTCGGAACTGATTTTGGATAACTACTACTACATACCAGTCCAATACGTAATAAAGCATTGCATTATTTTCCCTTAATTAAAATGACTCGCTCGTTTCGTAGGTACAGGATGTTTCTTAGTTACATATTCTGACGGTCACACAAAAGAAACATATTGCCAATTAAAGAAGTTTATCTATTATTTTAACAAAACATTATTCCTTTAATTTAACAAACAAGTAAACTTCAGAGTAGCCATTACAGAAATTTATCCACGGATCCACTGAGAACTAGTAGCGGAACCCTTAGGATCTGCGGAGTACACTTTGGGAACCAGTGCTGCAGGAAATAAGCCTAAGGTTTTACAAGACACAATCTGCTCCTCATACTCACAACTGCCTACGATTGGTGAACCGATTACACGTGATGCTGCTGGTCGGTCTTCAAACAAATAACGATTCATGAAGTTACATTCTAAAGTTCCGGGTAGAATTTTATTTACCTGCGCTGTCTATTGATACGATCAAACAGCGTCGACGGTAGATATATGAATTATGGGAAAGGTACAGTGATGGAATAACCGACACGGGAAATTGAAATATTAGAAGAAAAACCTACAGTAGTAGAAGTAGTAGTAGAAGGTAAATTTAATGGGAGTAAAAAAGTCAGATGGAACGAAGGTGGCAGTGAACCAGCATCAGTGAGCACGGGTCGCACGAAATTATGTTACTACTAAATGTGGAGACGCGTGGTCTAACAGTCTGACAATGAAATACTTCAGCAATCAAAAAGCGAGGAGCAGGTGGTTAAGTACTGCCGGTGTACCAGGTCATGTGTATTAGTGAAGAACACATAAAATGGTTCTGCTAACAGCTAACGCGTAAGGCGGCCGGCATGTTGCACGCCCCTGTTCTTAACAAATCTGCAGGGCCCGTGGGGTAGTCAGTTCACCTTCAACACGGAGACTGTTTCTCCGAAACGTCGGTAATACAGCCCACCTCTACGTTGTTCTGCCACTCAAAAACACAATCAACATTAATGAGTGGTTTCCTTAGTCTCGCCAATAAGATGGGCGGGAAACGTGGCACGTGTGGGGGAGAGGACAGGTGCATACAGAGTTTTGGTGGGGAAACCTGAGAAAGGACTACGCGTAGATGGGAGGATAATATTATAATGGATCTTCATGAAGTGGAATGGGGGCATGGGTTGGATTGAACTGGCTCAGGATGGGGACAGGTGGCGGGCTCTTGCGAACACGGTAATGAAACTTTGAGGTTGATAAAATGCGAGGTCATTTACGAGTAGTTGAGGAAATGTTAACTTTTCATGAAGGACTCTGCTGCAAGGAGCTTAGGCTGAAGTCTCATGAAATGAGTGTCACAATGGCTCATCACATTAATATTCGTCCGTTCCTTTCAACGCTTTTCCAACTCACTTCGCTATCACATTATCCCATGCTATACAGTCTGAGTTACTGATAAAGTCGCTAAATAAACAATAAATAAATATAAAATTCGGCAGCAAATTCAGATCATCAGCACCCACTGCAATACTGAAGCCTACGTTACGATGAATATTTTTACTTCATTATACGTGTGATTTCACATCCCGTAAGTTACAGTACATTCGAAGTGTTGGCTGGAGAATGCGCCGTCACTGATCTGTAGTAATTGTGCAGTGGGCCGAAGAAGCAGCAGTGAGTGGGCGCAAACACTCCCGTAAAGTCAAGTGACTACTGCAGCGAAGGCCATCCCCTACAGGCAACAGGTGTTTGCGTCAATTGTTGCGCGATTTGTACAGACTGGAGTTTATTTTGTTTTGTGTCTGATACTTGTGGCCTACGGCCATGACAGTCCTCACAAGAGCAACAAAGGTAAGCAACAATAATGGCCGTGATTACTGTAGATGTATGGATGAACAATCTGTGGCACGCGCACCATTTCTGAGCCATAGGATTTCTTCGTTGTTTAGGAATGTGGTAGAGAATTTACAATTTTGAAGGCAGCTGACTCCAGCCTTCATACCTAGCAGCAGCATTCATAGAGTCCTTTTAGAAGCTGTGGAGCCTCTTATTCCATCACTCCTTCTCCGGGATGAAGCGGACGGGGCGTGAGGACGACCACTCATATCCAGCCAGTTCCCAGGTTGCGAATGAGTGGAGCTATACTTTCACTCCCCCTATATGCCTTCAGAGAATGTACAGTGACTACTTAAACTGTACTTTACGCTACCGATACTGTCAATAGCTAAAGCTGTGGAAGGAAGGGGTCCACGTCCAACTGGCACAGACCTGCTGTCCTGAAATTTTCCTTGACAGAATGAACGAAACTATAAAAAGAACAGTCAGAATAAACTGTGTTCTGGCCACAATTCAAATCATGCACCTCCCGAATACAAGTCAGAAGTGCTACAGCCTGAACCAAATTGCTAGATCCGAAAATCAAAACACATCACGTTTTGAGAAAGGCACTTGTAAACCGACAGTAGCTGTTGCTTTAATTTGAATCGGGTTTAGTTGTGAGGTTTGAGATTATCATGGGAGCAAAAACTGAGACTGCTCCGACGTGCAGTCTGGTAGAAAGGTACGCAACCGCATTTCGGATAAATCTGTTTTGCTGTCATCCTCAGGGTAGAAGGAGGCAGCAAGTCTATCTGAAACAATGGTACGTATTACCAGACGACACGGTGTCACATCACGAGAACGTAATCATAACATTTAATTTTTTTAATAATCAGAACGGCCAGAATAAGAAATTAATTAAAATGATTGACTTGACATTTAGCAGAAAGGTAATTAAATGATTACTTTGAAATCGAGGATGGTAATAATATCGAAAATCTCCAGTAAATATTGGGATAACGGTTTAACAAATATTTCCAGATAGGTCACTTCCATGCAGCACCCACCTTCCCACCTCCCTAAGATTCATCTTAGTGTTATCTTCCGAATTCCTTTTCGGAATTCTAACTGAAAGCATTAACAAAGGCCCCCCCCCCCCTTGCGCTGTGGCTCCAAGCAGGCCATGGCCTCCTCATTCTTGAAGTTTCTAGATCAAAAACAACGACGCACTACAGTCGGTAGCACTTCTCTTGACGAATGATCAGCTCGTCGCAGAGACCTCTACCTGACAACACATAACACTCACGACAGACAGATAACCATTCCCCCGGCGGGATTTGAACCCACAATCTCAGCAGAGGAACGGCCGCATACTTGCGCCTTGGACCGCGCAGCCACTCGGACGGGCATTTACAAAGTTTGAAGCCTATAAATAACGCAGAGAAGGGCGAATCTTACTCTCAGATAATCCCTCTACATGAATGTGCGCGAGGGCAATCACAGACACGTTTTCAATACAACCCCAAACTGCCAAAAAATGCAGTCGTGTAGTCACATCTGTAGCGTACTTCCACCGAGATTCTTTCAGTTTGGCAACGCAGCACGGACTGCACGGTGAGTATCCCACTGACAACATAAGCTACACGCAGTCGGCGTGACGCGATGCTGTAACCGAGTATTCAAGCTACCAAGATTATCCCAGAACAGCACCGACTCATCAGCGAGTTCAAGACTTTACTAATACACATTTATACTTCGAAGCAAATCGCTGATCCGAGTGCCTCGCAGCTGTTATCATTGTGAAAAACAGTACCTGAACAGTACTGATAAAACTTGGTCAACAAAAAGTGCGAAACGGATGAAGTTTAGCTACCTCAACTTATATCACAAAGCGCTATTTTAAAACAACGTAGAAGTATGACTGCAGGAACTGAATAAATACGGATAGGCAAACTGATGAAATTCATAGGTAGGGTTCTTCTCGGCTGGTCAACAGTCGCCCACGGCCTTTCGCTGAACCTGAAGGGTCAACCCTTTGTTTACAAGCACTGTTACTAACCCCACCCTATGCAGGCGAATCTAATCCACAACCCAACCATTCCATTACTTATTATCCCAATATTATTCTCCAACGTATCGGAGGTGAAATCTTCGAGTTTTACAACAAAAAGTTTCTAATATTAACCACGTCGTCTATATGAACCGTCATTCTCACCCTCCTTGATTTAATCATTATTCACAGTTACTCATCATTAGTGAAGAGTACGAATCGACGCTCCTCGTTATGCACTTTTTTACATTCCTCTATTTAAAGTCAGCATATACAAAGGTTACATTTACCCCGACGCATTGAACGCAAGTATATAGGGCAGCAAATGTACAGCTCCACTCTTGCACACCCTTAGCAACGGATGGAAAGTCATCAGCCTCACACCTCGACCACTTTCCCCCCGGGAAAGAGCCCCCGGCACCCACTGAATAGGAGGCTGGGTGGCCCCCAGAGTCGATCTGGATGTTTTGGAGAAATCTCTGACCATTCCCCCACAGTCCAAACCCGGATCGCCCAACCCGTTGTCCTGTCATTACATCGACTACGCTACCTCCTCTCCAAGTCGGGATATTCTATTCAGCACAGTGCTGTCAAACGTCTACTAACAAACAATACCGTCTTCTAGGACGTGACATCGCGGAGCTTGCCAGAAATTTACCGTCGTTCTGGGAGAATGTTCTCTCTGCCTCTTAAACTCGTTCCTTTGAAAGTATTTCTGAATTGGAGGAAGAGGACAAAAGGATTACTTCGTGGTAAATGAGGAGCCCACGATGCATCTCCCAATAAGCATCTAAGGCAGTAAGTTAAGCCATACATTTCTGCCAATACATCAATTCTCTCTCACTTCTCTTAATTTCAAATGTCGGTTTAGAGTGCATCTTTTAGGTAGGCGCTGCATTTCCCTAAAACTATCAGTCATACTTTTCAAAGTAAGGCAGAGGGCGTCATGTGAAAGCCATATTCGTCCGCCAGTGTTTCACCTAATATCAGCGTCTAAACTGTGCGATAGACATTTTTTAAAAATAGATATTGGGAACTTTCGTTACAAGTTGTTGTAAGAAACATATTTTCAGCAACACTGACAAATAATTACAGCCAGTTTTCTTACAGGCAAAAAATGACCACGTATACTATAAAATTAATAAAATTTTGGTCACATTCGATATGAGACGTATTTTTACAATGCTGTTGGCCAGTTTGATCTTTAGCCTACTGACAGAATACAAAGCCTGCCTTACCCAAGGCTACAAGAATGATGTTTACGATGCTGTTGCGATTCGACACCAGGTACTTTCATGAAAAGCTGTGGAGCAATTCCAAGTTTCAGCTACATTGATCCAAAACACAGCATACTGTAAAGATGTCCACAAGTAAGATTAATAAACTGCAAAGAACGACTTTGGAAGTTTTTATGTACTATCTTCCGGAGTACGCCTCTTCTTCTTGTTTCTCATTTGAACATCATCACAGCTGTAGTCGCAAGGGTCCAATGGTGATGGCCCTTCATATTCCCTAGTCCGCGCCCCACCCACTTAGGGCCAGTGACCCGTCTGAAATCCAGGCCGAAGAACGGCTAGAAATTTAAAATTTGGTCAAGACAGGGCACGGCTACCTTCCCTACAGCACAACAACACTTTCGGACACACGTCACTTTATATGATGTGTTGAGAATTCATGAATGAAAGTCATCATCATCACCATTTCTTACGGCATGCCCTTGGCCATAGAAAAGTGCAATTTTTGAAACGGCATCTTCGTTACATTGTTAATTCCTTTAGAGAAATTTGCGTAAAAAAAGCATTATTAACAGGAAATTCAGAGGAACCCATTTTGCTAGAACGATACGTAATAAGCACGGATCTGAGTTTCTTAAACCATCGAAGCAAGAAGCAGAACTAAATGATTTCGGAATTCAGTTCCTACCCCTCTCCATTTTACTAAAACCAATAGGTTAACGTTGTTTATGGAAATAACTGATGCTTATTCATAGAATGACAATAAAACATAAACACACTAGCTGGGCACAACAAAGAGCTCATAAATGTTAACAGTAGACAGTAAGTGAACAGCACTAACCACTGTGCTTTTACCCTTTGTCCGCTGCTTCTCTTGATTAACTAACTCAAGTATCACACAAAGCAAAATACAGAGGCGCGAGGTCTGGTGAACGAGAAGGCCGGCCCTGCCGTCCTCCACGATCAGTCAAACGATATTTATGGCAGCAATTCAAATATTCTGCTACTTGTCAACCGAAATAAGGTGAAGCGCCGCCATACTGCAGCTGTCAGTACATGCTGAAGATGTTACGCTTTATCGCGGGGTAAATAGTTCAAGCAGTCCGCGCGAAGTCTCTTCAAAGGAGTGCTTGGCCCTAAAAACGGAAGCATTATAACCCTTCGAACTTCACGAACTGTTTACCCAACGATACAGCGTAACATCCCAGAAGACTTGAACCTTCAGTAATACCGCTATGATAACTCCATACCACGCATAGTAGGTGTTTAACCTTGTCTGGAAAGAGAATTTCTTTCAAAATGAGTGGCAGCTCATTCTGCAGCTAATAAGGTTGCAGACAAGAGATTAAATCTTGTGGGGAATCACGGATGTTGCTGCTCCAATACAGCAGTATAATCCCATGGGCACAGGGAGGCAACAAGTTATATTTTAAAAGATGTAAAACTGTATAGGTAATGTAGTGGGCCATGTCTAACAGGAACTATCGCAGGTAGGCGTCTAATAAATAACTGCTACATTTCTAACATTGCACGACTTTAAACCAAACGGCGGAATAAAAATGCAGCTCTACTCATTCCTAGCCGTTGCACTAGACTGAAATGGTTCGCTTCACGCCCCGATCGCTTTATCCACGAGGAAGGAACCCTCGGTATCCAATGGATTGGAGGCTTGGCAGTCCCTGAGCCAGTATGACACCTTGGGGTCAGAACAAAATCTCTTGTCCGTACCGGAAATCCACCCACGATTCCTCGGTAGACCAGAACGCAGCATATTCGCTATACGCAACACGTTATCCAGACTCATGCCAGCGTGCTAATGAGGCGATGAAGCACAGGTGTTTTACTCAATAAAAAATGTTATACTCTTTCTTAGTTTTCAGGAGTACTTCCGTAGCAGATTACAACCGGACCCATCCTGATAATTTTTTAGTTGAAAATGGACAGCTTAATGCCCCTCCGGGATGTTTGTTAGCCGTTTCTCGGGGAACAGTTTGTATAAAAATGGCTGACAACTGTTAGTTCCGATTGTTTACAGTAGACTGTAAGCTTGCAGTTCATTTAATGACACTTCACTGAATATATCATTGATATCCTTCTTCCGTTTCGCAGTAAACGAGTGATGTACAATTACAGAGCCAGATATGAAGTTACCAGAATGGGATACAAAAGCGACATGCAGTTAATAGCCCGTATGTCATATCGGCAGTTTTGTGACTTAACATCCACTAATGTCGAAAGTACTTTAGTGAATAATGTAAAAGTCTAACAATTATACTTCCAGCCACTCCACGACTTACGTGCCGGTTGGGTTCCACATAACTTTACGTGCCGATTGGGTTCCGCGGAACTTTAGTGCCGGTTGGGTTCCGCGGAACTTTACGTGCCGGTTGGGTTCCGCGAAACTTTACATGCCGGTTGGGTTCCGCGGAACTTTACGTGCCGGTTGGGTTCCGCGGAACTTTACGTGCCGGTTGGGTTCCGCGGAACTTTACGCATGTCCGAATTTCCCTAAATTAAATGAAATTAAATTAAATTATTTTTTTATTTCACGCGCAGGAACACAAATATTAATACAATGAATGAGGTAGTCTTTTTTTTTGTGAGGCACTTGGCTCATGGAGTTACGGCGTCTACGTATTTTGCCGTCCCAGTCGGTTCCCCCATTTATTTTCTACGGGATGCAAAATTCGTTCCCGCGAATTTTAGTTTTTATGTTTGCACTGGTCGGCAAAATTTACGAGAAGTCGAATTTATGTAAGTCAAGTATTACGTAAGTCGGGGAGTTACTGTATTAAAATCGAACTAAATACAAGGGTCATTCAGATAAAACCCGGTAAAGTTACACAAATATACTGCAAAAACAGATACAGTAAAACAACATGAATCCTCAATGCAGTCCCATACCACGGTCTACACAACTCCTCCAACGTTCCGTCAAGGCACAAATCTCTCGACAGAGGACATCTTTTGGTTGATGTACCAGCCAGTAACGCAACGCCTCCTTTACCTCCTCGAACAATCCGAAACGACGTTTAAGTACAGAGTCTTCTAGGGGTCAAGAGAGGTGAAAATCACTGGGTGCCAAATCTGGCGAATACGGCGGATGGGGTAACACCTCCAATTGTAAACCCTGAGTCTGCTTCACGGTATGACGGGCAGTATGAGGTCGAGAGTTGTGATGCAGCAGACACACCAGAATACGACAGACAACGGCGTTTTCTTCTAACTTCTGGCTTAACCTTTCGACGCCTAATGTCAACTATAGTTGACGTACCGCACCGCTAACCTCTTAAGTTGCATTTTATATATTTATTCAACAAATATAGGTACTGAATATTTTAAACATGGTATATACTCTCCTTTTTTTCTCTTCAAAGTGCAGTTTGTTTCATAATTCTAACGTATTTGGTTCCTGTATTATTCACATTTTATATACAGGTGTGCTAAAATTAAAAAAAATAATTTCGGTGCCAAAAGGTTAAGCTGATGCAGAGTCATGTCACTGCACATTACTGCATCACAGTCGGTAGGACTCCTCTGGACGCGTGATCAGTGCGTCGCAGAGACCTCTACCTGACAACACACAACACTCACACGGACAGACATCCATGCCTCCGGTAGGATTCGAACCCACAATCTCAGCAGGCGAGCGGCCGTAAACCTACGCCCTAGACCGCGCAGCCACTGTGATCGGCACTATACTATACTATACTATACTATACTATACTATACTACACTATACTATACTTCACAAAATTCCGGTTTTCAATTGAGTGACTTTGTATATTTAATTAGGTAATATACACCGGGCTATTTTACATTAGCAATTTTTCTCTTGCCGATCCCAGTGGCTGCGCGGTCCAGGCGGCTAGGTTACTGGGACTGCGGGTTCGAACCCCGCCGGGGGCATGGATGTCTGTCTCTTGTGAATGTTGTCGGTTGTCATGTAGAGGTCTCTGTGACGGGCCGATCACCCGTCCGGAGGAGTCTTACCGAGTGTGGTGTGATCTCGAAATGTCAACAATGAAGAGACCTAGACTCACTACAGCTGTCGAGCCATGAGGGAAAAATATTATAATGCAACTAAATACAGTTAATTAGGTTATATACACCTTACAAGTTGTACATAACCTATGTGTATTTAGTTGGATTCTAAGAAGCAGTGACAAAATACACGGACAATGTGGAATATCAGACTCTAAGAATTATTTTTGTAGGCTGCTTTGGAACTCGTTAAGTCGATCCGCGAAGACGTTACGAGATGACGTTCACAGATTGGAAACTTGCCATCTTTACACGTGTACCACACACACAACACATTGTGTAATGTGTAAAGAGCACAGAGCGGTCCGGCCAGTCAGAATTACAATGAACGGCAATCATGCAGATGGCACACACTGTATTGACATAGGTGCCTGTCTAAAGTCGACAATGTTTTAGCTTGCGTATATTCTCTATTTCTCTCACTCAACAAGAGAAGCACTGCTGACCGGAAGTGACGCCCACAGCGCTTCATCGCCCACTCCTACCACCTGGATTCTTCGCTCTCGAAGCAGACGCTCACGCTCCTCCGAAGAGCAAACCACCGGTCAAACAGTTAATAATGAAACCAACGCAACACATAATTCAAAATAAGATGTATAACAACATTTAGCCGATCCCGGTGGCCGCGCGGTATAAGGCGTACGTCTGCGACGCTCGCCTGGCTGGGATTGCGGTTTCGATTCCCGTCGGGGGCATGGATGTCTGTCCGTGTGAGTGTTGTGTGTTGTCAGGTAGAGGTCTCTGCGTCGGGCTGATCACTCGTCCAGAGGAGTCCTACAGAGTGTGGTGTGTCCGAATATGATTGTGAAGCCTCGACAATGGGGAGGTCCTGGCCCACGGGGGGGGGGCTCTCGC
>Ga0136643_10008814_pt1 | contig 14793 bp, 7 predicted proteins | sample TergutLab28metaG_FD_96883 | JGI IMG/M metagenome (GOLD analysis project Ga0136643, IMG submission 96883) | Labiotermes labralis P1 segment gut microbial communities from Petit-Saut dam, French Guiana - Lab288 P1 (version 3) (version 3) | ecosystem: Host-associated > Arthropoda: Insects >... | reverse complement strand
GCTGGCTAGAAGTCAGTATTTGGAAGGTCCTGCGACCGACCGCCTCGACACAGGTCTTTCTTGGTTTCCCTGTGTCTAAAAGCAAATGCTGAGATGGTTCCCAAGATTCCAAGTTGCCACTACATGCTTCTCATGTAGCCCTCTCGACATAAATTTATTATGAACCAATTTCATGTTTTGTATACATGTAAAATAACCACTGCCACCGGGTAACAACCCAATTGCAGTAAATAAATATTATTATTATAAATGTTACTGCGGCATGTAAGCCTACCAATGAGGGAATTCCATACCATTCCATTAATTTCCAAAATTACTAAGTTACATACATTTAGATGGCGTATTTGATTCGGCGTGTGGTAGATCCGGATTGACATGATTACTGCAAAGTATAGTCTATTTAGGAAACCTGAACGCCCTTGGGGCGCACGAGAAAGCGATCCTAAGACGCTTTCCTGTTGCGTTGTCAGAGCATGTCCTTGTGGCAGCCACTACAATCTGAAGGACAGCGTAACTTCGTTACGAAGTTGTAGTGCTGTGAACTTGAAGGCTCAAAGGCGTGTAATTAAATATTTGTTTCCATCATTTTCAGATCAAGTGTCTCCAAGTATGGAGGCTGATGTAAAGTTTCTCAAACTAGCAAGGCAGGCTGACGTAGCCAGCTTTGTGCACTTCGTAGACCCTACTCAAATCAAAGCCAGTCATACAGAGTGAAGGATTACTTGTATATTTTTGAACTTTTATTGGAATACTGGAGCAGTGCCTTAAATACTGGTCACGGTGTCTAGCACTGTGGCATGTATGAAGTTTTCACATTGACATTATTAGAACGAAGTAGGTTGTTGTGGAGCGATTCTCTTACAGGAAGTCAGGAAAGAAAAGAGCATAGAGACATTAGTTTTGCTTATCTTATTCTTTTTATTGCTTCCATCCGTCTCCTGTCTTTCTTCTATTCCGTTCTAACTTTCATACTTCCTCTCGTTTCCAAAGTTTGTTCTACTTCTGTTACACACACGTTTATATATATATATATATATATATGGGCAATGCATTTCCTCATTCTGTTGCATCTATATAAAGTTTATAATTATTTCCAAGGGCGGTCTGTAATTGAATTATGCCTTTAATTTTGTGTTGAAATCTTTCGGCCCAATTTTTTGCTTCTTAGTCCCTTTTTTACCTAAGCAGATGGCATATTTTAGCCCATCAAACAAAGCAAGAAGCCTAAGTTAATATATTGCGCTTTATTAAAAGTAAAATAATTTAATTGGAGAGATTTTTCTAGATTTTATACTTCAGGAATATTTGTAATAATATTTTAAGATTCAGTACAATGTGAGAGGTAACGTGAAATTGATTTACCCATACAAAAGTAAATGGAAAATAAGAAAAACCAAGGGGTAGAATGAGATGGCAAGGTGATATACTCTGAATAAATTTTCGGCTGATTAACCTTTTGGCGCCGGAATTATTTTTTTAATTTTAGCACATTCTGTATATAAAATGTGAATAATACACGAACCAAATAAGTTAGAATTATGAAACAAACTGCATTTTGAAGAGAAAAACACGGAGAGTATATACCATGTTTAAAACATTCAGTAGCTATATTTGTTGAATAAATATATAAAATGAAACTTTAGAAGTTAGCGGTGCGGTACGACCACTATAGTTGACATTAGGCTTCAAAAGGTTAAAGTTATGAATATTATACGAAACTAGAAATAATTGTGTCGAGTGTTGCCAGTCCCTGTGCCGTTAAGCATCATCTTGTCCGCACTGACATAGAATAAGCATTTTGCTTACGGAGTTTCAGTAGCGGAATTTCCTCTTGCAGGGGGTAAAATTTAAGTATTTATTGGCAGGATCAGAACTTTCCTTCCTGATCCTGCTCGTAAGCTGTCATCAGACCTGTTTGACATAAGCCATTGCTGCGTGTACGGTGAAAAACTCCTGATGAAGACAGAGGAACTGTCCGAAACATGTAGAGTTTTACTCCAAAATTAAATTTGAGAAATTAGTGCATCTAGTTGGTTTTATTATAAGAATTTATCACGATGCACGGTCACCTGAACGTCAAAAAATTGTCTGCCTATTGAAACTTATTTTTAAATATATCCATATGTTTAGTTATTGCAAGACTACAAGAGATGTCTCTCGCATAGTTCTCCATGCATCTCACATATCCAGACCAGTAGAGTCAATATACCGCTGCTAGAAGCGAAAAATGTTTTTGATTAGCACGAAGACGTATATTAATGACATTTATTCAAGGTACAAGCATATGTCGTAATAAAGCCTGGGGATCTGCTGAACCCCTAGTCCGGCATATATCTTTATAGGCCCATATCGAACTGGTTACGGACTAAAACAATTGCTACTGACATAATTATGTAAAATTTAGGTAGAAAGGCCATTTTATCTGTGCTTAAACTGAGGCTTCTTTATTTGTCTAAACTGTGATGGACATCGCATGTGTTCGCAATAAAATGCTATCTGAGTTTTTTTTTGTTACTTCGTTTCCCATGACGAAAAGCCGGGTAAAATGCTGAGTTTTTTTGTTACTTCGTTTCCCATGGTGAAAAGCCGGATAAGATGCTGAGTTTTTTTTGTTACTTCGTTTCCCATGGCGAAAAGCCGGATAAGATGCTGAGTTTTTTTTGTTACTTCGTTTCCCATGGCGAAAAGCCGGATAAAATGCTGAGTTTTTTTTGTTACTTCGTTTACCATGGCGAAAAGCCGGATAAGATGCTGAGTTTTTTTTTGTTACTTCTTTTCCCATGGCGAAAAGCCGGATAAAAGAGTATTGCAGTTTCTAATGTTGAAGGTGCAAAGTTATTTTTTTTTGACATTTTTAGACGACGAATGTGCTCGGAGTAGAGGACGCTTCATTGCTAACGCTGGGCACTTTACGACTTGTCGTTATCAGTTCACTTAACGATTTGCTGTCAGTTCTTATCAAGTACCTCGAGCAGTCCGTTGCTGTTTGTCGCAGGCTCACATCGCATTTGACATCGCGCTTGCAAACATGTTTCACTGTTCATGTACAAATCTGGCAGACAACGTCTTCCGTGACTTACTGTAGTGTCGGACGTGTGTTGACGTTACCCGAGCTGATCGCATATGCTTGTTGTAATAACGAGCCATTAACAGGGCTGTTTACATACTCCTATCTATTGTCCAGGGATTGCACGTTTGCAGGTAGTAATAATGTCTGCACATTGGTGTTTGGTTTGTGGGGGGGGGGCAACCATTCTAATCATATGTATCACAAAGATAAGAAGGATTTAATGTGGGTGCCGTAGTAACATGCAAACGTGGCGAATGTTTGCTAAACGGCCTGACACACGAGAGAGTCGTTAGAAGCACCGATCCTTCGATCTTCTTTTGTTTTGTGTGAAGGAGATGGTGAAAGAGGTGCATTTTGGCCGTCCTTCAAAAATAAACTAGAAACTTTTTCGAAATGCCAGTAATGTGAATTGTGTGTGTACGTGTATGTGTGGGTGTCTTGGTAATATGTATATTTTTATGTACTGTGTTTTGTATTGTTCCTTTTAGTATATTTATTCTTATTTGTTTTTTGTATTAGTGAAAGTACTAGGGACCGCGGTAGCACAGTGGTTAAGGCGCTGTACTACAAATCGGAAGGTCGCTGGTTCGATCCCGGCTGGTGTCATTGGAATTTTTCATTGATATAAAACCCTTCCGATCGCACTATGGCCCTGGGGTCGACTCAGCCTGTATTATAAATGAGTACCAGGAGCATTTCCTGGGGGTAAAGGCGGCCGGTGCGTAAGGCTGACAACCTTACCCCCATCCTGTGCCGTTGTCATGAAATCTGGGAACCTTAACTTCCTGGAACCCTCTGGGCCACTCCAGGCCTGTAACGGGACTACTTTACCTTTACTAGTGTAAGTACTACTGCCACCGAGTTACAACTCAATTGCAGTTAGTCGTAGTAGTGGTAGTGATAATAATAATAATAATAATAAAATAAATTGTAGGATATCACGGTCAGTGGCTCAAATTGCAGATGATCGGTCCTCATAGCGTGGACACAACGAACAGGTTCTCACATGATTACTTCTTTCATTATAAATTTACTGTTTCAGCAGTTCCTTTGATTATAGTGAGTCATAACCAAGTAAACATTTTAATAATTTATTCGGAATTATTAAGAACTGTATAAACCAGACATTAATTTGAGACTTCTATTTGACCGAGCGTTCCTCGGATCAATGTTATCAGTATGTAAGGCGATTATCAATTTGTTGTAATTTATGTGATGCAAAACACAAGCTACTCTATTGTTCGGCCGATTCCAGTGACCGCCACTGTCTAAGGCGTGGGTCTGCGACCGTTCGCTTCCCGGGATTCCGGGTTCGAATCCCGCCGGATGAATGGATGTCTTTCGTGAGTGATATTTGTTGTCAGGTAAAAATCTGTGCTGATTACTCGTCCGGTCTTGTCCTACCGACAGCAGTGTGTCTGATCGTGATCTTGAAACCTCAACTGTAATGAGGCCTAGGCGCTCTAGGGCTGTCGAGCTATGAAAAAATTGAATTAACGCTTGCTTATAATTAAAAAAAACCAAATTCATGTGCCAGTTTAAGGTGAATGATATACAAATTTTATATTTTTATGGAGATGCTTACTATTTACTCAATTATTATACCAACTACTGCACATATATAAAATTTATAAAATTTACACATTAAAACATTAAAAACGCTCCTACATGTTTCGGTCCTAGGACCATCATCAGGGAGCCATATCGTCCTTGCTAAAGTCACCTATAAAAAGTCACATTAATTTCGCTGTACCAGTTGGGTGTTGTGGCAGCATGCCGTGTTGTGTAATGTTATGTTGCGAAGAGTGCACTGCTACCAGCAGGGCACTCTTCACAACATAACATTACACAACACGGCATGCTGCCACAACACCCAACTTATACAACGAAATTAATCTGTGACTATTTCTAGTGTAACTTTAGCAAGGAATATATAGCTCCTTGATGATGGTCCTAGGACCGAAACATGTCGGAGCGTTTTTAATGTTTTAATGTGTAAATTTTATATATGTGCAGTAGTTGGTGTAATAATTGAGTAACTCAGCAACATGCACGGTGTTAACAACGGAAATAAAAAAAAAATGCTTAGTACTGTTTATAGAAGGTATTCAACGCCGACAATTTAACTGAAATGTCTTTACAGGCTGCTGGAACTGAGTTACGTGTTGATGCAAAATAATAGAATGCGATGTGAACTGGCTACGTTCAAACGTTTTTGCCTACTTTCTATGCACAAAGCATTTAGCTTTTTCTAAACTTGAAATATCGTATCGCCGACTAAATGAAGCAATTCATATTTTGTGTTTGTGTGCAAATTGCTTCCTTGATCTGAGGACAAACAGACTTATATTACTGAGAGTCTATAGAAAGGCTGTGCTGACAGGAATATCGTAGCCTACAAGAGGAAGAAATAAAACAAGAGAGAAATTATAAAAAATAACTTTATATTTTATGTTCTTCATCTCGTATTTTCGAAGTGTGCGATAAACGGGTTTCATGGCACGTAGTAAAGATCGACCTAGGGACACGTGGGCAGATAATTCTGAAAATAAACTCTGAAGAGTATTGCAGAAGTATGACACTCTAGGATGGTTTCTTATAATGTGTTGTGTAAGCACTGGTTATATTCAGCTGTTTCGTAAAAAACACTATTTCTTTACCAAACAAGCTGCCTGTCAGCTTCGCAAGGAGGAGAGTCAGAAGAACTTCGCGCAAAGCGGGACGCACGTCTATGTAGTTGCGTTCTCTAAGGACAGTCACAAAAAATGGAACGTTATTTACCGAAAAAGAATTGGAGATTCTGTTGGAATTTTTTAAATTTCAGCCTGACTTAATTTCGAATCTAAAGCTGGAATATGACTATAATTTTCCTGGAATCGCTTGTTATGCAAGGCGGTGTAGAGAACTCACAGCGGAGACATTGGTCTTGAGATTACATCGGTGGAAAAATGCTGCAGTTCATCAGGGTTGAAAAAACAACTTCTCAGGACTAGGATCTTGGTAGAGAAGTTCTCTGACATTCTAACTGTCCTCTGTAGTCTCTAGACAATAATAATAATAATAATAATAATAATAATAATAATAATATTTAGTTGTTCCCGATAGGCATAGATTTTACCCACATAAAATTAACCTTATCCTTTGCAAAGCGTAAGACATGTTGCCTAAGCACTAGCCTTTAGATCTGAATCTGTTTGAAAACATCGATAAAAGCAACATATATCGCTAGATTTATGCAGTTAAATGTTGCAAACTGTGGCCATTTTATGCCGGAAATTGCCGTGTGTAACCACTGGAATTAGTGACACAAGTGTGGTTCTGAGGTAAATGAACCCTCGGCTTTGTTTTACCTGAAGTCATTCCGTGCAATGTAAAAGTGCTGTTTAATGTAAACGTTAAGAATGCCTCGTGATGCCGAGACAGTTCATGCATTTATTGAAAGCGTGATGCTGTATATACACAGTATGTGTTAAGGAAAGTCTGAGTGAACCGTTTCTTCTTTTTCTTCTTCCTCTCATTTTCCCTTCGCTTCCCATCTTTATCTTTTTGTCTTCATACTGTTTCTTTATTATTATTTTCTGGTTCTCTCTTCCTGTCCTGGGGACCGCGGTAGCACAGTGGTTAAGGTGCTGTGCTACAAATCGGAAGGTCGCTGGTTCGATCCCAGCTGATGTCAGTGGATTCTTCATTGACATAAAATCCTTCTGATCGCACTGTGGCCCTGGGGTCGACTCAGCCTCTAACGAAAATGAGTACCAGGAGTATTTCCTGGGGGTAAATGCGGCCGGTGCGTAAGACTGACAACCTACCACCATCCTGTGTCGTTTTCACGAAATCTGGGAACGTTAAATTCCTGGAACCCTCTGGGTCACTCCAGGCCTGTAACGGGACTGCTTTATCTTTACCTTTACCCTTCCTGTCCTGGCGTAAGCATTTTTTAAAAAATTTTCTTCTTTTTTCAAATTCTCTTGTACAAAATCAGTGAAATCTGTAACGTACACTGTACCCGAAACTGAAATGAAACCCCCTTATTATACATTATGAAATTCTGATCAGTATACCAAATGTACAAGTTTTAGTTGAAGAATTTCTCTATATGTAAACATTTATCTAAATATGTTGTGCAGTTGGTTTGGTAGTAATAAATTCGCGTCTGCAAAACATTAATTTCGGGACAGAAGAAATGCTAAACCCCCAAGCCAATGGCTGCTGTTTCGTTTCCAAAATATGCGTAAAACACCAATTTGCATAATCTGGGCTTTTTGGGAAACTGGGTTTAGAGTATCGTGGCCGCTCTTAGGCCTCAGAAGAGTGTAAGGGCCTGTTCGTGCATTAAACACAAAACGCGTAGTAACATATTACAAAATAAATCAGATATGGTACACTGCGTCATAAAAATACTGTTTTGTTGTACCGTTACAGTTCTGCGCCTAGCAAAGGCAGGGTTTTAGTGTGGAAGCGAGCGATATGTTCCAGTATGTGTTGCAAAAATCCGTGGATATTTGAAGTCACTTAATGAATTTGGCGATGTATTTTTTTACACAAAAAAAAGGTAAAGGAAATATTTTGTATACATATACAATTTATGTACACGTTTCGACTATGCTTTACGCAGCGATTATAATTTACGTTCAGAAGATGTGAACTGTTCTCAAAAGAACTTCATCATCGGCTTGTCTTGCCCCCCCCCCTCCCCCCCCAACTTTCACTTTTAATCCAACTTCATGTCGACAGTGGTCCTCATGAGTTCAGAGCGAGCGCTTGTTTGTTGCGGTGCATAATTCCACTTCTGTGACTCGCAGACCTGATTTTTATCTCGTAACTTCATGCTTCAATAAGTTCGATGCGCATGAAGAGTTGCCGAGCTTTGTGCCTCTGCCCATAAAATTGGAAACTGCTGTTGTATCGAAAGAGTCAGCAATAATCAAACACAGACGCACAAAACTGAGCTCCTTTAACTGCAGTCACTTGCTACTTCTTTGAGACCCAAGTCAGTATTGGTGACTGCTGATTCTTGGACAATACAGGATTTGAGACGACATAACCTTCTACATATTTTATTTCTCGTTTACTACCTACATCATCTCTTTCTTTTTCCTCTTGGCTTCCTCCCCTTCTTTTTCTTCACTTACCTTTCCTTGTCATTATACTTTAAAATCCGTTTTGATATTTTTCTCCTATTCTTTCTCACATTTACATCTTATTTCCACTGTGTTTCCTTCCATAATGCTCTTATCCAGACAGTTGTGCACCCAGGATCTAAAATGGTAAAATGATAGTCGCAGAAAAACGTAAAATCTCACCCTATTGGAAAATTTCGCACCTGACTTGGCTGCTTTTAAAGGAAATTACCCACGATATTACTCATATATAATTTATAAAACACAAACTTTTCCCTAGACTTGTATAACAACGTAACGTATATGAATGAATTAAGATATTTATTCTAATTTGAAGGAAAATGTCACTCGTATCCGAGTAATATTTAATATTCTGTCGGGGTTTCCAGGAATGGAGAAGAAACAGTAGCACCGTATTTGACATTACTCTCCAACATTCACGTGTCGAACATCAGGGGAAAAGAAATGAGGTGTGAACTGATATTCCAACACCATATCCTTTGACTAAAATAAATAATTATCGCTAGACTAAGAATCTGCAACAAATTCGGAGAGACATGTTATGTCATCACTTATACTGTTGTGAGGTGAGCTACCTGGCTGTCGCCAGTCAACAAGCGTCAGTTAATTAGAGCTTTGTTCAGGTACTACCGACTGTCTCACTATGTTGGTTTTCTAACATGACAAATACTTTCTTTCTGACCATGAACGTGATATTTGTGTTAATAACACTGCTTGTTTGGCTTATAGAAAAAGAGGAGGGGTAAATAAGCCGACGAATCAACAAAAACAAGTTTGTGACGGTTACTAAACGCGAAAAATAATTCAGGCGCAAGACGTATGAAGCGAATAGCGCTGCTGTTAAGAGGGTCAGCAGTGTTTCCGTTTGTCAGGAAAGAACGGCCAATTCATATGGTGTAAGATTTAGAATCTTACGAAGAATTGTAAGTGGAGGTTGGGGGTTCTTCACTTGGAGTAAGTGTGGAAGTGACATTCAGTGTCCTGGCCAGATAACTAGCACAAAAGAATTGAGTGACTGAGTTTGATATCTTCCATAAAAACATGCTGCGGCACACAGCTTTTTATGTGTACGATAGGGGAAAGTTTCCAAGAGTTAAAGATATGTGGAAGTGGGACAGACTCTAGGATTTAGTGTGCAAAATTTTGATTCTAAGAATTTGAAAAGTATGGATGTTAATTTCTTTGAACGTAACAATGGCAGGAAGCGTCTTTTGGAAAGAAATAATATTGTTCATGAAAAATCTAAGAAATCACGCAAGTTGATATAGCTCGTCTACATGAAATTGGACAAAAATTTGTACAATGAAGACCACACAATATGGAACTTCTGGAAGATATACGGTGGTTTAAGTAGACTAAGTTTTCTGTAGGTTGACTTCATTGACTTAGTATTTGATAGGGCGGCTCTGGCGTCACAGCATTTATTCGAGAAGAGAAATCAGTTTTTGACACTGTAATGTACAATGACAGTATTGACTCAGGTTGCTGGATATGAAAGATCCAATGCACCAATACAAAAATCCTGATATAAGCTTATTGTTAACCAGCACACACGCCGTGTCGCATGCAGCCCACAAACACGCGCTGAGTTGTGGTGGAGTTCATAAAGATGTTCATGTCGCAGCCCCACGTGATTGATTGAATTCTGTTGTCAGGGCACATGGGCACATAGGAATCCGATTACCTCCCTATCTATATACATAGAAATTGTTCGGGTAAGTAAAAAGTGGTGGAGAAGGATAACTTCTTCAAAACTGCCGACGTTGAGAAATTGAATCGTGAAGCAGTACTGTAATGTGTACGCTTAAGTGTGGAAGTATTGCGCTACATGGGCTGCTGCAAACTTGCGGGATGAAGATTTTAAGGAAGAGACTGCAGAGGTGAAATGCTGAAACTGATGGTTGTGAAATGGAGGGAATCTAATTGGGGAGAACGTAACGGAGAAGATGGCTGAGGCAGGCCCTGTACTTTCCGTGCGAAAAGTGCGAATGTATGTGTGAACTATTGATAGTGTTATTTAGCAGTAGTATGTGGACCGGGATAGCGCAATAGGTATAGTAATTCGCCAAGGCCTGGATGGTCTGGGGATCGAGTCCCGGTGGGTGGGGGGCGAGACTTTCTGCACCTTTCCAGACCGGACCTCGGGTCCTCGCAGTCTGTCTCAGACGGGTAGCGCGTCTGTTTCACGGCAGTAAAGCGGCCGGGGCTTGTCGTTAGCCACCGACCCCATCTAGCGTCGAGGTTAAAGAAATGGTTGAGCTGTGCCACTACTTTCGTGTCTTGTTCTAGAGTGAACACTATTTAGCAGCCGTGTAACAACCAAATTAATGAGCTTGTGTATAGACATGCAAGGTCGAAACTTCTAGCTTCGCCCCTCTGTGCTCTAAATTCAGTGTCTACACAGTTTCTTCCAAGGTTCCTAGTCTAGATTAGTGTAAAGTTATGAGCTTTTTAGATGTGTCTGTTTCTAAAGTTGGAACAACAAAGAAGATACATTGGTTATGTTATGATAAATAGCAGATGTAAATGACACACATAAGCACACACTCACACACTCACATACACTTGTACAGAGACATTAAAGTGAGGTTACTAATGCGTCGTCTCTCATAGGAAGTGTGAACTGTTTAACTAAGCTCTAGTGCTTTTAAAACTCATGTAGAAGGAGTTTATAATTTTCGAGATTATTCACTCACCCTAAGTTTTAAATTCTATGTGTTTCCTTCGTATGCAGTATTGTATATGTTGTGATATAAATTTTCTACTTTCCCTTATACGGTACGTTTTAAAATAAGCTGTGTCTTTTTAAATGACTTTGTTAATGGGACTTTCCTCATTCTGCCTTTCAGTTATCTGGTCAAGCCGCTGTTAGTATTGGAGTTCCTTTCTGAATTACTGTCATACGTACAGCCTGTCTGTCAATTTACGTAGCTCGCAATGAGATGCACATTTTTTTTGAGCCTGTTAAGTTTCATTCTACTCGGGTGACGTCAGTGTTTTTTTTTTGTAATCTTATTTTTCTTGTCGTAGAACATATGTTCCATTTTTTACGTGTGACGTAAGTAAGCATGCTGCCACACCACCGCATAGTCAACAATGACGTGCTATTACCGACTATTTTTTTAAAAAATGTGACTCTAGCTAGGCTCAAGTGTAAGCTCCCTGATGATGGTCGTAGGCCGAAACATGTAGGAGCAGTTTTAATTTAAGTTTTAATGTAAATTTTAGTGGTTTATAAGATGATATAAAGTTCATCTGTTGGTAATGAAGGACTTTGATGGTATCGAGATGCACGGTGCAACGATAAAAAAACTTACTTTAATCTTAAGGTGTGTCATTCCCGTTGTGTTAGGTCAATAACACAAAGCTGTAGTGTGTATATATCTATATATACATACAATCATGAACACAACAACATTACAATTTTGAAGTGATACATAATAAACAAATACATGTTTCGGCCCTCTATGTAGGCCATCATCATGTGGTCCAAAGAACTTATTAAATGACTATACAGTGTGTGTGGTAGTTTTGGAAGGGGGACGAGATCTCGTCTTACATCATAAATCGTGGGATTAGTCAAAGTTGAAATAAACAAGTTAAGGGGTGACATCAGTTGTGAACATCTTAGAATTATAACATGCAAATTATGTAGTAAAACCATCGTACTGAGATGTTTCACCAATTGTCAACTCCATGGTTTTTACAAAACATATAAAAAATTACGTATGCTATAAGTGCGTAATATAGTAGCTATGTATTAATAATTTCAGTTTCAGAACTGAAATTATTAAGTTAGTATTACAAAGCGGTAGTGTATATATCTATATATACAAACAGTAATGAACACAACAATATCACAATTAGTACCGATACATGTTTCGACCCTGGGTGTAGGCCATCATCAGGTAAGACGAGATATCGTCCCCCTTCCAGAGTTACGACACACACACTGTATAGTCACTTAATAAGTTATTTGGACTGATGATGACCTACACAGAGGGCCGAAACATGTAGTTGTATATTACGTATCGCTACTAATTGTAATGTTGTTGTGTTCATGACTGTTTGTATACATAGATATATACACTACCGCTTTGTATTACTAACTTAATTTAAGTTTGATTTCCAGAAAATGTTAGAAACTCTGTTACATAGGATATTTGCATGTTTAAAGTTTCATTTGTCACGTTTGGAAGCTTGCAACACGTGTATCGGCGTGCACATTTCATAAAACTTATCGATTACAAACGTAAATTTACTTCAGTTCAGGTGCGTCGATACCAGACTGAAGGCTCTTGATGCAGATAAGCACTGTCGGATGTATAGTTTATGTAAATGTGGTCCGTTTTACCAGAAAACGCTTTTTTTTTCCTGCGAGAAAGCTCCTAGCAAGCCGTAGTTCTCTCGAGGAGGTGTGTTAGTTATTGCGACATAGAGACTTCTCGGGTTGAACCTACATTTCGGGACCTAAAACACTGTTGCATGTAATATGCAAAGCGACAATTAAACAAACATTACTGTCACACAACTCCAGGCCAAGGCTCAGGCAGGCTAATTTGCTATTGTCAGTAATATCGTCGCATTTGTGGCCCGTGGTAAAGGGAAAGTCTAGACGTAGGAGATAGGGCCTATCCTGTGGTTTCGTAATGCGTGAAAATTGCTTTCAGAACTTGTTTCAAACGTAATTTCCTTCTTATCTTCTTCTCTCATTATTTTTAGCTTTCATAAATTGTTTACATCTTTCTAGTAGCTTTTCTTTTCGTTTCAAGAATTCGATAGTGTAAGGTTGGCAAGAAATATCCGTCCGTGCAATGGAGTTGAGGTACAGAAACCAGCCGTTTCGGGCGAGTTGAAGCCTGCAGATTGTCCCTATGCCTCACTCTTTTTTTTTCGAATTTAGGATTCTGCTTTTGTGTAGATTCTGCGTCATGTTGTTAAGGAACGTGAGTTAGTAGATTATAATTGGCGGGGTTTACCATAGGGTAAACACGTTAGTCACGCCCAGTGATCGAACTGTATGTGAGATTGTCTCTGAATTAATCGGCTAATGTTAGTACGCAATATTATGTTGTCAGATATTTGTCACCTATTCAGTGTGAGGAAACTTGTGATCGATGCTGGAAAAGTCACGCGAAGGGTAAAGTGGAAGTCAATCATTTAAAATTTAACCTCGAATCTGCATGACTAATGAAACGGTTTATTAATCCACGGGGTTGAAGGAGTTACTTTTCTGCCATTTATAACGCTGTAAACTGCCGACACAAAAATGACATAAATAATCAAATAATGGGCTAAACCGTACTTATTGAACGGCTATATGAAAACTGTCTGCAGGAAGAATCCCAGACTGCGGCTACCTGACGGCGCATTCTCAGGAAATGCGACAGTGGAAGACAGAGGATGAAAGTTTGTGTTGCCAGCAATTATACCCATCAGACTGACAACTACTCCTCTCTTCCTGATGTTTATTGGGCCGTGCATCATTGTGATTACTGACGAATAAAAAAACCAACTATATGTCACTTGTTACATTTATTTTACTTCTTAGAGACTCAACATGTTTCGGGCATTAGTATGTCCATCTTCAGGAGTTTGCAATTATGTTGTTGAACTACCACATTGACCATTTCGTTATTGCTTTGTTGCGTGTTGGAGTTAGGGTGCGGTTCGGCACAAGCACAAGCACAAGCACAAGCACAAGCACAAGCACAAGCACAAGCACAAGCTTCAGCCGGCAGCCTGGATACAACCCTAGCCGAACCGCACCCTAACTCCAACACGCAACAAAGCAAGAACGAAATGGTCAATGTGGTAGTTCAACAACATAATTGCAAACTCCTGAAGATGGACATACTAATGCCCGAAACATGTTGAGGCTCTAAGAAGGAAAATAAAAGTAACAAGTGACATGTAGTTGGTTTTTTTTATTCGTCAGCTCCTTTCTTCCTGTTTGCAACATTTTTCCACGTCCAAATTAATATGTAATATTTCGCGACAGGTTAATTTGCGTTGTCTTGGTTGGTAGATCACCACCTAAAACCCAAGCTGAAGGCCTCCCATTTTGGTTGTCTGCCATTGGTCCTTTCACATATTCGCCGGCTTCCTATATGTACGGAATAAGTTTCCGTCCTCCGAAGATAGAAGACATGCCGCAGTCGCAACGAAGCCACTGAACGATAGGAAGAAGAGAATTGATACGTTAGTAAATTATTATTTTCGGCAGTAAATGAAGGATAACCTCAACGTCAGACAACGATTGTTAAAAAATTGTGGTATTAGAACTAAAAAAAAAAATCATTTTGGAGATCTGTGTAATTAAAATGGCGTAATATTAAACCGAAAGTTACTTGATAATGGTGAGGTGTTGTGTACTGGTTATGTATGTTTTCTTAACAAACAGATTTATTAATGTAGGTATAAACATGAAACCCAAAAATTTAAAGATAGAGATATATAGAACTATAATTTTGCCTGTTGTTTTGTATGGGTGTGAAACTTGGTCGTTGACATTGCGGGAAGAAAGGAAGCTGAGGGTGTTTGAGAACATGGTGTTGAGGAGAATATTTGGACCTAGGAGGG
>Ga0136643_10008812_pt1 | contig 14793 bp, 7 predicted proteins | sample TergutLab28metaG_FD_96883 | JGI IMG/M metagenome (GOLD analysis project Ga0136643, IMG submission 96883) | Labiotermes labralis P1 segment gut microbial communities from Petit-Saut dam, French Guiana - Lab288 P1 (version 3) (version 3) | ecosystem: Host-associated > Arthropoda: Insects >... | reverse complement strand
TTATTCCTCCTACATGTTTCGATCCCCATACGGGATCATCCTCAGGGAGTATGCACTATAACGAGAGTGAAATTACTAAAACAAGTTATTTATATAGGTTATCTGATAGCATGCGTTTTCAGGTGATGCCTAAGGAGACTCCATAGGCATCACCTGAACATGCATGCTACCAGATAACCTATATAAATAACTTGTTTTAGTAATTTCACTCTCGTTATAGTGCATACTCCCTGAGGATGATCCCGTATGGGGATCGAAACATGTAGGAGGAATATAAATTTGTTTTAATGTGAAACTTAAAAATGTGATTTTAATGTTTTACGTATATTGTGCAATTTTTTGGTTTTAAACAAGTATTAATTATACAGAATGTGTTTATGTAGTAATTTCTTGACAAAAATAAAATAAAACAAAAGTCTTATTATTAATAGATATGTAAAATTAATAATCTGTGTGTTAGGAAAGTATTCTTTCAGTTCAACTGAGAACTCTTATGTGCTGAACATCAGTGTGAATAATGTCATATATTTTCAGACTCTGCGTGATTCCTGTTAGACTAACACTTCAGAATTGCTCAGACAGTTGCCTTGTGATCAAATTGAATACCGTGGTGAACAGTAGGTAAGTACAGCAATGTAGCATTGTAGCTGTTACTTTTTTAACCCTATTGTGCCAGAATTAAATGCCTGGTGGTTACTGTAGAAGACCAGAATGTTCAATCAAGGCTCTATAACAGCAGCCATAATTGACAGTCAGCTGTAGCTGGCGTTTGGCTTTTCGAGCATCACACTGCATGATGGTACACATTATATTAGGCTCCAAGGTTATGATCAGTTAGTCTGCTTCTCAGAGCTGCTGATTTGAATATGTTGAACAGAAATGAGTACCAGGAATATTTACTGGGTGATAAAGGTGCATAGGGCTGACAACCTTACCACCTTCATGTGCTGATTGTCTTGAAATCTGGGAGCCTCAACCTCCTGAAACCCTCAGGGCCTGTCCACTCCTGTAATGGGATTGCTTTACCTAAATACTGTGTAACACAAAACATTACTGTTCAAATTGAGTGCTTGTTGAGCTGTTGTGTGCTGCCCCTAGTCTTAACATGTCTGTTGGCCCAGTATGTTGTGGCATTTGTGGATTATCAGTTCTGACATATTCCACTCCAGAGGTAGAGAAAAGTTCAGCTGTGCTTCAAGCCACAGAAGCTTCATGTGCAAGCATACAAATATCAGGCTTGTATGCCTGCTGTCTTTTCTTAACCAAATTCAGTTAGAAATTTCATACAGTTGAACAACATACTATGATTGGAAGCATGGTTGTTGTTCTTCAAGCACAATTATAAAATCTAAGAATTTACTGGAAACTGCCAAACTTGCTTTTTTCTTTCATGTTGGTCCTTACAATCAACACCACTGTCTGTTCTGTCTGATCACAGCACTTTTAATTAATTTAACATTATAGGACTCTTGATGAATGTGTGTGACTCACTGACACTGTCTCCTTGTATTAAACAAACATGGCATTTTGGTAGGTGGCTGTGCTTCCGTATTCAGGTAACGTAGCACCTAATCTTGTGGACCCCTTAGATCGAGTTGTTCTCAGCCATTGGGTAACATAGCAACACTCAACTTGTTCAAATATGTGCCTGAGAACAGATCAAGTCCATAGGTAGTAGCAGGTAAGAAGCTGTAAAAAATTCAAAATAACCACAAGGCTTAGAAAAAATTAAAGCCTGGAACACTCCACGAATTAAAATCATAACAAATAACCTGGAACTCGGACTGATAAGACCACAGACACAACACAAATAGCCACATAAGAAACGAGGAATTGTGCAGAGCCTATACCGCAGAGCTACTGCCATAAGCCAAGGGCCACGAGACCATCTGACAAAATTGATATTCTGAGACACACCCTACATCATAGTGCCTATCCCACATGGTTTATTGATTCAGTTATTAACAGATATAAGAGAAGTGTTTGTCTGAAGAAGGAGGTTCAACCACTTGGTTTTATAGCTATAAATTATGTAAGTGGTGTTCCTGAAAAAGTTTAAAAGTATAGCAAGCAGGCACAATTACAGAACTGCAACCTTAGAAATCCTCTCATGCGAACCAGACCAAACAGGGCTCCACAGGAGACTGCAATTGTGTCTTTGGTAGTTCCTGTGACTGTTGCAGAAGCAACGTTGGAGAAACAGGCAGGCCGTGGGCTGTAAGACTCAAGGAAGAACACAAACAAAATTTAGAAGTAGGTCAACTGGAAAGATCCAGATTAGTCCAATGTTCATTTGAAGAGAATCACCATATAGTCTGGAAGGAGGCTGAGATTTTAGAGACAGAAATGAATTCACTATGTAAAAAATATAAATAAACGACCTACTAGTCGTATTTACAAAATGCCATCAGCCGACCCAGCACTGAAATTTCACCCATTTGGTATCCTCTGTGATCAACAAAGAATTGTCCAAGTAATATGTTTTATCCCATGAAGATACATGGTTTTCTGTGCAGATAGTGTTAGTGTTGTTAGGAATTTTAAATGCTTATGTTCTGGTTCTTTGTGTTGTACCTGTGTTCTGATCAGTCTGAGATCATGGCTCCTTTTTGTGATTCTAATTTGTGGAGTGTTCCAGACTTTAGTTTACTGTTTTTTTTTTTTTGAGTCTTGTGGCTACTTTTATTTGTCAGTGGCTCTTTCCCTGTTACTACCTGTGGACTCGATCTGTTTTCAGGTGTGTATCTTAACAAGTAAAGTATTTCTATGGTACCCAGTTACTGAGAATAGCTTTATCTAATGAGTCCACTAGGTTAGGTGCTTCTTTACCTGAAGACAGAAGAGAACCGGCTTTCGAATTTTTTTTTAAATTTGGACGAACATAGTCCAAAAATAGGAAATTGTGTCAGTGAATTTTAATTCAGCTGATCACAAGACAAAGAATGGGTAACCACAATCTCTGCATCTGCATTCACCCATTCTTTAGCATCATATTTACAGTGTTGTCTTAGTGAGTTTTCAGAGGAAATGTTTCTTTGCAGTTCACTAATTCCTTTAATTGGATTTTCTTGCAGCAGATACTGAAACCCTGAAACTTGTATGCTTCATAATGACTCTGTGAACATAACATTTGGCCTTAATTTTCTCCAGGCCCTGCGTAATGCTGCACTTTTCTACAGTATTCCATGGCCTAGAAATTTTTTATACTGTTTGTCACAGGAACAACTATGCTCATCAACTCCATCTGTATAAGTGTGTTAGATTTTTTCTTATTCCCTGATCCATTAGTTGGATCATTGATGTAAAATTTGCAGGCAGAAGGGCTGTGAAGATATTTTCAGACAGAAGTTCACTTCTGTAGCATGAGCTGTAAAATGAAAATAACCTTTGTATCCAGAGGTTTTCCTTTCTCTTCAGCTCATCTGTCATTGCAGGTACAGGTATACAATGAAACCAGTAAATGAAAATTTCTGAATCCATGCAAGTATTAGTTTGTGCTGTGTTGTAAGCATGCAGGGAGAAACAACCGTTTAGTGCTGTTGGTTACTTAAACTTTCTGGTCACTTAAACTTTGATTTGGACTCAGATGCAATCGCACTAGACATTGATTTTGTAGGCAAGTGTCACCAAAATAATACACTTTCATCAGCATTCTCTATTTGATCTGGGCATAAGCCATGATCTTAACAGATTCCTGGATATATTACTATACTTTTGAGTAGTATGATCATCTGATTTCTTATCTCCTGGAAGTTCAATTTTCTGATATTCTTTCAGAGCTGAAATATTGGAAAATGTGCTGGTTTCAGTTAAATTAATTCTCTAATAGCTTAGTCTATCATTAATGGCCTAGCAATTGCAGCTCCTTCTGAGCATTTTTGTGGAAACCATTTGCACAGAACCATACAAAGTGGCTCCACTGTTTGGCAGATGAAATGTGTGACATTACTCTTTGTTCTGTGTATTTCTTCTTGTCCTCAACAGATGGTAGCATTATACCAGTCTGCATTTTCTTTGATCATAAGATATATTTTATTGTTATACATAAGAGATATGAAAATATTTTAACACAGCAACTGCTGGGATTTGTGGTCGTTTAAGTGTACCTGCAAGGCAGGCAGGTGTCATTTGTGGAAGTATCCATGAATTTTTGTGTGCACTTGTGGGGCTGAAAGTAGCATATGTTGTCCAAACTTGCCCTGGCTATGAGTGCAATAAGGTTACCGCATTGTGTGAGCACCATCGCAGTGAGGAAATAGAATATGGAGGTATAGTTCTGCATATTGAGGGCCTTGATAGTAGCTTCATGCTGCATTGTTTAATCCTACCAACATATAGGTGATTGGTGTATTTTCCAGGATGAACTCTGAAAGATTTAGTAAAAGCGATATATGACTTATTTGGCCCAAAGGGGAGGGAGCTAGATACAACAGGAAGATGGCAAAAATTGTATAAGGATCAGTTCATAGTCTGTTCAGATAATTGCACACAATGCTTGTAACAAAATCATTTATTTTTTTCACATTTTTTCTGCAGTTCCACTACTTCTGCCACTAAAAACCAGTTATACTCACCACACTCATCGTGTTCGTTCCGGTGGGTAGGATTGGCAGGAGCCTGGCTAGAAGTGGGACCACACAAATCTGAAAGCATTTGTCTGTCTGCTGCAATGGGGTCTCCAGGGACCTATGACCTTGGAAGTCATTTGGAGGTGTTGTGTAGGTCTCCAGGAGCACCTGAAGTGGATGCAGTTTCGCAGAGTTGGCGCATAGAGTCAGCATTTGTAGTCAGTGCTGCTCCAGCTAGTGGTTCATAGTTTGCTGCTTTACCAGAAACTCTTCTCAAATGCTTAGCATGAAGCTAGTGCTTGAGCTATCATTATCACTTACAAATTGTTCATGTTTTTGGTGCTGCTATTACTGGAAGGTTCGGTGATAGTGTGATATGACATCATGAAATTTTGTTCGGCCTCAGTGACTACAGTGGATTACTATCCAATGAATGAACATGGCTGCAGTATATTGCTTTGAATTTGATTCATTTTTGGATCTATTAAGGAGTCAATAATACTGAAAGTGAAACAAGATAGCGTAATGAGACACGGAGTTTGGACAGTTGTGACTGTGAAGATGACTGTCTTCTAAGATGTTTGTCACACCATGTAGTTTGGTTGATGAATGCATATTCCAGAAGATGATAATCTTCCAAACAGCTCTGTCTTCTGTTACTGAATTACCGCAGTAGGTTTGAACTTCTCAAAATAGAATTGCAACAAATTTTAGTTTACATTTTGTTAAAACAGTAAACAGAATGAACTGTTACAAATAAGATCTTCCCTCTGCTGGAATGTCATGCAGCATAGGTTGGTAGTTACTGAGGTTTTGGGGCATCCTGTCAGTCCCATCTTCAAGGAGCAAGCAGCCTGAAGAATAAAGGGTCACGCAGTCCAAGAAGAAAGAATTTTCGTCGTGGACTTTTCTTCTTGGACTGCTTGACCCTTGAAGATGGTACCAACAGGTTGTCCTGAAACACTGGTAACTAACTATCAATCTGTGCTGCATAACATCCCAGAAGAGCAAAGATCTCATTAGCTCCGCAGTAGAAGCTTGAAGTCATGCATGTTACAGATTAGTTTTTGGAAACAAAACAGGTACAAAATGAATTTTTTGTCTTCAGTTTGCCAGTGACAAAATATTGTATAGGAAGCAGTACTTGTTTGTCTTGGGAACGGTGTCCATACTGCTTGAAGCAGTTTTACTGTGGTGATGGATGGCTCTTGCGTTGCCTCTGTGCAGGGTAGTGAAGTTACTTATGGTGCTGATTAAGCTTGCATCTTATTCCAAAGATTATAGCTAGTTTATACGTAGTTTATTCTATTCTGCCTTTACAAAACACCATTTACAATGATTTGGTTCAGGAATAATGTTGTTGCATTTGTACACTCTCTCAGTGCGTGTGACCCTTTGTGGGAATTGATGTTCTCACGGTGGTGACTGTGAAGATTGCTTTCATCTGAGTATTAATACCATGTAGTTTGGTAGATAGATAGCAGACTGTGTGGTGTCACATCCAAAAAAAAACATATCTTTTCATAAACCTTTGCCACACATAAGGTGATTAGTTTAGGATTGAAAGGGTGTTTGAACTAAACAGTCACTTGCATCATTGTATTGTGCAGGTAATTGTCACTGCTGGGAGTCCATCATATTATTATTCAAACCTTAAGGTACAAAATGGCAGACTCAAGAAATGTGTGTCATTATTTGCCAGTTTTTAATTTCCGTGTCAGAATATTGCCATTACATTCCTTCCATATGCATGGGATATCAGTTATGCATATGATGTAAGTACTTCATTCTGTAAAGTGCATAGTTCCCATACCTTTATCAGTGAATGTTTCACTGTCTTTATCAAAATATGTGACCTAATGTAATGTTATGGTGTCCATAGCTGTCCACGAAATGTTACTGGACTTGCCTTCCGAAAGTTTTATTCAATCTTATCTCAGTTACTGTTAAAGCTGAAGTAAACAGTGTTACATCTTACAGACTTCTGATGAATCTGCCATTTTCTGTGGAATTTTGCTGTCCCTGCCTTGGTTACTCTTTTTAAAAATATGTAACTGGCATGAAATAAGTTACACAGATGTTACAGTGACAGCATCAGGCTTAGGATTATATGCATTTGCATAGTGCATGTGTAAAATAAGACTACATTTACACTTTCGCTTTAGGACAACCCTATAGGTAATGCAATACATATTTAAGTACTTATAGGATTGGCTCTAATTGAAAGATTCAATGTCATTTTATTTTACGTACACAATATGTAAAATGCTTACAATCCTAAGCCTAATCATTATGCAAATGACTGGTTAGTCGAACTGATAATAATGTTGTGAACAGAAGAATATGTTACTGTGGCACGTATTAAATTGGTGTTTTGTAAATAAGAATTAGAATGTGGGTATTTTGTACATGTCCTGTACTTACACAAGGAATTGCCATTGAACAAGCAAAAAAACTCAAGCCCTTTTAACCATTTTAAAAGTGTAGTTACCACCTGGGTATTAAGACATTACATGTACACGAGACTGGGAGAATTCTGAGCGTGGTCATATTCATGATTTTGTCACATTTCTTTTCCTTCCTCCTCATCTTACTTGAGCAGCTTCTGCATCGCATTTCCAGCGAAGGGGTGGCATCTCTATAAACTGTCATGCATACAGAAGTTTGCTCTCATATGTGTCTTCTGTTCCTTAGGCATACTAGTTATTGCATTTCATACCAAAGTTGGTATATTTTTGTGAATTATAAATATGGATTGCTTTTGTGTAAAGGATGAGAGAAAATGTGTATGAGGTGGATGACATAGAAGCATTAGCATAAGGAAGCCATTGGTCTGTGTCTCTGCAATTGTATCTTAATGAGCAAATGTTGTAGTGATTCAGTTTGAACAAATGGTACAATTTAATTATGAAATTCCTGAGAACACATAAAATACATCCAAACACTTGTACACAGTTCACTGTCTGTGTAATGCTGGTATGAGTAGTACATAAAGACAAGGACTGGAAACTACAGGGTCATCAGAAAAAGATGCAGTAGGTTTAAATGTTTGTATTTATTGATATGTCGCACATATGACACTGGTACAGCACTAATAAAGTGGAGGAAATTTGATTCACATAATACAATACTTGTATGAACCTTATGCATCCAATATAAATTCAGGAAAAAATAAATTTTTCATAAGAGCAGCCGGTGTTTCTTTAGTGATGCTTTCCACAGCAGATGTGATTTGTGCCTTCAGTTCTTCAGCCTGCCAGGAGATATTGCTTTCTTTAACCTGCCAGGAGATATTGCTTACTGATTATGTTATGTTATATTATGTATTTGGGAATACAAAATTCTTTAACCATTTTTCAGTGTCGAGTGTACTTGCATTCTGCGTGCATCATGCCATGGAGTGACAAGTGTGCTTGCATAATGCAGCATTATTGTAATTGTTGTATAATGTGAAGGGTTTTGCAGATATCCTTGTGCTTGTAACATTTTGTAGGTACTGGATTATTCTTCATGTATGTGTGATAAGCTTTATTCTTTGACACCAGTACTTGAATTATTACATATTATTTTTGCTGATGTTTTTGCCGAACTCTATAAGGTTGCACTCTACTTTGCCAGTTGATGTTCTTTGATATCCTAGAAGAAATGTATAACTAATACAGAGACTGCTTGACCATTGAAGATGAAAATGATGGGCTGTCCAGAAGCATCGGTAAGAAACTACCAATCTACACCGTGTAAAATCCCAGAAGAACACAGATCTCATTTACATCACAGTGGAAGCCTGAAATCGTGCATTTCAGAGGAACACACTGCTACCATCATGACAGGTTTCTTAAAATCTGACAATTGGTGAAATACAGTATGTTCATCTGAAACATTGGTACCCATTTACCAGGCTAGATGGTGTTATTATCCCATGGGTAAGAGCATGGTTACAGGAATCACAATTTTGAATAAATACAAACATTTAATGTAGACTATATTTCTGTGGTTTGTTGCCCTGATATTGTTTTCTATTTTTACACTAGTAGAGGATCTCTTTGATATGTCAGTTTGCCTTTATTCTTGAGACCAACAGACAGAGGTTGTCATGTGTGATATGTGAGGTTCACATGATTGTGTATTTTAAGATTATCATCGCCTGGAATGTTACTTCATGTACTCATCGATGGTTGCCAGTGTGTTGTAGGACACTGCTTCTTCTGTCAAGTTAGAAGAGATGTGAAGCCTGAAGATGGAGGCAGCAAGTAAGTATGAATGTGTGATACATCACAGTGCTGTTACTGTTGAATTATTCGGTAGCCAAATGGTTTCTAGGTCCATGGTTTGCAATAGTGTGCCATTATATGAAGTATCCATATGATCCCATGTTACCGGATGACCCCAGATAGGGTATGAAGTCTGTGAAATTTCAGGTTCTCACAGCCATTTGGTTGCAGCATAGAGTGTGCTGACTGGTAAATGGCGAATGATGATGTGAAGGCACTTCGCTCCTCCAAAATGTTGGTAACTACCAGTTGACACACATCCCAGAAGACTTCGTTGTATCTTCAAGTTACGAAGCCTTTTCTAGACACTGCACTTCTTCTATTGATGGTGCTGTTGATATTGTATATACATAAATACATGATGAAGGTTGCTGAATTTGTATGTGAATGTATGTCGATCATACAGTAAGAATACATAGAGAATATTCACTTACTCAGGAACTTTTTATTCAGAGTAACATTTATCCAGAGAAAACTGATCGGTGACATACTTTTCCACGTAGTCACCACAAAAGTTCATGCATTTTTCATGACATGTTATCAGTGAATGATGAATGCCTTCAGCATGGAATTGTGGGCTTTGTGAACAGGACCACTGTATCACAAGTACTGGTAAAATGCAGTCAAACACAACTTTTAATATTTGTGTTGCTAAGAGGTTTTTCTACATAGCTTGTCTTAACAACATGTTTCGGCCACTATATCGGCCATCATCTAATTGTACACTTTTTTATTATAAAGAAAACTATACAATATACAATGTTTTTGTTTTTGGCAAAGAGATCTCATGCACATCTATAAAATTTGCATTTCAAATAATTACAGTAGCAGTAGAATTAAAAATTTATTCTAATATGAAAGGTGTAAACGGTATAAAAAGTTGGGTGTTGTGATCTTGGGGGGGGAGTATGGTGTCAAACTGGGAATATTCCTGTTTAGCAATGCTGGTTTTTTGTTTGGTTTTCCGTGGTGGCACAGTGAATTGGTTGCCAGGTAGTGTCATAATGGTTAATTCCTGGCAGATGTTACGTGGAGGTCGATCTTCAACAGTTGTGGTGGGGCTTAGCAGCCGCACGTGGTTGAAATACATGTATTTCGTTGTTCATTTGGAAAGTCAAGGTTTGAAATGTTATTGCATAGTAGAATATCTGTTTTGGACATGTGGTAATACTGAGTGAAGATTCACTTTGGTTGTTTTGTTCTGTTTTTCATGTGTTAGAGAGATGCTGAATGGTATTATGATTATCATTGTTGATAACTACGATGTTTCTGAATCTTCAAAACTGCCATATTATTTCATGCTGTAAGTGGAGAGCAGTGGTGTGTGTGTGTGTGTTGATCTCTTAAGGAAGGCTGGTTTCTTTGTACAACATCCAAGATTTGATCAAAAATGTATATCGGTATTCATGTAAAGTACCCATTGTTCTTGCCCTGTTTTAATGAAACTTGAATTTTCTGGGCAGTTTTTCGAAAAATACTCAAACATCAAATTTCATAAAAATTCACCCAGTGGGAGCCGAGTTGTTCCGTACGGACAGACATGAAGCTAATAGTCGCTTTTCGCAATTTTGCGAACACGCCAACAAAAGCTCCATAACAATAAGAACTGAACAAACATATATGCCTCGTAGCAATGGATGCGCTCTGCGTTCCGTCACACGTCTACACCCCAAATCAACGTCGCTACTTACGGAGATAGATAACGACGACGACTAATGTTACATAAAAATTCCTTAATAATTTAACATTGTGAACGATTTTTAAAACAGTTGTTTTTAATTTTATAAACAATGCATTGTGAACAGTCTGAGGTCACTGACCAAAACTGAATTTTGCACATGTAATTTTGATTTTATGTGGTTAGAGTGGCGTGAGGATGACCTTGCAATTGGTTGAAACATGGAGCAACTATTTGTATAACATAGTAGAACCCCACTTTATCCGGATTAATTGGGGCGGCGAGCCATCCGGATATGCAGAAAATCCGGACAATTGGATTTTTCTTTGAAATGGGCTACATTGGCAGTTTGAATTTCGGCTGTTACTGTTTACAGTACGTACCTGTGCCTAAACCTTTCGCCCACGCCTGATTTGAAATTTTAGAAACCATAACACTGTACTGTGCTTGATCCGATAACAGATAATTTCAAGGCAAGTTAGTTTTGCAGAATTCTCGAGAAATTTAGTGAAGGGCCAAGCCGATACGGATAACCAGCGTTCGGATAAGTGCAGTTCTGCTGAATAATAATTAGTTGTGTCGATGGCATAAATAAACTGTTTTGTAAAATGTGCAACACAACAGCTTGCCTTAAAAAAAAAAAGCTGATATTTGCCTTGGAAGGATGATTGTTAATCTTCAGATACCTGCAAAAGTTACATAAAAATGCGGATATTAGTATAATAGGCACTGCATTCGAAGGGACAGACTTGAAACGAGTTTTAGCGATTCCCGAGAAGTACTGAACCAAGAATCATGCCAGTTCGGACGTCTGTAGTTGAGGTATGATGCTGTGTTAAGATGGAAGCAGGTCGTCTTCCTGGAACCTTGTTCATCTCCCAATATAAGGGCAGCTGTCCGAGACGCTACGATGTCGCTGGAATAATCGGAAATACGGTGCCGTTGCACACAGGTTTCCTACCTGGTTAAGAACTTTCCCAACAATTATTTTAAAGTTGTCCATTCAGCGCACTTCTTTTTTTATCATCGTACACCGTTTATCATACCAACTAAATGCACAGTTTTAACTAATACAAACGTTAACTGAGCATCTCCAACATGTTTCGGTATAAGTGTTCGGTGTACGCTGGTATAAACAAAAAAAAGAATACACAGAATGGAGAACTCTAAAATAATTTATGCTCAACTGACAATTATGATTAACGACTTTAAGGCACTGTGTTCTCTCTGAAGATGGTGCACTGGTACCGAAACATTTTGGAGATGCTTATTAATTAATGTTTGTGTTAAATAAGAGTGTGTATTTAGTTGTTATTCTCCGACAATTGTCTGCTGTTTAGGCACGCGCCTTCAAAAATATTCGCCAGCCCTGTCCCAGGCCGGAAAAGTCTGATGAACATCGATTTAAGGGGCCCAAAATTATTAGTGCATCTGGGACGCCAAATTATCAGCCTGTCCGGGGCGTCCTTATAAATATGGGCCAGCCCTGCCCAAACTACACGGCGGCGCAGCGCAAACAACACAATTGTTCTTGTATTAGACGAAATAACATTTTTAACTAAAGTTAATTTGCATTATTGAGGTAAAACTATGTTTTATTCATCGCATTTGCATGTATTTTCTTTTTTGCCCATGCCTTTTTTTTTTGAAGAAAAAGTATTTCGATGTAAAGAACGTTCATCGAAATTTTTTTATGCCATTCCTGCTCCCATTTTGGCCCAAACTTATTGGCTTTTTTTTTTTTAATTATTATTTAGAATTACTAGCCAGCTATGCTTGAATACGCTTAAGAATTTTGTTGGCTTTCAAATAAGCGTTCATGAACTCACCTGCACAGGTTTCAACATGTGTAATTTCGTTATGTCACACTACGTCTGAAGAACGTAGTGTGATTGGTCCCATAGTTTATAGTTTGCTGCGCACTTTCACAACCAAATACATGCGCCCCTTCACCCGTTTACACACCCACTGCCAACTTTTTTATATGAAATTCCTTAACCAATCCCCAGTGTACTGGTTTCTCACGTCAACAAGTACATCACCGTGTGCCAAGGTTAAAAAGTATTGAAACTGTACCTCCACGTCCCGAAATTACTTCGTAGCGTGTGTGGCGAAACTTTACCCTTTCGCCTTTATCTTGTCGAAGAAAACAGTCATCCTTGGAAATAATTGCTAATAGCGTAGATGATGTGGGTTGTGATTATCGATATTTTATTTCTAATATATACCTCAGCGTTCTTCCATCTTTTTTTTTTTTTTCAGAATTCAGGTAAGTATGTATTCAGTAAGGGCAAGAGAAAAGGCTTCATAATGCGAAAGACCGCTTATAACAAGTATTTGTATTCGTTCTATGTGATACAGCAGAACTGCACTTATCCGAATGCTCATTACCCGGATCGGCTTGGCCCTCCGGGTAAATTTGTCAAGAATTCTACAAAACTAACTTGCCTTGAAATTATCGGATCAAGCACAGTAGAGTGTTATGATTAGAACTTCAAATCAGGTGTGGTCGAAAGGTTTAGACCCAGGTACATACTATAAATAGTAACGGCCGAACTTCCAATGCCAATATAGCCTATTTTCAAAGAAAAATCTAGTTATCAGGATTTTCTGCATATCCGGATGGCTCGTAGTACGAATTAATCCGGATAAGTGGAGTTTTACTGTACATTTATCCCGCAAAACTAGTCTGTGCGTAGTTCTTATATTACTTATGTTTAGTAGCTCCTGGTTTAACTTTCAAGAATTCTGCATTCTCTCAACACAATATATTAAGGGGTTTTGTGTGGGTGTCAGAACAAACGGGCAGTTATTTCCCTAAGCAGTATTAACCGATTGGTTGGTTTTATGTAATAGGTATTTTAAAGGCTTAGTATTTTGTCATATGCACATTGCGTAAGAATTCATACATACGTATCATCAATACAAAATAAATAAAATTACACTGGGAATCAGCCTAGCATCCGCTGTTCTATAGTGATCGAAATCTTTTTCCATCTTTCTTTCGCGTTCTTTAAGTATGCTGGGGAAAATGGCTTTTTTTAAAATCTAATTGCCCAACAAAATCGAGGACAACTTCTCAAAACTGCAGTTATATTAGCAGGTCTCCTGGTGAAGATTGGTATACAGCGAATTAAAATTTTATTATTTCCTTTGTCAACGAAAGAATACCAACATTGGAAACGGCATTTACACGCTTTCACATATCTACATCATTTACTGCTTACACGCATGTCATACATGTATGTGTATGTAGATAAAATGAACTTATACCACGATATCAGCATTTTACGTAACAGAGTGTGAGAACGTTAAACTGTATTGCTACCATGTTCATTACAGCATTTACTCTGCCGGGAGCTTGTACTCAGTCACATTTCGACACGCGTTGGTTTAATGATTACGAAAGTGTAGTACGTGCTGGTGAATGTACCGCCATCTGTTACACATTTTTGAAAACGCTCAATGAACCGTAGAGGGGGGTACTAGAAATGTGCTTCGCAAGCCTCGTTTCCCAGTTTTCCGTGGCGGGCTGTAATCAGCCATCTTGAATTTTACTCTTTGAGAAGCCGGCTTAGCTTTAAATACGCAATCAAATTGTGAACTTCAAGCCTTTTTTCCACGCCATTTTATACATCCGAAGTCTTTGCATATATATATTTATTAGTGAACCAGGATTCCACCTCGGAATGTGTTAGGTAAGCAGAAGTCGTGTGCAAAATGTTGTAGTTTAGTTCCTGATGGGAGATAAGGTGCCAGTAATGGCGTTTGCTCGGTTGTGGGGCAGTGGCAATTTTATTTTTCGGATTTGTATGTGGTGTTCCGTTTTGAGTGCGGGGTGTATATATATTTCGTTTTAATTGTTTTAGTAACTGTATGAGTTTATTTCATGCTTCTAATTTGTGGGTGTTGTTATAAATTAGTTTTATGTAGAATGGTGACCAGTGCTTTCCTTTGGTCTGATACCGTGTTCAGTGGGAGCCAGTATAAATATACAGATTGAGAGGGGTCATAAATTTTTACTGCTGTCCACTGTGAGTAATGATCTGGAAGTGTTACCTTGGTTTACGTTTGAGTCATGTCTTCAGTAGTAATGAATGACTTCGCGATATAAGAATTTATATAGGTTAGTTTGTGTGTATTTCACGTATACATATCTGCGTATGGGTTATTTTTAAGCATATACGTAGGATTTGACGTGTTATAAATGTAAATAATAACGTAATGCATAAACACATCGAACTGAAATCCTTGTGTTAATGTTTTACGTGTGTGT
>Ga0136643_10008810_pt1 | contig 14795 bp, 10 predicted proteins | sample TergutLab28metaG_FD_96883 | JGI IMG/M metagenome (GOLD analysis project Ga0136643, IMG submission 96883) | Labiotermes labralis P1 segment gut microbial communities from Petit-Saut dam, French Guiana - Lab288 P1 (version 3) (version 3) | ecosystem: Host-associated > Arthropoda: Insects >... | reverse complement strand
GCAGTCGTAAAGATGGTGTGGTCCAACGAGCAGCGCACATTTGCCGTCGAAACCTACTTTTCGCAAAGTCACTCTATCGTAGCGGTGCAGCGTGCGTTCCGTACTCGCTACCAAATCCCCCGTCGAGACCAAATACCGGACCAAAAATCCATTCTGTTGTGGGCTGAGAACTTCAGGGAAACGGGAAGTGTGTCTGAAAAAAGATGAGGATGACCACGGTCCTCTCGAACACCAGAACATCGAGGCTGTCAGATGGTCTGTTTTGCAGTCTCCCAGGTGCTCTGCACGCAAACACCATGTAAACAACGGCCACCACTTGCAAGATATTCTTTTTAGGACTATGTGATTTAAAACTTCCCATGTTGTAGTTTCAGAATCCAAAAATAAAATTTTTGTATCTCAAATAGTTTTTTTATTATTCACCTTAAAATTTTTGGAGGTTATTTTGCCCCACCCTGTACTTTACTTGTTGGCAAACATTTTTATCTCCTTCACATAGACACTTTACCAATTTGCAGAATTAGAAAAGAAGGCAGTTTTAAATGCAATAAGCAGTTAACAAGAATATTTTGGTTATTCTAAAAACTGTCAATAATAAACTCGTAAATTTATTCAAATTACTTCATCACTGGCCAAACTAGGAGCCAAGGTCTGAGCAGCTCTTAACACTCTCTGATAGATTAAGCCTGAGAAACAAACTGCACTACTTCCAATCCAGACGACTAACAGCTGAAGATTATTTTCATGTTAGTTGTCTCCAAATGTTGCATATTGCCCAATAATTCCACTTTCATCATGGAAAACCCAGATTTGGCAATTGTAAAATTCTGAGGGATAAGCTACTGCTCTTATTAGATTTTAAGAAATGATTCTGGTCTCACATAACATTTTCCTTGTAACATTCCTTTGGATTTATACATCAATGTACTTCTATGTATCTTAGGCCATTTTTTGCACCAGCACTTTGCATTCCCAACTGACACCTTTCAGTGTTTGTTCCATCAGATCAGTTAAGCAGTAACAACTTGGCCTTTTATTCATGGTATTAACTCCACACACACACAAAAGTCGCACAGGTACTAGACACCTACTTCATTGACAGTGTCAATTACTTTAATGGGAAAACAGAACAAACTCTGTCACCTACAGATGAACCTCTCACTATTTTATTATTCAAAACGGTCACACTAGCACAAGACTTCATTTCCATAAATATACGTCTGTACTTGCCGTGTCAGCCATTCGAACGAGTTGATTATATTCTTACCACGCTCTGATAACCCTGTCTAAATATTACAAAACTCTAAAATATTCAACATATGATTGACAAATGTGATAACAAATAATTAAAGTGCAGTACGTGTATAAGTTATTTTCTTAGAAGTGCACTTGTAAATGTAACAGAAGAATATATAAAAGTGTACATGGCAATATATTAATAGCACATACCAGAATTGAAGTCCTACTACTCACAGCTAACCTAAAGAAAAGTCTTTAACATGCATTACGAATATTAACTGGGATGACTGATGTCAACATTCACGGCTACCAGTATACACACACTATAAGCCTGACCTTAGAGCACACACACATAAACTCGGGACTTCACAACTCGTTTATGGTCCAATCCAACCTCAAAACCTAACTTTAATATCCTCCACCCTCGTGTACACGCACCTCAGTGGATTACTTTCGCTGTCTTTTTTATGTGTACTGGTAAATGTGACATCAGCTTCTAATGAATAAGATACTATGACGTTTCCGTAATTACTTTATACGACCAAACACAAATAACGCAACTCAAAAAACAGCACTGTCATCTTACGTTTCTGACGAGTTCAAGCAGTCAAATATATTCTCCAATTCCAGACTCCGTATAACCAATTTTTGTTCAACACTATTTAGGGCACCAATTGCTAACTTCAGTTCTGATAAAAGTTGTGTTCTATTTGATTCATCGGTCAAAAGATTGGATACTGTCCTTTCGAACCATTCGAAATTACTCGCCATCTTTCTTCTACGCGCAACTGTCACCACGGATTATTGTTCCTGGGAATGGCCCAAAGGCGGTCACTATTACCGTACTACCCCACGGTGCGTGCTACTACGCGGAACTTACAAAACCCACGCCCATGCTATACCATTTCCAATTTGACTTATTATTTTTATTTATATTAATTACTTCAATTGTTATTATTTTTAAATCCTCTGAACTTGTAGCTAAGTAAACAAAATGGCAAACAAAAGTTGCAATCACAAAGAATTCAAAGAACAGATTGAAAACTGGAAATTTTTCATATCTTTAAATTCCAATCCTCTGTCTTTCTTTTCTGGTATCTAAAAAAACATCCTACGGTTTGGTGGAGAACGCAAGGAAAAGAGAGCAACTGCAAAGCCTAAGCATATATGTGAGGGCACTGTAATGGATCTGGGAGAATGTGGAATACATTCATTTGGCTCAGGAGAGGGATCAGTTCAGGATCTCGTAATGAGCCTCAAGATTCCACATAATGCACAGAATTTCTCAACTAGCTGTTGAATTCTAAGCTTATCTAAAAAGGGCTCTGCTCCATGTAATTAGCTACCATCAAATACAGCTTCCATTTCTTCAACAGGCACTGTTTTAATATATTTCTCAAAAGTTGCACTGCAACTCGTATACAAATAAAAATATAAATTACAATTACTCACATCTTAAAGATTGCTGAAGATATGTTTCAGCTTCAGTATGAGCATATTCAAAGAAACTCCTGAATACCAAATCTCATACAAATAATTAAGCACATTTTAAAGTTCATGGATAAACTTTCAAGTAACTCGCAACATACATAGTAAATCCTGATTCTTGTAAATAACCAACTTGACTTACGATTTTTCATGTATGTTTATTTGTATTCTCTACATGTTTCAGGCTGCCATGTGCCCATCATCAGAATTACTGTATCAATGCGACACCTGGTTTATGTCATTCTTGCCTGGCGGCGATGAATTCCACCTCTGCTTTAGTGCACAGTATTATTCCTGTCAGCTTCAATAAAACTGTCCACATATTGATAGTATATGATGACTGCGTCTTCATGTGTCGTGTTTGTTGATACAGCTGCATTTGCAACAGTAAATGTAGCTGCCTCTGCAGCAGCTGTTGCTGTTGTTGGTAGAGCTGGAAATTATTTTGCAGCAACTCTCGTTGCTGCTGCTGTTGACGTTCTTGCTCATCTCACTGCATATGCTGTTGTTGTCTACTTTCTTGTTTCATCATTTCAAAACAATGAAACAAGAAACCAGATGTGAAGACGCCATCGTCATATAATATCAATATGTGGACGGTTTCACACAGGCAATCAGGAATCATAATACTGTGCGCCAAAACGGAGGTAGACATCAATTCTGCTTGGCAAGAGTGACATAAACTAGGTGTTGCATTGATACAATAATTCTCTTTAAGATGGGCAATTAGCTGCCCAAAACACATAGAGAACAGAAATAAGCACACATGAAAAATTGCGCATCAGGTTGGTTATTTACAAGGATCATACCAAGATGCACGATCAACAAAACATAAAATAGTAAGTCCTCACTGAATGTTAGTGTTGTTACTGTAAATCACAATTCAGATGAGACAACAGAGGACTGGGTATATTTTCACATAAAAATTAACTTAAAAAAGTCTGGCCACAGGAAATACCACCAACTGCCAGCAAACACAATGTTAATCTCACTGTGGGCAACTTTCCTCAAATACTGGTCACAAATTTTTCACTGTACAGTGGGGCAATACTACACAAAACTGTGTGCAATGTTGTTAGAATCTACTGCATACAAAATTGTGTTCAGGATCTTTTACCAGTCCTAACTAATGACACAGTTGGAGACTCTATCAAAACTAATTTTCAATTATGAATTTTTCTGTTAACTAATGAATTTCGACAACTGAGATTTAAGATATTAAGGCAGTGAACATTAAAACGATGGTTTCTCCAATCACCTTCTTTTTTAAGATTATTTGTCCTCACTCAACCCCCCAATTTCATCTTCTTTGCCCACTTTGTGCAAATAGCCCTTCATATTCGAGTGCTTCCTCTCAAGGGCTACACACTGTGCAGGTCAGATAGCTTGATACCTGAGCTCCCGAACACTGATTACAGCTGTAGTCAGCACAGTCTGGTCACTGTGTGCTTCAGGTTGGCACAGCCAAGCAACGTTATACCTGTTCCAAAAACATCTACTTTGTTGGGAGTAGGGGTACATTGTCTATCGCAATGGAGTTGCTTCTGTTAAGGTTAAATTTTGTGTTTTATTAGAATTTCCTTTTGTTAAAAACTGAATTGCTTCAAAGAATGCAGAGTCCTGCTGGTTACTAAACAGTGTTTTTGAAACATACAGAAAATGTTAGGAGCTACATGCACTCTGCTTTCACCCCCCCCCCAAACCAGCTTGCCTCTTCAGCCCAACAATAGAAGGGATCAAGCCATCTGACAAAGACAGTACATTTCACAGCCCTATCCTAACAATTCTCTCCCTTTATCACTTTTTTTCTCATGTATCTCACTATCACCCTGAGAACAGTGGCAGCATGTTCTTAAGAATGTTATCTGTGCGCCAATTGACACAGGGTAACATCACAGCAGAACACAATCTTAAGTGTGACAATCATTTGAACCACGGTCAGCAGAACACGTGCTCTGTTGTTCTAACCAGGTGTCTACACAGCACATATTTCAACATAATCACACAGAATGAACACAGCTTGCACTGCTTCAAACAAAGGTGAGAAAGCAGCGTACACATGTTAGACAGGAAGGCACATAATATGCAGCTAAGGCAGTATTACTCCACTCAATCAATGTGCCATGCCATCTCTAGAAATACTGTTGTAACGACCAGAACAATAACAGTGTGCAAGGGCTGCAGCAACTCTATGGACCATCAACATAAACACATTACCAATTCTACTTCTCAAGTCTACATATTGGATTGTCATGAACCATTTGTATGTTAACTCTGGGACCAACAAGGTCACGGATATTGTTCAAGCCATATTTGATCATAGTCGGTCGTTCTAAGGACAATCCCCACGCAATTACATTAACATCTTCTGGGAGACCCATGGGCAGAAGCATTTCAGGGCGGAAAACTCCAGAGTTGCCAACTTCTATCCACTTATGCAGACCAGTGTGGTAGCAGAAAATCTCCATGCTTGGTTCTGTGTATGGATTGTATGCTGGTTTGAAGTTCAGTTTTGTGATGCCCAGTTTCTTGAAAAATTCATAGAGAGTCCCTATTAAGTCCCCCAGTGTCAGATTATGATCTACAATCAAACCTTCCACCTGATGAAACTCTGCTAGGTGTGTGGCATCCAATGTTTCATTTCGGAAGACTCGGTCAATGCTGAAATATTTTGCAGGGCAGAATTCCTTCTGTGCGAGCTGGTACAACATCCGAGCACTCACAGCTGTGGTATGGGTTCTCAACAGGTTCTTCTGGGCCTCTTCAATCTTCCATTCATAGCCATAGCCCTGCGATCCATACCCACCAACACTGTGTACTCGTTTTACACGTTCCACGTAATCAGAAGGAAACTGTGTGCTGAGCTTGGGTTCAGAGACGAAGAAGGTATCATGTGCATCCCGTGCTGGGTGTTGCTGTGGTTGATAGAGAGCATCAAAGTTCCAGAATGAACTTTCTACAAAGTTATTTGTTGGCATTTCTGAGAAACCCATCTCCAAGAAGATTTGACGGAACTGGTCACGTACCTTTAGAAGAGGGTGCAGATGTCCCCGCTCTGGGGAAATTCCCAAAGAATCCAAATTATAAGGCTTGAAGTTCCTCCCTTTCCAAGAACCATTTGCAATCATTTCTTGTGTTAACTCTGTTTCCATCTTTTCCACAGATGTACCAAAATCCTTCCCTTTCCCCAAAAGGAAACTTTTCGTTACCACTTCCTGAAGAAGCTTTCTTTTCTTATAGTCCTGCTTCTGTGTGTCTATGACTTCACTAGGACTCTTGCCCACAATAAGCTGCAGATGCTCCCGGACTACATCTTTTATGCCTTCAACTCTTCTTGTCACAAATGGTTCCCCCAAATTTTTTGTAATTGTTATCCAACCTGATGACACTGCTTTACTGAGCCCCACCTTGGCATTAGGTACAGTTTGCATAATGACTGACTGAGCAATTCCTTCCGCTGGCACAGCATTGTAAACAATGGCTTCATGGCTTCCTTTATCTACAACTGACATCCCTTCTTCTGTTAGCTCCCACTTCTTATGCACTTGCTGCTCCACCGTTATGAAATCACCTGCTGCTTGCAAGCTCTTCACAGCGCCAACAACCTTTTGGTGGTCCACGTGCAGGTATTCAGCCAAAACCAACGTATCAACATTGCCATATTTATCCAAGTATTCTAATACTTTTTCACTTAAATCTGATGTCATTTCGAATAAGTTACTACAAACTGGCATTAACCCTATCACCACACAAGAAATTTCTTGCTGTTATAACAAGTGTTATTACTGCACCACGCAACCAGCCTTCTTATCTGTACTACATCATCTGTGATTCTTGAAATTATGCGTTCGTAAATAATACATGCGGTCCATTTATGATCTGTGATGCATCCAGACACAGTTCTACCAACACTAAAAACACGTGGTCGTAATTATGTGTTGTGAATGCCCGTACGATTTCGGTTGTGTGCAAGTGATTATGGTTTAATCTGTCAAGAAGATGTCATATTTACGAGTTATGCACGTTTTCTATTCTAACCTAATATGCCAACGTAATATTCATACACCTAATGCGCAGGTAAAAGAAAAAGAGTAATTATGCGGGACTATTTCTACCTCTCCATCACTACAAGCATGTAGTATAAGTACCTCAAATGATTACACGATGAAAGTAGTGGTAGTCAATTGTCATTTGCACCAGAAAATGGCGCGCAGTTTAATTTTGGTCGTCACCCGGTGTAAACTTAAAGATGCATTCCTGCTGTCGTTGTCACACTGCCTTTGTTAAAATACGACCATTACTTCAATAGGTTCAGGCTGCACAACCCCGACCCCTTTATGCGTTAGCAACATCACACAAAATTTCTCATGTTTTTAACTTAACAATTTTTCTTTGATCAATATTTTACCCAACATTTTTCGTTGATGGGTCATAGGTCATATGCTGTCAGGTTCTACGCGAACAACACGCCGATACCCAGTATACAGAGCATATTAACGAGATCTTCACATATGAAACACTTAACAGCAAAAGGAGATATTTGAAGATAAAGACAGTTATATAACATAAACAAATAACATCCAAACGTCTTTATAGTGCCAACCTCATTGTTCTGGTGTGATAATACCACCAGTCCAACATCATTCCACGTAGCTAATACCTCAACTCTAGTCTATATATGTGTCTTACATTATTAATACCTAACATTTGAACTTTATACATCTTATGAAGACTTACAGTTGTACAACCACCAGCTAGTTTACAATCAGTTTTTACAATTTTATATTGTAATAATTACTGTAAACTTTTGGGATTCTATGGAGTGAATGCATGTGTATTGCATTTTACCTCACTTTAAAATACTACATTCATAGCCCAATGATGGTCGTAAATGACGGAAACCTGTAGCTATATCTAAATAAAGAAGGTAATTGTGTTTGATGGATGATCAATTATTTGTGTTTGAATGTTTCCATTCAACTGCATGGAACATGTCAGCGAGGCAGTCACATGTGGAGAGAGAACCAACATCACTACAACATGACCTTGAAGTCTTACCTCAACTGTCATAGATGTCATCCATAAATGATGTCACATGCTTTTGGCATAACATTTACACCCACCCCCTGCTTGTCACATTTCATCACAAACTTAAGACACCCCCTTGCCGAAATGAATTGTCTATAGAAAAGTGATGTGCCTGTAGAAAGTACTGCTACTGTTTAGAGCCAACAGACTTACCAGTCCATACTGTTTTACTAATGCAAAACATCATGAAAGCAATGTGAACAATTTAGGCCTATTGCAGACAGTTACAACAGCCCACCCTCTACCCATTCATCAAAGCCTGCGAATTGCCTAACTGGAGTATGAAAATTCTAGCCTGCTCTGCACAGAATCTTTCTGGTTACATTAAGACTTCAGTGTCATGATGATATTTCAGATCCTGCTGCCCCCTTCATCACACATCATCACAAAACTCTCAATCCCGTACACCCTTGATGCATGATGTCACTTATAGACAACCCCACATGTAACAAAAGATATATCATTATTCATTCATTAGTATTCGGCCCTAGAGGCCGGTCCGGCAGGAGCCAAAGCCCGGTTATGGAACCGATATGGCTCTTGGCACACTGCATCCTAGGCAAGTTCTTGGGGGTAGTTTGCCTTTGCTTTCCCCCACGTTTAGACGTTCCCACTTTCGCTGCCATGTGCCTCTGCGTCTGCAGCGACACGAGAGATCCTAGCAGCGAAAGGTGGAACCATGGGCGAGAAAGATGTCCGGTAGTAATTTTGCCTAAATTCTGACTTCCATGTAAATTTAGGGATCTTTTACATGCCGTAAATCTATGACATGGGACCAATGGCTTTACTTCCCCTCCGAAGGAAGGCGTGCTGAGGATTTTTTCACCCTAAAAATCCGACGGCTTCGGCCGATTTTAACCCGCGAACTTGGGTACCAAAGGCCAGCACACTACCTCTAGACCACCAACATTACATTATACCACACTAGCTGAAATTTTAATGGGAGAATTAAAAAAACATAAAAATCACTAACCTCAGTAACTTCAGGTGTTCTGGACAGATGGCTGGCTACATTTATACTAAGACACTAAACTTAACAGAATAACAATCCATCTGATTTTTTTTTTTGCCAAAGGTGTACAGTGCATTGCAGACTGCAGCATACCTGCCAATGCTGCAATCATCTGCTCCTGTTCATAATTACTATTAACAATGACTGTAATGTACATAATGTAGGAGCAGATTTTATATATAAGGTTTATTTATTGTGTAAACTTTAAAATATTACAAAGATTAAACAGCATTTAAATAAGAATGGCAAATGATGAAATGTTATGTATGCGAAATGTACCGAGAGAAGACAAAACATTAAGAACACAGTCTTGCAAGGGAAAAATAATAATTTACGTATAAAATATACACAATATTCTGCCACTGTGCTCATGGTGGGATTACTTGACAAGCAGAAATCCATGAACATTGACAATGAATTTTTCAAAGTTCTCCCGGAATTTCATTCTGTTTTGTCGCTTGGTGTTGAGTGCAATGTTCAGAGTAAGCTCGGTGAAGGCTTTGGCAAGTCTCTCGGCCACCACCTGGTCCTGCTGAGAGTCGAGCAATCCCTGAACTAAATGTTGGTAATCATCCTGAAATTGGTGTTAATAGAGAAAGAAAATGGTATTAGATGTGTCATACTCTACAGGTAGAGTACACAAATTGTAAATGTGTGACAGCTGTCATAAAAGCAAGATGAAAGCAATGTTGAGCATGTAATTTGAGGAAAACAAGAAAGGCTAGAGTTATAATTCTTACAGTAGTTGGGTTTTAAGAGTCTGTTACCATTTAGAGGGCTAAATGGGTTGGTCATGTAGAATGAATGAACAGGACAGTGATGCTGAGAAAGGCATTGGAATTAAAACTTTAAAAAAAAGGGGGGGGGGGGGAATATGGGAAAACCCAGAACAAGCTGGTTCAGCTACATACTGGAAAAACATAAGCAGACAGGAAAAAGACAGCAGTTATGTCTTCTATTCAATGGGTAGTGATAACTGTTTCCCCATGGTTGAAGCAGCTGGGAAATGAAACCAACCACTAAACTCCATGCTGGGTTTTTTAATGCTTACCTTTACATGCAATAGCCAGTGATGTCATGCAAACATCCCTCCCACTTAATACTTTCACACACACAAAAAAAGGGGGGGGGGGAACTGCAATCACTTGTGGCTGTTACTGTACACAGACCCAACTCTCCTGCAGTTCAGTCAAGTGTCATTCAGTGTCACATCCATTATACAGGATCCTTATTTTGTCTGACAAGGTTTATTACTTCTGTCCACTACTCTGCCATGCATGTGGGCAGCTGGTTCGATGGGCTATGTCACTATGACAAATGAGCTGACAGGAAGGGGCAACTGATACTTGTCAGATAAAATAATGACCCTAGGATAGACACGAGTAAGATGGTTTGTGATCAGACAGTTAACACTGGTTTAGGCATCAACAGATGGATTCAACAGAGTTCATTAAGGGACAGTCTACTTTTCAAAATGCCAGTGAATCATAAGCGCCTGTAATGATGACATCTCATGCCACATACCTGGTAACAACAGATCAGCACAAACAGTGCTGAGCTGGTATTTGGCAGCAGATCTGAGTTTATCTGATTAGACAGGATCAGGTTCATGAGAAGCTGGAACACACAACAACCATCATGTTACACTATATTACCACACCAGAACTATAAAGAGATGGTGCAGTGTATTCCTTGAAAAGTTGACAGTTTGCTGCTGGATTTATGCAATACAAATTTTCAGATCTTTGATCTTCTGAGTTGCAACACAGCACAAGTTCATTACTGTGTTTACAAGGCCCACCATTAACCAAAATTCTTTGTCCCCTGAATTCAATTCAAACTCTCACATTCTATTTCTCCGATTCAATAGAGAAGGATAAGATGGGTGAAGCCTGTGACATATATATGGGGCAGATAGAAAACTTATGTATGGTTTTAGTGGGGAAATCTAGGGAAAGAGACCACTCAGAAGACCTAGGCATAGATGTGAGGATATTAAAATGGATATTAAAGAAATAGGATTGGAAGGCATGGACTGAATTGGAGGGCATGGACTGAATTGGAAGGCATGGACTTCATTCATCTGCCTCAGGATAGGGATATGTGTCGAACTGTTATGAGCACGGTAATCAACCCTCGGGTTCAGTACGATGCAGGCAATTTCTTGAATAGCTGAGGAACTGTTAGCTTCTCTATGAATGTACTTCATTAAGCTTGTTGGTTAGTTAGTTCTCCAGCACACACCTAGATCTCCCAAACAGTTTCTTCACCTAACCTTCCTGACTGAAATTCTGTGCAAATTTTTTAGTTCTCCATTCAAGCTATATGTCCAGCCCATCTCATCCTCCTTGATTTGATCACCCTAATATTCAGTGAAGAGTACAAACCATGAAGCTCATCACTGTACAACTTTACCATGAAGCTTATTACTATACAACTTTCTCCAGTCTCCTGTCATTCCTCCCACTTAAGTGAAAATGTTCCCCTCAGCACACTATTCTCAGACATATTGATCCTGTTACTCTTTTAGGATAAGACCAGGTTTCAGACCCATACAAAACAACCTGGAAACATACAGTTTAATATGTTTTAATCTTTACATGTTTAGATAGCACACAGGAAGCTCCAATATTTAAAACTGAATGGTAGCCATTATGTGACAGTGGTTACTATTTGTACCATCTGTTGTAACTATACAAAACTGCATCTGATCCACACACCACACACTTGTGTGTTGTACATTTTTCACTAGAAACAGCATTAACTGCTGGGCTTTGTGACATGAGGCAGGAATTTAAGTTATAAATATTCAGGCAAACTTCTTGCTTGAAGATGTTACATTTAACTATAATTTTGATATACTGCATGACTGTCATGCAGCAAAACTAATCCCAGCCACAATCTGAATTTTTTATTAGCCGCCTGTGGATCATGAAATATGAAACTGTAGTACAGTCTCAATGTCCATCATCAATTGGGACCAATAAAACTGTCACAAATATCTGAACACACTTTCAGTGTAAAATTGTATCTGGTTCCAAAATGTATGAAATACTAATAACAAAAGTGTAAAATACACTCAAGAAACATAAAAAGCATAAACTTATTTAAATAAAGTATAAACACTTTTTGAAAGCACAAACTGCATTAAATGACTAAAGGAGAGTCTCTAAACATAAAGCATGAAACCAATCAGCCTAAATTAAAGAAAGATGGAGCTTGACTCAGCTGAAAGTGATCTGCGCAATAGCAGAACAGGGGGGGAAGCCGACACACCAGTCTTGTGGTGTCATCTAGTTTCTCACAACCCATCATGAAACAATGCAAGAATAGTATTCAAACGGGTGATCACAAAATGTCGAAATCCCAAATATCAGGGTTCACAATCTTACACTCCACTGTACTGAATTTTATAGCAGGGTACTTCAAACAGCTAACAAGAAATTCCCAGATCACGCTTCACCTTGAGGAGCGGTCTGAGTGCCTCATACACTGGGGTGTTCTGCAGGTTCTTGCAGCAGACATGTGACCTAAACACCTGGATCATGTCTTACCTTGAGGAGCGGTCTGAGTGCCTCATATACTGGGGTGTTCTGCAGGCTGCTGCAGTAGACATGCGACCCAAGCACCTGAATGAAATCGGTGCACAAGACAATAACATCTTGTCCGAATGTGGTAAGACCCAGCTCGATGGAGTTCAGCAAGTTCTTCAACAGATCCACGGGCAGTTGACACACCTTGTCAGGGTATATCTCACATACAAACGTGATCATCTTGAAGTACTGCATGCAGAGGGATGGGAATTTGAGCAGGTCCACCGTCATGAGTGGCATTATGATGTTCAACCCATACAGACACACATCCGCTGCAGTCACGATCTGCTCTCCATCACTGCTCTCTAAAGCAAAAAATGAGAACAATGACAATGACTTCAGCTAGTCGCTTCGGTATCTGGTCTGATTATGCCACGTTTGAGGTTGCTCAGGATTCAAGTCTTCTGAAATGTGACCCTGCATACATGGATGAGTGGGTCCCAACATTTCAAAGGATCTTCAATGACATGTTTCCACTGCATATGAAGGTGACACAGTACTTCAGAACATCAGGAACAACTCATCCAAGAATACAGCAACACATTCCAGAAGATCTGGACCCTCAACACATTTCTATATCCTTTTTACAATTTCTGGTACAGTATATAGTTTTTGTAAACCACCCACTCAAGATACAGTTCACTGAAATGTACATATGAGAATATGATAAAGAAAACAAATCGAACAAATGAACTTAAATAAAACTGGGAAATGCAAAGTCATTATATAATTAGTGCAAACAGGCCCATCAATCTAAAGTGATTTCCACAGAAACCAAATGAAACAAAGGGCAATGCACAGCTGATGTTTGTCACTGCTGTTGTCCTGTGGCAGCATATCTTGAGTGACATTTACCTCGCTGTTGTAAAGGTAGATGGGAGAGAGTAGGGGACTGATGAAAGGCTGCACAAATGAAAGGGACCAAAAATGAGGAAACGAGAAAAAGATTCTAAAGCGTGCAATACAAATTTTCAATGGAAATTATAATGACAAAATAAACTGTAATATTCCATGACATTTATGGAACAATAAAATCAAGTCAGCTCTAGAAATTGAAATAGATTAAGTACCAACTAACATTTACACGCCATGTCTGAAAACTAAAGGCAGTAATACATATATAATAATTGTTTAGTACAAAATGTATGCTTATGTCCTCATTTAACATTGTGCTTACATTCCTGAAAACCACAACATGCAATGAAATGTAGAAGAGAGCACTTTGCCCCCAAAGCCTATTATTCAATGGCTCTTGCCTTGAGGTTAAGCAGCCAGGATGTGAGGGTGGCCACTCACCTCCATCTAGTACCAAGGTTAAGAATTAGTGGAGGTATACCTCCATTCACCCTACATTCATTCATAGTGTGTATAGTGACAACCAACCCTTTTACTGAGGTCACTGAAAGAAGTTTCAAGTATTCACCCCTCCATATCTTGCTCAAACCACCACACTTCCCTCTCCATGTTCCCCTCCAATTATCCAGCCATTCTCTTCATACAAATGCTGGTTGTGACAGCCACACGATAGCCTTCACTAACGTCAAACGACTGTGGCCGCTTACCGTATGACACTAAGGCTAGACAGAAATGCTGCAGTAAGGACCACGGAGGAGGCATCAAGCAGGGTCGTTCCCACCATCCATTTGACAGCTTCTCCTGGCCTCAGTGTACTGGTATGAATTTAACATGGAAGATAAAAGGTGGTAAACTTCCCATTAATTGTGGGCCAACTCACCTGGAGGACTAAGGTCTATAAAGTCTTTTGACAGCAAATTTGTTAGCAGCTCCATCAGCAGAAGAATATCATGAAATGTATCCTCTTCTGCAGCAGACTCAAGACTCAGCCTCCCTGTGTTACAGCGAGCGTACGTCTGTATCGTCTGCAGGCACGCCTCATATATTCGCCGGCTGTCACCCTGTCCAGCACAAATGTTGCATACAGGCTGCCGTTTGGGCAGTACTCTATATTGAACACAACTTTTATACAGTAAGTCCTCACTTAATATTGTTCTTACATTCCTGAAAACCACAACATGCAATGAAACCTAGAACAGAGCATATTGCCTCCATATGAATTAATTAAAATACCTTACAGCCTGTGTGCTGAAGGCACTACCACATTCCAGAAAAAACAATTTTAATATAAGGCTAGGCAACATTTACGAGGGTCGTACCAAAAGTCATGAGCAACAATTTTTTGTAAAGTAACATGCTTTATTATTGACAAACCAAATACACCACCTTAATCTACATTTTCCACATAATCGCCACTTCTTTGTACACATTTCTCCCAGCGTTCTGGGAGTTTGAAAATTCCCCTTCTGTAAAATTCCGTTCCAGCCATCCGAAGACACTGACGCACTGCTTTCTGAATT
>Ga0136643_10008806_pt1 | contig 14798 bp, 11 predicted proteins | sample TergutLab28metaG_FD_96883 | JGI IMG/M metagenome (GOLD analysis project Ga0136643, IMG submission 96883) | Labiotermes labralis P1 segment gut microbial communities from Petit-Saut dam, French Guiana - Lab288 P1 (version 3) (version 3) | ecosystem: Host-associated > Arthropoda: Insects >... | reverse complement strand
GGAACTAAGAGGGAGAGGTAACAGGAGAGTGGCGTAGAACTGAGGAAGACATATGGGAACTAAGAGGGAGAGGTAACAGGAGAGTGGCGTAGAACTGAGGAAGACATATGGGAACTAAGAGCGAGAGGTAACAGGAGAGTGGCGTAGAATACAAAACGATGTGCGTTATCATCTGTACTTCTCCCGAAAAGTATTTTTGTGATCAAATGAAAAAGAAAGAGGTGGGCGAAATTTATTCCATGTTTGGGGAACAGAACAGGTGCCTACTGGGTATTGGTAGGGAGACCTGAGGAAAAGAAAGCACTTGAATATCTTAGACGTAGAGACAGAATAATATTTAAATGGATCTTAAAGTAGTGAGATGGGGAAGCATGGACTGGATAGCATTGGCTCAGGACGGGGATAGTTGGCAGTCGCTTGTGAATGTGATAATGAACATTCGGGTTTCATAAAAAGCAGGGAATTTCTTGTTTAGCTGAGGACTTGTTAGCTTATCAGGAAGGACTCTGCTTCATGCAGCTAGCTGGTTGGTTAATGGGTTAGTACGAATTCTGCAGTTAAGAACTTGGCTTATTGGCGCTTCGATTATTGTGGTAAAAATATAAAAACACAATTTATAACCACACACACACGCACACACACACACACACACACACACAGTGTGTGGTTCTACATACTTGTAAATAAACACTTCCGCACGAGTATTAGGCTGCACATGGTTACTATTTTTATCACCTGCTTTAAACTTAATAATCTCCATATTTTTCTGTTGTTTAGTGTCACGCGATTCTCTAGAAAAAAAAAGTTTTTTTCTTCCAAACGTCATTAACCATTTGGTCATTGTAACAGAGACAGCATTTGTAGAGTGAGATATGAAATGAATATTTCAACAGTTTATTGCGCTGCATTATAAGAGTTCATAATTTAAGGTATTTAGATTATACGTCCTTGTCAAGGAAAACAGGACATAAAAGAGAAAATATTTTATAGGATTTTGGCAAACAAATTGCCAGGATTTAAAGTTGACTGAAACGATGGTGGCAGCTTATTGTTTAACCCTTGTAACGGGGCCGAAGGTTCAGCTTTCACAGCAAGGAACTTCTGCGTCAACTGATTTACTTTAACTGGATGTGCGCGGTGTGGACTGTTTCTATGGTTTCAAACAAAGTTATTACGTGCACAAAGCACAAAAGGCGAACACAATATTGTACCTCTCAGACAGCTTACGGAATTTGGATTCAGTTTTGTGCGTGACACTTGCTATGGAGGCAATGTTTGCATTTGTATTTGTTCACTGCATGAAAATGAAATAACACACTGACAGATTTCTCTTACAACAGTTCGCCGCACAAATAATACACAGACATATAAAGCCGCAAGTGTCCCTGCATAAGTCATTAAGACCTATGCGCGGGGGACGTATCTTTACACTAAATGTTAAGGTCGACTCTAGAAGAAGGCGCATGGTCAGTTTCAAGCTGCGGCCCCTTAATCCCCTAAGACAGAGCCCCCTATACCCTTTGTATAGGGGAATGTGTGAAATCCAGACCTCATTTCGACATTTGGAAGGACAGAAAAACCTCTTGCCCCTGTGGAGAATAGAGTAATTATTTCTTGGTTGTTCCGCAAACAAACTAAGTACAGTATTTAAAACACTATATTATTACATCATTGCTGACACACATGTATGTCTTTAGTTGTCATACAAGTATAACAAGCCTTTTCGGAACTTCAACTTCGCTAAAAAAAATATTTTTCATAAAAAATTTTGATTCTGATCCGGACCACATTCTATAATGCAATAAATCAGTGACACTTTCGTGAAAGAGAACAGGAAGAAATAATGCATACGCTGACCAGGTGTTTGAAATCCTCGCAATAGATGATGATTTTTTTCTAAACTTCTCTTTACCTTACGATATTGCAGGTGAATATGAAGGTAGTGGTGTCGTATAGCGGTATACATTCATAGATGTATCGGGAGAAGAAACTGCCAGCGTGTTTAGGGGAGGATTGAATATGGCGCCGTGTATTCGGGTAAAAATTACAGATATTCGGATGGTAGATGAAGGAGGTATATTTGTCCCACAAGCACATAAATTTTTACCAGACTATGCGGTATCACATCAGAACACTCGGTTGCATACGTAGATTTACCAGCTGTCTACACTTTGTTCAATTATGGGGCTAGGTATGACAATCTGTTAACAATAAAGGTAAAACATACACCTCTTACCGTGGCTAATTTAGTATGTTATACTAAGAAGCAGGATAGATTTATATGTAATTTTATTATGCTGTCGAGTACTCTCTCTCTCTCTCTTGCTTGAGCCACAGAGAATCTGAATGTCACCGAAATCTTCCTGAAATTTATGTCCGACATATATACCTATGTAAAGCCTGTATTATGTAAGCATTCCTGAAGGGAAATTTTTGTTTTGGGATATAAATCCACACATTCCAAAATCCGCACTTAAACTGAAGGGAACAGGTTCAGTTCTCGGCCGATTTACCCATGGGAATGGAGCCTCGAGAACGTCATTGACAGAGGGATGGGTTGGTGCCAGAGACGGTAAAAGTGCTGTAGAGGAGAGAAAAATTGCTTATTCCAGCAGGGATTTGAAGAGATTCTTCTGCCGTCCATCAAGTAACGTAGTCACTATGGCACAACAGTTCTCTCTTATTTCCTATTCGATCGATAGGAATTAAATGAAATTCGCTTGAGAGTTTTATGTGATGGAAAAAAGTATCAAACCTAATCGAAAGTAGTTAAAGGGTTTCAGAGTTCAAACACGTGTAAGGACGGATGTATGTTCCTCCCATTATGCTTTTATTTAACAAAACGAGTGCAAGAAAAGAGCATAATGTGAAAATCAATATTGTTTAAAAACATTCTGGCTTTAATTATTATTGAACTGCTGTCTTAGCGTGCAGAGCTGGTCTGGACAAAAGATGGTTGGAATGTTCTAGTGTCTCAGCCTTGAATGCCGGCAGCCTCAAACGGCGGCTGCAGGAAGACAACAAGCCGTTACGCACGAGCTGCCCCAGTGAAGGCTAATACCCGTGACAAACACACGAGTCCTTCTGCCAAAATTCTGTTCCTTTTCTCTGTCCACACAAATTTATTAGCTATGTATATTAACAGCGCACTTACGATTGAATTTTGTCTTCTACTTCCTAATTCTTGGCTTGTTTAGATTTTACTAACAAACTTTAAATGAAGAGAACAAATCTGTGAATATATGAATTTGTATCACAATTTGAACACACTCAATTTGTGCGGTTTTCACAAATGGGCATGTCTCTTCGTATTGGTTTTTAGGGACGGAAGGGGAGTTTCAGTGTTTCAAAGCCGCAAGATGTCACAAGCAACTCAACAGCTAACTGCCGTCTAGAGTGCGGTATCAAATATTTGCCTCAGTTGTGGTTTGACATTTTTTGAAAGTGGGGCCTTCAGTGCCCAGGTTTCTATTATAATAGTATGTGTTGTAATTAATTGTTTTTCTAGTTGAAGTGTTTAAGTATAATAAGAAAGCATGGTATGCGACTGTAATATGTTCTGTTGGCTAATTGTTCTATTTTAGTTCTCCATGTAAACGAATATTTTAGCCTAAATGTGGAGAGGCCGGATTTCGTTCTTGGCATCAAAATGATTTACTGTACGCGGACTGCTTCCTATTTCTCCGTGGCTACTTGAAATATCCTTCTACACAATTGAAATACACAAAGGGATGGACGAATGATTTACATTGTCCAGAAATGGCTGGAAATGTCTTAACGATTATAATGTTTATGGCACTATTTCGAAATGAATATGTTCTTCTCAGGTGCCTCTTATGCCGAAAGAACAACATACAAGGCGTCATGGAGTGGCATCAACTCCGAACTAACTTACCTGCTATTAGACGTGGTAAAAATTAAGAGTTTTTCAGCAATTTAATATCTATGAAGTTATTCCAGGGAAACGTTTGAAACCGAGTCTAACCAATGGTTCGAAAATGCGAAGAAAAGCGTTTTGCCGAAGAACATTACAAACAGATACGTGACGTTGTGCTTTTTATTTCACAGTTATTTTACAGGGTAACACTGATTCGGCTACGACTCACCGCCTGCGAAATAACAGAACGAAATAATTTGAAGCATAATTTTAATAACCAGGCCAAATTAGCGAGAAATCCTTGTGCACAATTATTTCTGAGTGCACAATTATTTCTGAGCGAGAAATACAAAACTAAGTATCATAAATCCACACTTACTGCTCTAAGCAAGATCCTCGTTTTAACCTTTCTTTTATGAAAACTTAATAGATGGTTGCTAATACATGCATTTTGGATCCTAATCTTATATTCAGTATCGATTAATTTGGATTTTAAGACGTGAAAAACCTCTTCCAGTTATCAGTCCTCAAGGCCTAAAACAGGTCGGGGAGCCACAAGTATTGAGAGTGACCAAAACATTGCTGTTTGATGGGCCATGAGCGCCAGTGGACTTTTTGTTATCACCCGTGTTCGCTTTCCTCCTTGAAGAACGACACCATCACTCAGTCACGAAGGTCCGCCTGAAAGTTCCTTTGTGTGCTCAAATTCGGTTTGCACTTTCGTAATTTGGCTCACATATGTCGTATTCAGTTTTCAGTCCTCCATTCAAAACCGCACACTTACAATAATGGACAACGACTCCAGCCACTGCAAGTAAAATATTGTCATTTTGTTGCTATCCTGCACACGTCCCACAAAATGCAAACACTGGATACTTAGACGTCGGAATTCTTAAATCTGCGTATAATAGAATGCACACTTTGCACTAGGAATCACCAGTAAAAAAGAATAAGGAGACAAGAGAACTCTTATTATTCAAGTGTCTACCAAGTGTGTTATAATTGCAAAGAATGTTTCGGGATGTACCAAAAGAGGAATTTGCCTTTGAAAACATGATTTGTTCAGTGAGGTGTATTTTATCGCTGCAGAAGCCTCCAATACATTCACTTAGACTATAGAAATAGAGGTTGTGCCAGAAGTGAAGGAGCTGGCTTGACAATATTCTTCAAATTTTACGACTTCCGTCAATTTCTGTTAGGCAGAAAAATATTCAAAGACAAAACCAGATTCCGGAATTTTGATGTTGACTCATAAACGTATACACTGGAATAGACAAGCACAATGAAGAGGAAATGTATAAAGAGGCGCGAGGAAAATTTTGAAATAAAGAGGAAAAAAGGGAAAAGCAAGAATAATGAGGAGAAACATACATTTTTTAGAGTAGCCAGTACTTCAGACGAGGAAGCTGTAGACAGACCTCAATTATGATAAGAATAGAACTCGGAAGATGTCAGCTACTTACCCAAGAGACACAACACGAATTACATGTGTCTCTTCTGTGGAGAGTTTGGTCGCAACAAAGGGTTATGGTACCAGTGCCTCATCTAGGTTTATGCAGACTGCAGTTCAGCACAGACTGCAGTAAATGACGGGGTGAATTCTCTCAATAAATTCAAGGGCATTATGTAGGAAATTGTTGTGAATATTTTGCAAATAACGAACACATCGGCCTAAATCTTTAAGATTCTTTATTTCCTGCATTAAGATGCTATTAATATTTCTTAATTTTCGCCACGTATGCTACTTTGCCCTATGAGAAATGTAAGTTAAAAATACATATCACTTCTTTACGTCCTGAAAACATTGTTTCCTTTTGTCCTGCAATTTTACAATTCTTAAAATAATCCAATATGAATATTTGTGCTTATTACCCTATACATCTGGGCAATTGTATGCTAGAATATTTCTGATTTTACAAGAAATACAATTTTCCGATAAGATCTAAGACTACAAAGCTTACACTGTGATAACGTTGGAGAAATTTCCTTCGACAACAAGTGTTGTACAGTTTAAGAATCGCTATAGGTAAACTTTCATAATGTTCAAAGTTAGGTGCATGCGGTTACCGTCTCTCAAATATGGTTCTTCGGTTGTCCAGAAACTGTGTATTATCTGTTTGAATTTGAGCAGAATATGTCTTCATTGGTTACATAAACTTTCGTACCCGTGTATTTTCACTCGCTTCTTCTGGATTCCTTTCCTACACATAAATTTACTCGGTCTTCTTTCCTTTCTCTACGTTTTACCTTAAAACAGTTAGATAACTAACGCTAAATATATTCCGTTATGGGAGAACGAAGAAAACCTTTATGCATGTTGATAGTGTACACTAGGTCTGCACCCTTTGTGAAGGCAACCATAAAACGTGGCACACGAGTATAAGGACACAGGATTTTATACCTACAAAATATGTAAAAGTATGTAATAAATCTCTGTCACGTGTGTTATCTACTGTTTTTGGACGTTTTACGACTAAATCCATGTGCCAGACACCGAGAGAGTCTATGTCGTCAGCAATTACAAGCTATCGTCTGTACATAGGATGCTGAAACGAGAAAGCGGAAGCTGATTACCAAAGTTCATTTTGAAACCAAAAATTAAGGGATCTACTGAATATCACTGGCGAATTATTAGCTAATGCTTTTAAAAATATCATTTATGATTAATAGTTTGCCGACAGATCAGAATTCTCACTGACCACAGCCGTGATATCTCAGCACGGAAGTGACTACGTTACGGACTGGAGGACCAAAGAAACGAAATTAGATTCCCGAGAGGGGAATGGGTATATGTACCGGATCCAGAACGTATTGACGCTCCAAATGGCAGCGAAGAGCCTTTTTTTGGGGTGAAGATGCTGTGACCTAAAAGTGACCACTTGCTTCCATCCAGTGCCAAGTTATACTTAGCATATAAATGGTGCTCGATTAAGCACCGAGGAAATTCAAGTTACTCTATCTAACAAGAACTTAGTGACTGATGAGAGATTTTCCTTTAGTTCTTTAAGGTGCCAGAGACCTGTGTTCATGAGCTTACTTCCTTCATTACTCAATATCTAATTTTGAGTTTCTCGTCAACAGAAGAACAAGTAGAGACAGATTGTAATTAAAACAGTAATAAGGTCGCTTGCTAAAAACAAAGCATGTGCCAGAGGCAATTCTACTCTTCCGCTTTTTATATCTATTAAGCATTACGTCTTACTTGGCACATCTTTGAAGAGACATTCTGTAAATATGTACCCAAAAGACATTCTTGAAAGCGAGCACGAGCGATGCCAGAACGATGCATTTCTTGTTTCTTCAATTCATTTCATGAAATTAATACTATCTTACATACAGACACAAAATTTCTGCTTCCTCTCTAAACAACTCTGAAAAGAGGGAAGTGATTTATAAGAATTTCTTTGCTAAATTTTTAAAGCAACTGGCTGCTATGCGTACCGTACCACATGCTTAGAATAAACAGCTATTGTTTCCCAGACAGCAGTAAATACTAACTTCGTCATTGAGATGAAAAGTGTCCAATGAGATAGGAAGTAAATTTGTAAATATGATTTTTATCACGTTCGGGATTTTAGGGGATTATTTCATGGTCGCGTGGGTCATCGCTCCTTCAAAAAAGTAGACTGAAATTTTTAGTTATTTTGTGTAAGAGTAGAAGGATGATATCCTAAGCGATATTTCTGTGCCAGTCTGGTGATGTACATGTAGCATTATCAGAAATAAAAATAAGAAAACATTTTATGATTATCTCTATGGCATAACCAAAAACAAATTCAAATGTCCGCAAAAGAAGTCTTGCTATACAATTATTTGTAAATTGGGAATATATCATGTAAAGTAAGGTTGATGTTTCCCCTGGCGTCAAGATCTCTTGTAGCATGGACTAATTCCTATTTTAGCCTCCTACATTAAGACACAATTCTATTTGGTAAAAGTAAGATAGGTGGTACATGTAGTAACCATTCCCCTGGAAATTTAGCAGCCCAGAAAATCATGGAGAAAGAGACGATCTTTTTTTTCGGTAATGACTTCATGTGCTATTCATATTAATGACTTTGCCAAGCAATACGCTGGACCAAAAAACAAACATAAATAAGATCGACTCACGCAGTTAGTAACAGAGATTAACCATCTGCCAAAAAGGGTCACAAAACGTGAATAAACCAGTAGGTTTAGCACCAGCAGACTCAGTCACCTGTTCTTATTCTGCTTACTGCTACATTGCGATAGAGAAATTTATTCTACGACGCAATATCGACTATGTATCTTGGTTTCTCTCAGTGTTTAAGAAAACTTTGAAATTATTTCCTATACCCGGCTTACCACTGCATGCTTCTCATGCAGCCACAAAAAATAAATAAATAAATAAAAATAAAAATGTTGCTCATTTCCATAAAGGCAACGAAATTATGATTCCAAATAATGAATTTCGTATGAAAGAAGCAACAAAAATCATGTACCCTTATCTAAAGCCAGTCACACCAGTCCAACAGAAGTAAAAGCTTACTCAGAAGAACCAGACGTCAAAGCCAGAGAAACTTCTAATAACGTGACTTTCTTACTCTTCCTAAATAGTTTGTGTTTTCTCCCACGGTTTTATTTTTACATCTATACCTACTCGTCTAATATTATTTTTCTGGTGTAAGACATAATATTACTCGTGTGTTGGATTGCCTTCATGCAAGTTCTCTATCTGCAAAATAAACTGCAGAATATGCCAATAAACTCTACCGCTTTGATTCAGTTTCATGACCGCGAACTTGCCGTGATGTAATACAAGATACTGCAGAGCTACACACAGGAGAGTATTCGAGGTATTGGAGTTACAGCATAGTAACCGAAGGAATGATACAGCGAGTAAGATTTTTTTTGTGGATATGCATCACTAAAAAAACAAACATAGGTGACTGAGGGCAAATAAGGAAAGCAATTTTAAGCAATGTGAATGCTGCAAGGAATATTTTATTGCGTGGTATAAAATTAAAAAAAAAATAGTCAACAAGAACAAAAGTGAAGATACGTGTCCTCTTTAATGGAGCATCGCTTGCTAATGCGCATCTATTACACTTTTCTTAGCGTATGTGTAATCCTCAGTGAGCCACAAACTGCACTCATTTCGTCTGAGTCTGAGTTTCTCAAATTTGCCTCTATGCATTTGAAGGATGAGAATAATTGACAAGCACAGAAAATATAGTGTTTTCGTCCATCTGTCTTATACAAACATATTTTTCGGTTTCGTGGACGGATTCATGAACAACTGAACAAGAATGCTGTAGGAAAAATACGGTAAATTTGTCGAATTAAACCATGCCTACAATAACGTCATAAATATATGGTGCTACATCACAAATACGACAAACGTAAGTTGTGGTAAAAATTTGAAATTTTTGTTTTTTGTCGCTGGTTCATACTTTGGGTGATCTCGATGGCGCCTGTCGACATTGATCTCTACTGGTCAGCCAGTATGCCTGAAAGTGTATCTCCTCCTACTTGCATTTGGGATACTGAATATTCGACAGCACCACTGGGCAAGTGCAATACATTTGCTGTGTATGTATATTCTGCCATAGGTTATTTGGTGACTGTAGATTCAAAGTTTAATGCTCTCACATACCTTAATACAAATTGTCAGATAAATTCATTTGTTGTCATGAATACTGCCTGAGTTGAAAGATATTTGGAGTAATATTTTCAACTTACGTTGGAAAATAAATAGCCGGGCTCATCAATTTTAAGGGAAGTAAGTAGCCTGTTACATGGCAGTTTTACACATCTTGTAGCAACGATAATATTTTCCAAGCCGAATTGAAGCAACACACACCTACCAAAGAAAACACGCAGAAGACTACTAGGAAAATAGCATTTTCCAAAAATATTCACAAAGCGTGCACACATGCTGACATTCCAAGCAATATTGTTTTCGTTTTTATATAATGAATATTCCGCGAAACGTGTACCAAAACTTCAGGATGTCAATATATTTATTTTGGGTAAAAAGTCTGCATGTCTGGTTATCAATTATTGTAACGTTACGAACGTGTTGATGTCTGCAACACTTAAAAGAGTGTAATTTATAATTTTAAGAAGACTGTTGTTTGATACTGTACAATATAACAAGAAAGTTATGTGACAGATAAGACAACATAGGAAACATATAAATTAAGGAGTTTTTGCTTTTCAGATAATTTATACGTTTACATCTATGTAGGCAGCGGACTTCGTGATTCCCTGCAACTGTTCTCTTGTCTGCGAGGTTTGGTGACAATCCTTGTAATTCACGTGCTGCCCCACCAGTCAGCAAGGATCTAGTGGCCTCGGCTGCCAGGATTGTGAAAAAAGAAAAGTCAGACCAGCAATACGGCTAATGGCGATTAAGACAGTCCCGTACTTGTCGACAGACTTGCCTCTGTTAATTGAGCTGCGCGAGTCGTATTTACAAATACCACACGGAAGAAATAGGGGTATGAAGAAGTGGTGTTTATCAGAGGTGAAAGTAAGAGAGATGCTGCTTCGTAAAATCTGACATTGTAACGCATCACGAAGTGCCTTGAAAGATGAAAGCGCTTGTAAAGAAGTAACTGTTGATAATCCGACATACGTTGATGTGATTATCATCATGTTCCTGAAGGGTTAGGCGTGTTTCCTGTTCCTTGATCCTCAAGACGAAGTTGGTCCCTCCATCTCTTCCTCGGTCGTCCTGTGTTCCTTCGTCCTTTTTGTTTATATTGTAGTGCTTGTTTTGGTAGTCTGTTTGTGTCCATCCTCAGTACATGTTGTAGCCACTTTTTCTGGTACTGTTTTATTTCCTTTACTGTGTTCAGTGCTCCAGTTTTTTGCTTAATACATTGATTCTTTTCTTTATCTAGTTTTGTTATTCCAAGTAAGTGTCTCAAAAATTTCATCTGTGCTACGTTTATGTAGTATTTTACTTAAAATGAGTCATAAAATTACATTCTGAAGTTTGGTACACTTTTCGCGGAACATTCTTTATCTTGGAATGTATCGAAACAATCCAAATATTAACACACAGAGAGCATTTGCTTCACGCGGTGTCTCAAATTGTCTATTTGAAGAAACACATTGAATCCGGTCTAGAGAAGTGTACAAGAATGTTTCGTTTTCCACACCATCAAAATATTAATTTCATACGTAATTTATTCCAAAACTCAAAAAGACGAAAATTATGGATCTCTGGAAGAAAAATCTATGCTTGTTACTTGATCATTTATTCATAGAGGAAGAAATTTCTTACACATGTTCGAGTGAAGAAAGTTTCGTACCACGAGGTCAAAAACAGAAAGAAAGTTGGTCTGCATTAAAATGACGGATAGGGGGCCTTCTATGAGAGAGATAACAGGGACGGCTGGATTCAGTGTCTTCTGACTGCAACAATTCCCAGATATTTTGTTAGCAAATCAGCATTTAAAATTTAGTCTACCGGAAAATTCATAATTTGTAAATTTGAGGAAAATTAGAAATAAGATTTTATTTTGTAAATTACTAATGTATTATTAATTGTTGGTGAAAGAGGGTACAATTTCAAGTACAACAGTACAGGCAGTCCACTCAAGCAGAAGATGAAGTGTTGTGTTGCCTTCAATCGACTTTTCTATTAGGAATTTCACAATGCAATCCATGAAAAATTCCTCGAAACTAATTTTAGGGTCGCTACAGAAGGTCTGGGAAGGCGTGGTGCCATTAGAAGTGCGAAAAATTAAGTATCCTCAAATATGGTTGTATTATGTGCTGAGAATTGTGCCTAAAGAAGTGAGAATGACATGTGACTTAAACATTTATGTATCCTGTAATATTTATTATTTTAACACATTTAGACATAAGGTAGTTTATCAATAGCGCAAATTAAAATTATTGTTTTCGGGTTAGTTCATGGTGTCATATTTATTTTCCTGTTTAAAACACAAAAGCCGTTCTTAAATATCTTTTATATTTCAAACCTTCTGACTTTGTTGTAGTCGATTAGGTAATTGTTTGTAAGTGATTTCAATATTAGTACTTTATCCACGGATCAAAATATCTACCTGAATTTGTCTCTCTATCGGAATGAACGATATTTACACCTTTTGTAGAAATCCATTTCTTAAGTCACGATAATTTCGTAGTTATTTAAATCGGGCTGGGGTTATATCATATTCGATTGCCGGACTGCTTGCTAGAAGTCAGTATCCGGAAGGTCCTGCGACCGGCCACCTCGGCACAGGTTTTTCTTGGTTTCCTTTTGTCTAAAAGCGAATGCTGAGACGGTTCCGAAGACTCTAAGTTGCTACTGCATGCTTCTCATGCAGACCTTCCGACTTAAATTTCTTAGATTCTTATTTCATATTTATGTACATGCATTATAACCACTGCCACCGGGCGACAGCCCATTTGCAGTTAAATGTATTATTATTATTATTAAATTTTCACTTTCCAGAAATGTAACCATAAAAATTGTACATTTAAGAACGTGTAAGTTTCTTGAGAAAAGAGCAATTGGTGTGTTGGTACTGACCGTCATGTGCTTGTAGTTTGGAGATATAATTACAGATGCTAATATGAGCAAAATATAAACACTGGTGCCTGACATGCCTCACTTACTTGGATTCATGCTCTCACGGATGCCTCTGTGAACACACTCTGCTGGAATGTTGCCTTCGTCTTTGGCGTGAAGGTGGGATCAGTGCTTTCTTCCGAGACGTTGTAAATGTCTACCAGAATGCATGGCGTCACATCGGAGAAGAAAGTATTATTCAGTTTTCGACTTACTAGCGAATTTGCATAGGTGAAAAGGGTTTGCCATTCCTGCGGTACAGAAACGGTTAGGTGACTACAGGTAAAAGTGATCTTAAAACTGTGTGATTGTCAGTACGTTGCTCAACGTATTTGAACAAACGCAGGCAGCACAGAACATAAATTCATTTTAAAATATTACTTCTTTTGGCTTTTGCAGGACTAAAACATGAAGGATAGCGAAATAAAGCTACTTATCTCAATTTTATTACATGTACACTGTGATAGGCGAGGCATGAGTATATTTGAGAGAAGGAGACAACCGGGAATTCCCAGGCATGTATGGGAGGAATCTTAAAATGGATCTTCAAGATGTGGTATGAGAGGCAGGGACGGAGTTGATCTGGCTCAGGATAAGGATAGATGGCGGTCTGTTATGATTGTGGTAATGAACATTTAGTTTTCATAAAATGCTGTAAATTTCGACTTGCTGAGTACCTGTTAACTTCTGAAGGACTCCGCTCCATGCAGTTAGTTTAGTTGGTCACTACTCTGTTGGTTCTTTTATCGGGCATGGAGAAACCAGAGGAACAAAAAAAAAACCATACGGCATACTGACCGGCGTATAAGAACGGACACTACGATTTTTTCCATCCAAAATTCATCCATCCATCCATCCATTTACCCAAACAGCCAATAGTACTGAAAGAGCAGTGGGGCAAACGACTTTCCTTTTCTTTATTCCAAAACTATTGTTTAGATATCTGGCCATGTACTTTTAAAGAGAATTTGGCCCGGCAACGCTGATACTTACACAAGGCAACACAAATACAGAATAAAAGCGCAACGTATTCTTCCCGGAGTGGGATTCGAATTTATGATTACAGCGTTCGACAGTACACACCTTACACGTTGCGGTCACTGTGATCGACCCAAAATATTATCAGCAATGTGAAAACAAGGAGGAAGATATGATGAGTATGGATCACACATTGGAAGAATAAACACTTCTAAACAATATCAGTTATAATACGAGAAAGGAAGAAAGAACATTACGTAAAGAATATTACTACTGAAATTAGTCTGTTTTATGTTCGTCAGTCTAGCTTGGACTGTACTGGCAAACTTTTTCCAATAGGGGATAACTTTACGATTTTGTAAAGGACAAGGAATTACAGGATCATCTGAGCGACTGTCACCTTCGTAAGTAAGACACTCTCCTATAGTGTTAATGTGGTGTTGTCACGTGCTGTCAATCTAAAGCTGGCACATTTAAAACTGGTAACTTTCATGAAATTGTTTCATGTGTGTTGCCACGACCTCATTGTATTGCCCTGAACAAGGTTCAGTAAATACGGCAATGAAGCTACTAGCTGCATGAAGATAGAAATAACATGAGCGACTATTAGGATCTGAAGGCGTAGTCTTCTGTGGAGTTCGTTATGCTCCCGTTTAGTACAAGAGGTGTGATGTGAAGTTCTCAATGCCTTCTGGGTTGGGAAGCCATGTAGTTTTGCAAAGATATCAACGATACGGTACAATATACTGTCTTCAGGATGCAAGACGGAAGTAGCAAGTTCCACCGAACCACTTGTAGCTATCGACCAATCTACACGATGTCACAAGTAAGAAGACAGCAGTCTCATTTGCACTGAGTGGGCTTTTTGTTTCCAGTTACTATCGAGCACAGTAACAATTTGTACTTAAGAGGGCAAGGAGAAATGAACAGGGGAAAAAGACAATTAAAGATGTTCTGAAGTCTATTTTAATTCTCACTTTACGGTGAAGAACATGCTGACGTAATGAAGTTGTGCAGCAGAATTAAAGGAAGAAACGTACAGGCGAAAGTGATTGGAAAATTAGGACGGTAATGATCTAAGAATTTTAAACAACCAGTTGACAGCACCTGGAAAGTTAAGTAGATAGAAATATTTAAGTGCGTTCGGAATAAACAGAAAATATTTGATATTCTGAATTACTGGCCATGTTTTTCGCACGCTGGAAACGAAATCTGCAAACACGATAATATTATTCCAAAATAATTACCAACAAGATGACACTTATGGATTATCCTTTATTTCAGGGTTAGTCGTCCTTCACTCTACATGTTTCGAGCTTCAGGGAGCTCGAAACATGTAGAGTGAAGGACGACTAACCCTGAAATAAAGGATAGTCCATAAGTGTCATCTTG
>Ga0136643_10008805_pt1 | contig 14798 bp, 6 predicted proteins | sample TergutLab28metaG_FD_96883 | JGI IMG/M metagenome (GOLD analysis project Ga0136643, IMG submission 96883) | Labiotermes labralis P1 segment gut microbial communities from Petit-Saut dam, French Guiana - Lab288 P1 (version 3) (version 3) | ecosystem: Host-associated > Arthropoda: Insects >... | reverse complement strand
TACAGAATTTAATGTTATGTTTTATTTCATATTCAAGTTTAAATTATTTTTCGCGTTTCCTCAGAAGTCTCTAGAATAATTCATAAGATTTAATAAGAATTAGTATTTAAGAATCTTTTCGAAAATATCCCATTTATTTCATACATGAAATAATGCCTTCAATCTACTCTAGGCCTTCAAGACTGTGTCATCACCTCTTAAAGCCAGAACATTTTCAGGGAGAAAAATGGAATCGTACGGAACGACTTCTTGGATTGCATGATGGAGTTGAGAAAGAGAGGAAAGGAAGACCATCAAGAAACCAATCTTTCTTTGGAGAATTCAACAAATGACGCCACATTCCGTAAGTTAACAGTAGTCTACAGTTTGGTGAGAAGGAAAACAAATTGGCTCACGTGCTAACGGAATGTTTTTCAGGAGCTCTGACGAGTGTGGCCTCATAATAAGGAGTAAATATAAACAAACTGAATCAGCAACGAATTCCTGCAATTTACTGCCGAACAGTATGTATCATTTAATATAAAATAAAGACATGTGTCCGCTTTTGTTACCATTTTCTGATCATAAGATTGGACTCCTTATATCATATGCGAGGGCGCTGTCATGTTCAAAAGTAATCAGACTGTAATAAGAATGACTGGGTTTAAAAGTAACATTTTGAGATTATCTTAGGACACAAACAGTCTTTTGTACAAACATTACAAAAATAAAAACGTAATACCATACAGTCGTGTTGCACGAAAGAAAAACTGCTGTGAATTATTTTGCAAAAAAATCAATTCTATGCTTCATCTAACGAAGTTAATATCATCAGTGATTTATATGATTATTTTTATTACAGAAAAACAGACACATTCTATGTGCCGCCCCTGTTGAACAGAGCATTTCTGGTTCAGATGTACACAAGTACACCAACAACAAACTCCTGGGAATGCAAGCTCATTTCATTCAGTTCTATAATTCATCTTTCTCTGTATAAAAAAGTCTTTCACCCTGTATTGACACTCTGATACCGCTATTAGGAGGCAATTCTGGGACAAGATGGAGATCTCTGGCACTGATCATTTCAATTTTAATGTCAATCCCTCATAAAGCAACTTCGGCTTAATAATACTTTATTACTCTATGACAATTCGAACAAAGAATTGTTCATGTAAATCATACAATAAGAAATACGTTCAGAGCTACAAAGAATCTAGCAGTAGGTCATGTTCGGATGATACTTTATTAATCCACCATACTAAAGACTGCACACATAATATTACAATACACCAACATAACATGATATTTGTTCTGGCAACCTAGATTCTGATTCCAAGCAATGGAAGAAAGATGAATACGAGCCACGAAAAAATAGGAAGAAGTTATTGTAATTAACCTAAAAATAATGAAGCTGCCAGACCTTCACAATATTTGGTTTATTCCAAAAAGTGTAAGTGTGAAATATTCCACAAGTTAATATTGAGGTGAAAATCTCATATTATCAGACGTTTACATGTGATAGGGTGCACAACATATTATTCCGTTTTGTGAAATTAACAGGCAAATTTTAGGCACATATCTACGCACGACAAATAGAAAACACAAATATAAAAATGGGGATTTCAGTGCTCGAAATATGTAAAATATTTCACTATTGGTTACAGAGAATCGGTGTTGAGAACTAGCAAACGTATCCCTTGGTAACCATAGACAAAGCCAATTTGCTGAATACATGAACAAATATGAATTTCACCTTTAAAATTCGTCTTTCTTTTTTCTCTCTTTCTCTACCTCTCTCTCTTCCTTCCTTTCTTTCTTTTCCTTTATTTCCTTCTTTCTTTCTCCCTTGCCTTCTATCTTTCTTTGCTTCCCTCTTTCTTTGCTTCCCTCTTTCTTTCTTCTTTCTTTCTTTCTTTCTTCCTTTCCTTCTTTCTTTTCCCTTTCTTTCTTTGTTAATTTATTTTTTCTCTTTATTTCTTTCTTTCTTTCTTTCTTTCTTTCTTTCTTTCTTTCTTTCTTTCTTGGAACGGGCCCTGTTTTCAGAAATTGACGGCTACGATTTGATGGAACAGGCTGCTATATTCCTAGCAGCGGGGTTCGAAACGTCTGGGAGTACAATGTCTTATGTACTGTACGAGCTTGCACTGCATCCTGAGATTCAGAACAGACTGAGGGCGGAGATGGTGGGGGTGTTGAACAGACACAACGGACAGCTGACATATGATGGCATACAGGAGATGGCCTACCTGGACATGGTTATGTCAGGTGGGTTGATTGAAGCAGGTAGCTGTATAATTAGGACTGTGTGCACCAATATGCTAATTTTGAAACAGAATTGTCTCAGCGATTAATCCAAAATTCCTTATTCTCTAACCCAGCATATGGTAAGATTTATTTTAATTGCTATTTGAAGTCAGAGAATATGAAATCCCCTGTCTATTTCTGTATTGCATCTCGGTTGTCGATTGCCTAAAGCCATTTATTCTAGTGAAATTATTCTTAGGAACAGAAACTAAATTACCTACATTTCCTAGCCATTAGTCCCAACATCCCATGACATTTACCGGTATTTAATCACAGGTTAGGCCAAGAAAGCGAAGAGGATATTTACCTTTATTGTGTACTGCATATTTATACGAGTACATACATTTAAACAGATATTCAGTCTTGTATTTAAGATTAGATAAATACACTGACATGAGTGTCATTTCAGTGAAAGATTAACTAAATTGGCTATCAGAATCATCCCGTCTGTCTGTCATTATGCAAAAACTCGGCTCTCAATAACGGATTGTCATAATAATTTATAACTGAGATTTTTTCTGAAATGTTTCGAAAATACACAAGTTTCATGAAAATTAAAATAGAGGGCACTTTGCATTAAGAGAGACGACATTTATGATAATGTGTCACTGAATTATTCTTAATATATACTAATAAAGAAAGCAAGCAAATAAAATTTGAACACCAAAGAAGAAACAATGGCTCGGCAATAAAATAAAACAAATAGAAAAAAAATCATAGGAGGAACGAAACTAAAAAATTCTTTGAGGAAATACGGAACTATAACCAACAAGTAACACTTCCAATAATATGCAAAGATGCAGAATATAATGTTATATCACAGCCAGACTTAATTATAAAAGATGAAAAGACTCTTCTTAAGATTCTTTATATATCAGAAGCTATAGATATACAAACCATTATAACAGAACGTACAAATATTCAACCACAAGTCCCAATACCATCACACAACGAAACATGTTTTATAACCAATAATTTAAAACTGAACCAAGCAGCTGTTTCTGAAAATATAACTACAGAACTGGTTAAACTACAGGTAGAACACTAAAAAAAAACTACATAAATTAATCCTAATGATATGGAATAACGAACAATTACCTCAACAATGGAATGAAGGAATTATCTGTCCACTTTATAAGAATGGTGATAGACTTAAATGTAACAACTACAGACCAATTACGTTATTAAATATAGCATAAAAAATATTTGCCATTTAACTGAATAAGAGACTAATAGAGAATACAGAAAATAAAATGGAAGATAATTAAATGGGATTCCGCCAAAATAGATCTAATATAGATAATATCTTCTCTATAAGACAGATTTTTTTTAAAACTATTAGTTTAATATTGATCTGTATAATATATTTGTGGATTATACACATGCTTTTGACTCTGTTCATAGAAATAAGCTAATAGAGTGTTTAAAGAAATTTGATGTTCCAGATAAAATAATTAGATTAATAGCCTTAACCCCAATACACACAAGAGTAAGAGTTACGGTAAACAGAGACTTTACAGAAGAATTTAAAAACCGGAGGTAAAGAAGGAGATCCCTTATCAGCAACCTTGTTTATCTTAGATATTGATACAATACTAAAACAGATGGAACTCATGGGAAATATTACTACAAGTCTGAAACAATGTATTGCATATACAGATGACATCCTGCTAACAACAAGAACTAAACAGTCCTTATTAGACACACTCCAGAAACTAAGAGAAATATCCGCACAAAATATACTAATTGTAATGGTCAGAAAACAAAATAATAAGATGCAGGAGGAAAAATTATAAATCAGAAGAATTTAAAATTGACTCGATTTACCTAGAACAAGTCAAGCCCTACAAATATCTGGGATCAACTGTAAACAGTGATAACTCAATAGAAGAAGAGATGCAATATAGAATAACACTTGGAAATAAAGCATATTATGCAAAACCCATTTCTCTTTAAAAGTAGAACGGCCTCCAATAAATCAAAATTGAAACTGTACTGGAATATTATAAGACCAATAGTATCATATGCCTGTGAGGTGGGGGGCTTGAAAGAAGCCATAAAAAATATGTTAATGTTATTTTGAAAGGGAAGTGTTAATAAAGATCTTTGGTCCTACGAAAGAAACAGATGGTGCAAGGAGAATCAAAACAAAAGATGAATTAGATGAATTAGTAAGAGAGCCGAATAAAATAAATTAACATAAAAGCACAACGATTAAACTGGGTTGGCCATTTGCATCGAGTGACGGAAGAGAGAATGGTAAAAAGGTATAAAAGTGGAAATCGATAATACGACTACAACGGAGACCAAAGAACAAACGGGAAGATGACATAAGAAATAGCATGAAGAAACTGAAAATAAAGAATTGCATTACCTGCATCCAGGACCATAATAAGTGGAAATCATATGTTCAGAAGGCCAGAACATTCAAAGATTGAATTTGTAGCGCCTTAAGAAGAAAGGAAGAATTACTTTTAAGAAATTTCACGCGCAGATTTAGAAAAAATCAAATCACAGTCTCATAACAAATAAGCTTTACTCGGAAGAGATGCTGTTTTCATGCCGGATAATTAAGGCGCCCGTCCTGAATATGTAACACTTACTGCCATCCCACGGCAACAATGGTTATGAGAACGCGTCGCAATTTTAACGTAAATGTACATTGTCAGTATTATTTAAATTCAAGAATCCTAGCAGATATCGACACCAATATGAAGTCGTACACTGGAGTTAGGAGACAGCGTAGTGGGATCCATATTTATACAGGCTTTTTCCGGTCTGATTGCACGTACCGCTGTACGGTAATTCTGATCACAACTCTTAAGTGCAGACGTTCACCCAAGCAGTACAATATATAAGTTCTTCGTTCCGAATAACCAAAACTCTATTGAACTTATTTTTACTTCCTGCCTTCACAGACAAAGTGCTGTACATAAGCGTCAGCAGATAACTCATATAGTCATATGCTTAGCAACAAATTGTGCATATCACATAACATGTCATTCGCATGTATGTCGGCTGCTGGCCTCACCTTTATCTTGAAAATGGTGTCGGTTCATAAGCGTTATAAATGTGCTGCAACAAATGCCATCACCTAGAACAATACTGTCTACACACGGTGCTTATAAGTTGGAAGTGGCAAATAGAAAATATTCCTACAAACAAACACATTGCACAGAAATCTCACTCTCACTACTACCACCACCACCACCACCACCACCACCACCACCACCACCACTACTACTACTACATCCGACCTTGAATTATTAGATGACGGGGTTAAATATCGTCGTTGTCAAGTCTGTCAACATTTGGTTGCTTTTAAAATATCTGCTCCATTTTCTTCCCTGTTGCAATTCCACTGCACTGTCAGCGTTCAACTTGATAAGTAGGTGTCTAATTTCTTTTGCATCCAGGAGAACCGAATCACGGTACGAAATGTTATGTCGACAATATTTCCTAAACCTTAGCCACTATAAAAAACTAATCTTCATAAATTATTTTGGCACAACGTCGTGCACCTTAACTCACTACAAATGATAAAATTCATAATAACAAATCAAATTATTTGTCGATGAAAATGTTGCAAGTCATTGTGCCACAATTACTGTATACATTGTGTATCTTAAATGGCAGAACACAGTAGCAGCTTATCCAATTAACGTGATTCTTTCCTTTTCTTGTGTTCACAGAGACTATGAGAAAATATCCGATACTTCCATTTCTGGATCGGACTAGTTTCAGCGACTATGAACTGCCACCTCCTTCCGAAAATGGAACAATAATACTTCCAGCTGGTAACGCAGTTTTTGTGTCAGTGTTGGGTATCTAATGCGACCCACAATACTTTCCAGAACCGGAGATTTTCGATCCAGACCGTTTGACAGTGGAAAACAAACGGAGTCAACCGGAGTACTCATATATTTCATTTCGAGAGGGTCTCCGAATGTGCATAGGTAATAATAACACAATTTCCATATTGAATTGTGGGATTGTAAACTTTAAGGATATAAGAGGCAAATTTACGAACCTTCGTTGTGTGAGGCCGTGTAGTTTGGTAGGTACGAAATATCACAATGCCACACTCAAAAAATCAAATGAAGTAACTCATAAACTATTAAAAAAATCTAACAAACTGCCTTCTTTACAAACCAGAAGATCGCATTATATATGATCTATCGTAATATGTTAAGCTATGTAAAATTAAACTGCACTGAGAACTGTGTTTTCTCTATAATATTATCATTCAAGAAGTGCCATTAATGTTTCAATTTCCACGAATGCAGTTTCTTTGTTTGGAATAAACAAGCGCCCTGTTGATAAGTCTCTTCGACCCACTGCTGAATCATACAATTTAAGATTGGCTTCTGTAAGCATAATTTGCTACGAGAGACTGTAATCGAGGAGGTACAAAGTGTACCGAAGTCAGAAGAAAATCGTCTTTCATATTTTAACAAAAATGTTGTGGATTAAAGCCTCAGAAACCTCTATAATTACTGTATTTTTGAGGCACATAGATAATTAAGTGCCCTTACTGTATTGTCCGTTCAGTTCAACTCATCTATGGTATGGAAAACAGATTTTTACGTGGATTCGTACAGTCATTTTTCATAGCAGACGTTTAGTGACCAAGAACATGTTTAGTTAGTTTTTGTGTATTTGTATACAGGAAGTATGAGAATGTGTTGCACTCAACATGCAGCTGTTTATCATACAGACATTTAAAGTCCCTCATAGAAAACCTGTACAGTTTCAGCTGTCCGCACATTCACGTAAACTACTGACTTCCGTCTGAACTAGCTGCACTGAACATCTGAACAGATGCAAGGAAGCAACGCAGGTTTATATCCTCAATTTTGATTAGGGATTAAAACCAGTGAATGTCGTCATAGGAATGCCATTACAATCAATCCGTGAACGCTGTTTTTAAATGACATCCGTATATTGAATCACAAGAGTAAAAACGTAAAGCAACTACGCACTGTTTTCTTTTAGCTGAAACCGAATTGTAAGACCCCACTGACTGCCCACTACCGTGGATCCCTTAGAATTATCTAAAATTGACACTAAATCATCAGTTTCTTAAATTTTAGATTTATTTCATAAAAATGCATTTTCCAAATATACTATTACAAAGAGACATATTTCCGCCACGCTACTTGGTAATTTCAAAAGACATAAATTTATCAAAAGTACAAATAGGATGAATACATGCTTCAAGTTCGAAGTGAAGTAGTTACAATTTTCAACGCCTCGATTACAATACAATACAATTACAATACCATCCCACATATACGGACAAGCAAAAGGTTAACATGTCAGTATTTACTATTGCTGGAAATAGGTTTAATGTGGTTTTTCTTTTTCCTGCTTTTGTATAATCTCCTTATTTCACGGTTTAACTTATCACTTCTAATTTACTAGTCAATATAAAATGAACTTGTCAATTTTAAAACACAAGCACCCCCAAATTCGATCTTGTGCGTGTGCAGTTGTCCTGTTACATATGCGGTCAGCAATCTCACTTCATCCTGTACCCAGTCCGGCTCATCTTGTTTGCTGCTTGCTCCATTACGTTAATTTCATATCTAAAACCTTTTTGACATTTTTAAATAACTGATATATTCGTATTTATACACACACACTTTTTGTAAATAGTAACCACAATTCAACGCTATGTACTAGCAATCATGAATCGACGTGTTGTAACAAATGTATATCGATATTTGTAAACACTGAATAACTATATTCACGGATTAATCCGCTTCTTCCCCTTCACGTGTTTATGCTTGTTTTAATTAGATATGACTGCTGTAATACAACTGCAGTCACGTCCTCTGTACTTGATTAATTTAAATTTCAAATTTACACACGCACAACATCTCTACATACTGCATCTTCACTGATACTTCTACGCACACTAAATACACCGCACCCTTCGAAGTGTATAGTGTTATTTGTGGCTTCTTTTACACTAACTCCACAAAGCGGTCCGTGTATAGAAACAAAGTAGGGATTAAATTTTTCGCATTCTTTCATTCAGGCCGTGGCACACATTCAGCATCCTACACGTTGTTTATGGGATCATTCCCATGGGCAAAACAAGGGGCCGTGACATTTACCACAGACCAACAAATAACGTTGAGGATAAAGGAAGATTAAAGCTATACGTCTATTCCACCTCTGGACATTCATTGGTTGTGCTATGGTGACATTTGTAGTCGTAAAATTTTGATATCTCAGAAATAGCTGTATAAACAAAAACACTTCGAAAATCACAATATTTTAAATATTTCTTGTTACGAACTGCCCATCGCAATTAATCTGTAAAAGTACAAATTAATCTGTATTTTTATCCTTGTGGATACTTATGTTAAAAAAGCATAGTGATTTGTGCTGTTATAATGGGGCTGTATTTTTTTTTCATATTTCCGGATTTTGAGACTCATCAACACTAGTACACAATCACTGCCCTTCCAGCCACAAACCGTTGCCAACAGCTGCTAGACACAGATTCGGACTGCTCCACAGAGCAACCACAGACACATTTGTTTGGACTAACTGAGGCGAAAGGGCCAAATATAGAAACAAAAATAAAAAATGTTACTTTTATTAACAGGAGAGTTTTAGGCTCTCGCGGTTTTTGAATACAGGTTCCTTTGATAATTATGAACTGATATGATGACGGATTCCGTAAAAGACCTAGTGTTACGATAACCTCAATACGGTCTAGCTCAATGGGCAATTCCATTTCTCTGCAGCCTGAACGGACTGTCTTAATATGTTGGGTGACTTGCACAGAACTTGTGCAGCAGGAATCCCCCTCGTCCTGAAAGTGCGATAAGCTGTTGGTGTAGATTTAGTGCGTCTTCTTGGGTGTTGACTCCACACAGAGTGTCATCCACAGAAAACTGTTACCTAATGCTTACGGTGCCAGTGAAATGTATTTCGATTCATATTCTGCAAGCATATCCAAACAGCGTGTAGCTAGATAATGTGCTGGTGTGGTGCCATACGTTACTGGTCCCAGCTCGTATATCCTCATTTGTCCTCATCAGAACTTTACCACCAAGTTCGCTGCAAATTTCTATCGTCTTGACGAATCTTCACTTTGCGGCAATTCCTAGCTATATCTGCGGTGAATGCAATTTGGTATGTTATGAATCGTAAAAAGAAGGAAAACGAATATTGTTGTATTGTAGGTCCTACTATAAGCATATCATTCAAACAGATTCTGTTACTCGAACTACATGACCTATCCAAATCAACAAGTGTGTGTGGGATGTACTGTTGGAACTATTAAAAACCGCAGGACGTGGTAGGTAATAACGTTCCTCTGTGGTGTTTGCATCTTCATTATTCTGGTTAACATGGCGAAGATATTCTTATTGTGGAATAAATTTAGAATATGCCGAATGCAAATATGGATGTTCCTGGAAACGTCGCTCTAGCGTTTGAAACCTCCGCCTTGCTTCTTCAGATAGACTCCCTCAGACAGATTTGACCCTCGGGTCAAGGAAGTGTCACAATGTAACGTCCCGTTTCATTTCGTGTGGTAAGCTTCTCGAAGTGTCCTTTACACAAAATTTATTCATTTTCCCAAATCTCTACAGAATCTTTTCTTTGGAACTCCTTCAGGCTCTGATAAATGTATCTTCCCCGTAAAACTGGATAATTTCGGAGCCGCTTCTTTTTATCATGGCGAAGAACTTTAAAGAACACATTATCTCCTAACGGGATGTCAACGGAATTTGAACTGTTGAAGTTCTCATCTGCTAACAACAAACTTTCGGACATACAGCAGTCACTACTATCTACAAACGTGGCTGGTTTCATTCCTGTTCATTTGGGAAGTACCGCGCAATTTGTCAAGTACCGCGCAATTTGGAAAGTACCGAGTAATCCATGTTGTTTTCAAAAATGCTAAATCATGATTTTACCTGCAGTGACGCTACATAATGAATTATTTTTGTGACCTCAAGAATGACTTGAAGTATTAGATGTGCTTTAATTCTTCTCAAATGAAGTAACTGAACTAGCCTTTCTCTTACAATATGAATTACTCACGCTGAATACAAAAATTCTCAGCACTTCGCTAATTGCCCCTATTTATCCCTGACAAAAACTATCCCTGTAGCAATCAGAATCTGTGAAGATGAGCTTCAGTTAAATGTATGACAACCTTACTCGTAAGCAGAGTCTTGCTTACAAGGAAAAGAATCATTAAGCACAGAATTTGCATTCATATGACTGAGAAATTCATACACAATTTTTTTATACTTCCACAGGAATGCGGTTCGCTCTAATGCAGGTGAAGACCGGACTGTGCCACATACTGTCCCGCTTCGAGGTGGCGCCCCACAGAAACACGCCTGCGCCTGTTCCGATTGACACAAATCTTTCCTCTTGACAGTCGGCGGCGAGTTACCGCTGATATTCAAACGCATACAGCTATGAAACCACACAGATACTCACACGGTGATTTACGTCACAAATTAGACACCTGTAGCAGATTCATTTTTCAGAAGTTAATAAGCACATATTAATGGAATAAAACGGAATATGCTGCGTAGCAGAAGCGAATGTTTCATTCCATCTGGTTCTACATAATTGTTGAATGAGAAAATCTTTACTTCCGCCCATGAGGCAGGTTCAGTTCAACTCCTTTTCCCATTGATTCTAAACTTACCGGGAAAATTTCAACAGTCCTCTGTAAATTACCTCATCTCAATACAACAAACACTCCTACAACTTCCTCTCACCAAACTCAGATTATGTAAATAGTTTCCTAATTGAACAGAAACAGATTTACAGCTAAACTAACAGGTGAAATGTTAGGTACATAGGTTATAATGTTCACAAGCTTACAATACAAACGATAGACAAAATACTATTATTTCCCACAAAGCATTTCAATATATAGCACATCATTCAATGGAGAGCACTTCACGAATATTTGAAGAGAAAAATACTTTAGTCGCCTGAAGCGCCTCTCCATTTTAAAGACTAATACCTGTGAACAGAAATGCAGCAGGCGTTCTCCTTATTTCATTTGTTTTGAATTTCGTCTTGATGCAATAATGGTTTGCTACGCTAGTGCCCAAAATTTGAAACTTGCTACATTTTCATGGAATGTGTATTTTCTCATTATATCTAAATTACAATTATTTTCCAGGAACACATATTTAGCTTGGTAGAAAAATAACGTCAACAAACAGATAGTTTGGTATCGTGATACGTCACGGAGTTGTGTGTTTCTTTCCATTAAATTCGGAAAAAATTCTCCGAATACAATAGTACAAATCTCCCAAAACAATCTGTATATTCTGAAATATACCCATAAGTCGTACTTGACTTCATGAAAATTCGACAAATTATGCATTGCGTTACTAAAGGGCGTAGCTATATTTATGAGGACCTTCATAACTGTCCCTGTACTACTATAAATGATAGCAATGGAAGAGAATGTTGACACTGACACTTCTTCAGACAGATTTAACTAGGGTATGAATTACAGTACTTATAAAGTACAATTTGTGTGTCTCGGTGTTCAGTCATAAAACACTAGTTTCTTTTTTATCCATTGCGTAATATGCTGAATAATGTTTACACGTATGTATTGTGAGGATGCGTGCGGAACTATGGAGCACAACTACTCTCTTCTGCTGTAGTTAGTTTCTGTATTACGTATAATGTTACAGAAATACGTACCCTACTAAATCAAATAATCTGAAATAATAGGTAAATTACTGACTTTTAAAGAGCATAAATCTGCAGCATCACTGAAAATACACTGAACTGTGCAGTACGCAAGGCACTACAGGAATTTGTAATAAACAAAATAGATCAAAAACAGCAATATTAATTTCTGTATTTTTTTTTAAAAAAACAGGACCAATGTGTAAAAAGTAAGTTACAGCTAAAGTAATTACAACTTTCTGAATGTTTACAGAAATTCCCTCTATATTTCACCCACCGGACAAAACTTTAAAATTAAAAGAAAATGTTCTAATTCGGAATTCTAGGAAATGATTCCATAGATATAACTTCCACTGACATAAACATCAGCATTGCAGCTCGTAAGGTAATACATAACGTTTGCACTTAATAAGAAAAATTATAAATTTCGAAGTTTTATGAAGACAAAATTGGTAGGGTTACCATCAGTAGCATTCAGGGTGGCACGTCATTATCATACAGGTCAGCAGCTTCAAACATTCTTGTTTACTCTTTTAAATTTCATTACTACTACTACTACTACTACTACTACTACTACTACTACTACTACTACTACTACTACTAGAGTAATTTTGAGTATTCTTTCCTTAAAAATACGAAACTCAGGATTACAATCAGCACAGAAAAATACGTAAAATTAATGAAACTTTAATGTCGTATTTATTATTATTATTGTAGTACTACTACTGGTGGTAGTAGTAGTAGTAGTAGTAGTAGTAGTAGTAGTAGTAGTAGTAGTAGTGGTAGTAGTAGTGGCACTAGTAGTAGTAGTAGTATAGCGATATAACATTTTACCAAAAGGACGATGCGAGAAGTGAAATTAAAGCTGTTACATAATGAAGAAACAGTTAACTTCTTTGTCACGCGGCAAGTTAAGGGAGGGAGAGGACGGGTAGGAGAAATATGTTAGTGGGTAGAGAAAAAAAAAAGAGCACATAGATTTTGAAATGGGAACCTCTAGGTAGAAGAAAAGAATTAGGATAACAATATTCAAATATGACCGAAAATAGGAGGTCGCGACGATCATATCACAGCATTAAATTCCACATCAGGAATGGAGGAAAGTATTTCGAGAGTGACATTGATCAGCAGACTACCGATCTGATACAAAGGAGTAGGTCATGGGCACAAATAAATCTCAGCGCAAATGGCAGTTGAACAGAAGTCTGTAATGTGACCTTGGCTCTTGCTTACTGACAACATTTCGAGGACTACTTGTACACTTGGAAGCTGTTTAATGTTATCCAAGCGTCTGCATGCTGTGAGGACTTAGCAGTTGTATTGCTGCTTTCAAGACAGCAAGACATCGATAGATTTCGTAGCAACTCTTCGAAACGTCTTAATAGAGGAAAGTGTTGACGAGGATTTTTCTTGTACAAATATAGAACCCACATACAAAACATACGGAGAGACGAAAGGCTTAAATTCATTGACAAATAAAATATGTTTAAGGAGAATCATCTTAATAATAATAACTAAAATGAAAAATTATGTATAATTATTAAATTTGAGTTAACATCAACTTGTCATCTATTATATGGTACCTTATATGTTTCCCTGCTTTGGCCAAAAATGACGCTGGCGTTCGATTATGCGATATTCATTGTCCTGGTCCTCTTCACTGCCATCTTCATTGGCTTGTATTTTTATTTCATTCGAAACTTCAACTTCTGGCAGAAACTCGGTATCCCTTACGTAAAGCCAACACTGTTTGTAGGCAATCTTAAGGACTGTGTGTTGATGAAGACAACTATAGGAGAACAGCTGCAGAGAATCTATAACGAACACAGTGACAAACCGTATGTGGGAATTTTCTCGTTCGATCAATCGAGTTTATAAATTCGTGACGTGGAACTAGTGAAGAATGTTCTGGTGAAGGATTCACAGAGCTTCATGGATCGCGTTGTGATGTTCAAAGAAGTTGATCCCTTGTTGTCAAGGGTCTTGCGTGTGTTGGTTAGCGATGGCGCCTAGTTAGATCACGTGTGACTCCAGTGTTTACGTCAGGTAAAATGAAGATGTTGTTCCACCTGGTAGAAGCATGTGGTCGGGAATTACCTGAGTACTTGAACGTGGCGTCGGCTGAAGGCAAGAGAGTCTAAGGTACAAAATACATCTGCATGCGCTTTAGAATATAAATTTAAAATTATGGGTCACGATAAATCCAACAGAGAGGATGCATTTAATTCTTTTGAAAATCTTCATGCTGCTCCTTAGATAGCAGCAAATTTGCGTATTTCACGCCATAAATGAGTGGGTCCATGGACCATTTATCATAAAAAATTCACAAAAGTATACGACTTGAATAAAACAGTCACTCGCTGTCCTGAAAATTCAGGTTTCTTCGTAAACAGAGCCATGGTAGTACTTCATTTCTTAGAAGGCTGTTTCCATTAGCTTTCATTTAAATAAAATAACAAAATATGTGCATTATAAGGTGGAAACAATGACATCCAAGAGCAGGTCTTACCAATTTTCATACCACTTCTGTTCCTGTATGGAAAGTTATTTATTTTATTTTCAAATTGCTAGCATTCTGCAAAAATGTAAATGCGCTTCAAATGCCTGAATGATATTTGTAACAGTACTGTACTGTGATATTCCTCTTCAAAGATATTTCTACCTTCACAAACACCTTTTTTTTTTTTGCTTTCTTGTTATGACATCTAATTTAGTTTATTTTTTTTTTTTTTTTTAATTTTTTATTAATTTTTTCCACCTTTTTCCTTTTTTTTCAAAATTTTACCCCTTAACATATTTTAACTTTTTTTCAC
>Ga0136643_10008803_pt1 | contig 14798 bp, 5 predicted proteins | sample TergutLab28metaG_FD_96883 | JGI IMG/M metagenome (GOLD analysis project Ga0136643, IMG submission 96883) | Labiotermes labralis P1 segment gut microbial communities from Petit-Saut dam, French Guiana - Lab288 P1 (version 3) (version 3) | ecosystem: Host-associated > Arthropoda: Insects >... | reverse complement strand
AATCGTGATTGTCTTCATTTTCAAATTCAGCCTGAAGCCGCTGAATTTGAAAAATTGCCATTCACGTTTTTCAGGTACGTTTGCTATAAGGCAACGAGAAAGCCGTGACCGTTATAATGCGGAGCGTAAGGCTAAATGGTTGGCGAATCCGAGCAGGGGTAAAGATGAGCAGAGTTTATAAAAGCAAGCGGAGCAAATCTCCACAAAATTTTTGCTGTCTGCCGTAGTGAATGTACAGGGCCAAATCTCACTATTTCCGCATGGGTGCATATGTGGTATACTACCCATGCGGAAAATTTTTTGCGAATTTCTGATTTAGGCTTGATCTCGAACGATTTTTCGTGTATAATGGAAGGATAGCTGTTTGAGAGGAACAAAAATAAATTCGCGAAGGAAAGAGAAAATGGAGAAACACTCAAAACTACTGAAAATCGTGCTAATCATTTCTGCGATTGTATTCATTGCGGTTGCAGTCATTATGGTTATACGAAATGTCCCCTATGGTATCGCTTCGGCAATTTTGGTTACGGCATTGAATCTTATTGCGATAGCATTGCTGTTTGGTGCAACTAGCCGAGCGCAGAAATGGCTGATATGGGTTTGCAGGGTATTGTTTGTAGCATGGCTTGGGCTTAATTTTGTTGTATCTTCTTCATCGACAAATGAAGATGCAATGTTTGTTGCAACCATATATGCCGTTGCTGGCATATTAGTTTTACTGCTTGGCAGACTCCGCCATAAAGTGTCAGCAGACTAAATTACTACTCAAAGGGGCATACACTATGAAGAAAAATGAAATCGAAAACCTACAGGCAGAAGCCATTGACGAGGTTGTAGTCCAAATAACTTCACAGCCCAAACGCAAGTACACATAGGCAGAACTTGACGAAGCAAGACAAAATCTAGCCCTTATGAATGACCGTGTATTTTTAGCCCATTTCATAGATAATATAGATAATAAGAATAACCATGTCATAACAGGACTTGCAGACGCTGCCCGAAAAATACACGCATTACCACCTATACCCTAAGTACAAAGTACCATTTTTGGACGATAAATATTCAGATTATTACATCGAACTTCTCAAGATGGACGACATGAAAAAAGAAGATTTACCCGAAGAATATCACGATTTATGGGATTTATGCTGTATATTTAGAGCCAAAATTAAGGATTTAGAGGAGGTTATTCGTATGCAAGCTGTTAAAAATCCTATTGCATTAGATCTAGCAAGTGGAAAATCAAAGGATTTATAAGAAAAGCAAAAAATATAGGATTATTTAAAAACTTAATTTGCTGCACATCGTTCCATGAATAGTAGTGTACATGTCTGGAATAGATGTATTTTACCTAAATTATACAAAGTTTTAGGATGTAACATATGAGACTTATAAAAATTTCTGTTATAATTTTCGTTATATCAATTTTAGGTATGAATTTTTTACTATTTAATTCAGTTAACGGTGGGATTATATCTTTAATTGTTTGGATGTGTAACATTTTTATAATTATAGTATTATCTATCATTGCATTAACTATTCGTCATTTTACTAAGTTTTATATAAGATTTAAGAATTTAGATAATAATTCACAAAACTTATTTAAAACTATAATGTATAATAACTTTTCACCTGTAATTTCTGTAATCTTAATTGTATGGTCGATTCTTATAATTTTGATTTCATTACAAAATATGTGATTTTGTATATTAGAGCGTGCTAAAAATCATCAAACTCTTCATCAGAAAAATGCTTGAAACAGACGTAATTCTGATGAAGAGTTTGATGATTTTTAAGTTAATCCAATATACTTTGAAACGAACTTACTATACATGGAAGACTCCATCATTGATGGTAATTTTAAATCCTCTAAGAAGAGAAAAATTCCTTAATCCAAGCATTTATAACTTCAGAATTAGTCAAACTGGGTGAAGAGCTTTCATACATTCCATCTCCTAAAACTTTTAATAAAACAGGCACAGAGCTAATACCAAATTTTCCAAGAACAAGTCCAAAATATTCATTTGCTCTCCAATAGTCCATGTCAAAGAAAAGAACTTCTATATCCTCATTTTCAGATAAAAAATTTTTTAAATATGGATTGAATTGCAAGCAAAATAAACATGTATCTCTTCCTACATACACATATCCTTTGAAACGGTTATCTAATAATATTTCTATATCATATATCCTTGTCAAAAAATCTGTATAGACTTTCCTATTTAATTCTTCAGATATGCTATCAATAGGAAGGGAGTCAGCCATAAGCTCCATATTTTCTATGTCCATGTCTATTTCAAAATCAATTTCATCTTGTATAGAATAACCATTTCCATAACAAGACATTAATAAAATGATTCCACATATATAGCAAGCATACTTAAAAATTGTGATTGCCTTCATTTTTAAATTCAAGCTGAACCCACTGAATTTTAAAAATTTCCACTCATTTTTTCCAGGTACGTTTGCTATAGTTGTTATTTTAAAGATAATACTTTTCATAATTCAATTTCACCTCAAATATTAGCATCAAATCAAGAATAGGGAACAAACGGGCGGCAGAATACCCAATATCATTAAGTAATATTGAATTTTGCCGCCCTTTCATTGTCGTTTGCTATAGTAAGTTCCTAATTAGTTTCGTTCCAATTTCTAATCGTTCCGCCGTTCCTTTCAAACCTAGCATTTGCACCACTTAGTGTTACACCTCCGCCAAAGTTTGAACTGTTATTTTCAATTACTCCTCCATTCATTATGAAGCTTCCATAATTTCTAACATGAACTGCATTGCTTAACCACAAACTTCTTATATTACGAATACCGCTTTCCATTGCAAAACTTGCAAAACTTCTTGCATGAATAGAATTACTTGAGAGTGGTCCTCTTATATCACGGATAGTTCCTGCCGTTAATATTAATTCTCCACCTGCTCGAACATCTATTCCTCCGCCGTATCTCGCTCGAAGGTCACTGTTAAGGTTACGACCTACTATATGAAGACCTTCATCAGCTATGCGTAGTGTTGTTCTTTCATTAACTTGGAAATGGCTGTGGTTTCCATTCACTATAAGTCTAGCTACACCTTCCGCTACCAAGATTATATTTCTGTGATTTCCTTCTCCTGGATCAACTACATGAATAGTCTGATTAATTGTAATGTCGTTTAATATTCTGATTACTGTCGTTCCATTTGACAATGACTGTGGCAACGTGTTAAACGCAATATCACTTGCATCTCCCACTGCTCCTAATGCTCGCCTAAGTTCATCACTTGTTGTTACTCTTATCTCATCTATATCTTCTTCATACAATAATGCACCTGTTCTTACTTCTGTTTCTAGGTCATTAGTTCTTTCACTTAAAATAAATATCGTTAAAGTTGAGGCTGTTTCCTCATCTGCCATTGCTATAATCTTTCCATCGTTACTATAAGTAATCTCATAGACTCTGGACGGTGTGGTTACAGTAATTGTATATTCTTCTCCTGCTAATATCTCTCCTAAGCTTTGGCCTGGTAAATCCATTAAGTTACTTTGACTAAATATTGTTCTACTTTCTCTATCTGCTTGTGTCAAGTTTATTCGTTTTGTCCCTAATCCATTTGAGAATAATCCTGTCACATCTACAATAAATTCTGAGCCAAACTCTAGCCCTTCAAATTCACTTGTTACGTTAAGGAATCCTTCTCTTCTAGTGCTAGTTGCTGTTACTAATTGTAATGCATTTATTCTTTCACCAGCTACGATTAATACCGATGGCTCATCTACGTGGCTTGTGTAATTAATGTTATTTCCTGACCTAATAGTATATCTTTGACCTATTACAATATTAGGAACACGTTTGATTAAACCATTCTCTATATCTTCTCTAGTAAAGGTTATTGCTCTCGTTTCAGTTATATTCGGGTTATCTGAAAATCTTCCTTCGATATAAACATTAAACTCGCTTCCATCATATTGCCCTGTAATTTCTTTTGTAACGTTAAAGCCTGCTAATTCTAATCCAATTGCTGCACTTTCTACTTGAAGATCAGTTGGCATTCCTATTGGTCTATAATTAAATGCAAAGCTCTTCCAAGCTATTGTTCCTGCTAAGGCATCTTCTGGCATTCTCGCTTCTAGTTCTATTACTATTTCACTTCCTGGTGCTAGTCTCAAAGTTCTATCAAATAGGATTCTATAAGATACAGCCTCTGACATAGGAGTATTCCATACACTCGTTCCTGCCCAGTCCGCTAGGCTAAAGTCTCCCATTATATTTGAGAACGCAATAGTATACATACTTGGATCTATAATTTCTCCATCTATTCTAACCGCTCTTACCCCAGTCACTTCTACATCAAAAGCAGAACCTCTTGAGATATTTGTATTCATAACTGCTGAATCATCTATATGTGGCATTCTTCCTATTAGAGACAATCCTTCAAATGAGTGCATAGTAGAGCCATTTTGTAACGCTAAGTAGTATACTATTGTATCTTCAGTCAAGCTTAGCAGTATGTTACTTTGGTCATCCTCGCCTACTTGCAAGCCGTTATTTAAATTAGTCGCACTGATAGAAGTATTGGTTATATACCCACCTACTACGAATACACTTGTAGATGCTGTTACTCCCGCTCTGCCATCAAAATTAGATATTCTTCCTACAGAAACTGCATTAGGGTTAAAGCTTTGATCTGTAGATGGTAACACATAAGCAGTAGCAGACCTTATTCCAAACCCTCCTTGGTTATTCCTCGTCTCCGAATAGAAGCTAATCGTTGCTGTAGCTCCTAGTGGTAGAGCAAATTCAGATCCATTTAGCTGCCAAGTAATAGTGTCGTAACCACTACCAGAATGAAGTGTAGTTTCGATAGTTGGTTGTGGTAATTGTGCTGTTCTTCTTTCTCCATTTACACTTGTTATTTCCATTATAGCAGTTGATGAGCGATAGAAATGTAGAAATGGTAATATCAGTACAACTGCATAATCTTCCATTGCTTCTGGAGTTGAGTTAGCTGTTCTTCCATCATTTAAAATAGTCGTTTGCCATCTTATCCCATCTCTACCATCTATGCCTCGTAAATTATTAACACTTTCTCCTGTTAATGCTCTTCTATAACCGATCGCTTCTAATCTAATTCCTGGGAATATTTCAACTGGTCTAAAGCTATGGTTTACTGCATTTGTATTTGAGTTCATACCAGTATGGTTATTTCTTATCATTGCTGTGTTTCTTATATTTCGCCCTCTTGGTAGTAGTAGTCCAAGGCGAGTTAGACCAGTAACTACAACTTCAAAAGTTAATGCAATTTCCACTCCAGGCTCAACCACTACATTATCCCATCTTACTGTGTGTAGGTTCGCATTAAAGCTACCTTCTATTCCTGTAAAACCTATAAATGTAGTTCCTTCAGGTATTACATTTGATACATTAAGTGTTACTGGTATAGAACCGCTATTTTGAAGTGTAATAGCATATTCTAGCCTGTTACCTACAGATATTGTAGGACTCATATGAGATATTTCACTTAAAGTTACATTTAAGCTTGGTCCTAAAACTCTTGTAATAACTTCGTTTGTTGGTATACCATTTATAAATACAATATTTCTTAAAAGAGTGCCTTCATTTAGCGGCTCAACTATCACCTCAAATTGCAGTAATCTTTCTTCTCCTGCTCTTAGATTAAGCGACCAATTTAGTACTCCTAAATTATTTAAATAGCCACCATTTGTAGCTGAAGAAGCAACATATCTCGTTCCAACAGGAATTTGATTTGTTATATTTACAAGCCCTGCCACTCCTCCTGTGTTGGCTACTCTTATAGTGTAACTTAATATTTCATGTCCTAGTGTTGTAGAGCCACTATAGTCTATATTTGATACTACAGAAACAGATCCTTCAAATACAGGCGCTAAAGCTCTATTACTCACCATATTAGTATCAACTGTGCCTAATCTTGCTTGTGCATTTATCATAGTTCCATGAGGTGTAGTTGACATTACGGACACTGTAAAGCCTAGCTCTACCGTGCTATTTCTGGAGACTGGCACATTCGCCCAAGTAATAAGACCTAGTGAAGGGTTAAATGTTCCATTACCTATTATACTATCAATATCTAGTTCTGTTCCTGCTGGTATTTGGCTCGTTACTGTTATTTGTCCATTTACATCAGCATGATTTGTTAATGATATTACATAGTTTATATTTTCTCCTACTGGAATATCATTTCCACCTCTACTAGAAATCATTAAGCCTGTTATATCAGCTAAAGGAATTCTATGTGAAATGGTCGTCGGTGTAACAGCCATACCATCAACTGTTGGGCTATTATTGATTATTGTTCCATTTGCGATAGTCTCGTTTACTCTTATTGTTATTGTTTTTGTAACCTCTTCACCTGGTGAAATAGTTGTTAATGGCCATATTACTGTATTTCCAATCAGCTCACCACCACTTGCTTCTACAAATGTTGTACCTGCTGGAATCGGATTCCTAACTTCAACATTTCTAGCTGCTCCACCAGTGTTGTCAACTGTAATCGTGTACGTAATATATTCGCCTGGTAATATAACGCCTGGTTCAGGGTTAGATACTTGCATACTTCCAATAACATCTCTTTGCACAACTAAGTTTACTGTATTAGTTTGTGCCATTCCTGTTTGATGGCTACCTTCTATTTGTGCATTATCATATATAGCCATATTAGGTATTAATTGTCCTTGCATCGGATTTCCTACTACAGTTGCTCTAAACGTAAGCTCTATAGCATTATCAAACGTTATACCTGCTGGAACATTAATATTTTGCCATATTATTGTTCTATTAGCAAATACTCCACCATTAGATATTTCTGTGATATTGCCTAATAATGTTGATATTTCATTTTCAAGTCTTACCAAACCTCTACCAAGTCCATAATTTGCTATTCGGATTTTATATATTACTTCATAGCCAAGCTCTACATCAAGATTTGCTACTGTAAATGTTTCCCCACCGTCAATTGATACTAACATTTCTGCTACTATTGATGGGGGATCTGTTTCATGTACAATACGATTAGTATTTTCACCTGCAACTACAGCAAAGTTTTCCACTGTAGCCCCATTTGCTATATAGTAATCTACTCGTACTGTAAACATTTTAGTTACTATACCTCCTGCTGGCACGTATACATCTGGCCATATAAGCTCACCATTTTCATTTGGTATAATATCACCATCTGCACTAATAAATACAGTATTTAATGGCAGTTGATTTCTTATTGTAGTAAAACCTCTAATTAATCCTACATTTTCTGCTGTTATAGTAAAGGTTATATATTGTTCTGGTATAACATTTACTCCATACTCCACATCCGATTCTAAACGACCTATAATTTCAGCTAATGGAGTGAAGTGAGTGATCACTGCTGGTGTTACTAATGCGTGATATGGGAATTCTACGTTTATTTCTGCCATTGTTGGGTGATTATCTATTCTTGATCCATTTGCTATATCATCTCTTACAACTACTATAAATGTTACTGTAGCTTCTCCACCTGCTGGAATATGGACATTATTCCATATAATTTCATTATCATCGCTTATTATAAAATCACCTGATGCGGTTACGAAGTTTGTTCCTACTGGTATTGGATTGACAATTTCTATATAGCCGCCATCTCTACCAATATTTCTTACTTCTATCGTGTACTCAATTTCCATACCTGGTAGCACTCTGCCTTCTTCAAGGTCGTTACTTACTTGTGCACCTTGTGGTATACCTATTGGGTCAGAGCTTTGCGACGCTCTAAAAATAGTACGTTTTACATATACATTAACTTGATTCGTTCTACCCATTCCTGCCATTTCATTTGATTCTAAAAATGGGTTACTAAATAGAGCATGATTTGGTACTTGTTGACCTTCTTCTGGATTGCCAGCAAGGCTTGCTCTAAATATAAGGTTTACTGTATTAGGGCTATCCAATGGGGTATTCGCTGGTACGAATACATTTCTCCACTCTGCCCACGTTATAATATTTCCTTCATTGTACGGACATTCTTCTAGTCTAATTTCTCCTCCACTTGCTATTAGACTAACTTCATCTATATTTAATAAACTTGTAATTTGATCAACTACTAAAGCTCTACCTCCAGCTGGAGCTAAATTTCCAAGCTTAATTTTATAGTAGACATATCCTCCCATGCCTATTTCAAGTCTTTCATCTATTGGGTCTAAACCATCCCATTTCGTCTGGTGAAATGTTTCTCCTCCATCTACAGATACATATTTCGATCCAACTATTTGTAACTGGCTAATTCTGTGGTATACACCATTAGTATTAGTACTACCTACAATTGCATGATTTCTAATTAAATCACCATAGTCTCCATCTACTGATACTGTAAAGCTTAATATAACAGGTATTCCTTGGGTTACAGATATATTGTTCCAATTTATATTTCGCCCATAATTTATACCACTATGCGAAATAGAACCTTCAATAAATCGTGTACCCAGCGGAACAAAGCTTCTTACATTTATAACAGAAGTATGCCCGACTGGAGCCTGCTCGTTTAATGTTAGCTTTATGAAATATTCGATAGGTTCTCCGTTAGCAACAGGAGCTGCTGTTTGAGGTGTTATGTTAATACGCTTACTTTCTGGTGTTCCGTCGTATGGTACATCTGAGTATATTATTGCACTTACAAATGACCTAGTTGCTGGTGGGTTTGGAGATATAACAATTCCTTCACGGACATATTCTCTCTCACCACGATCATTTACAAACCATCGACCTCCTTCACCACCGCCGCCTGACCAATAGCCCCAGCCACGACCAGAGTCTATCCACCACCAGTATGAACCGCCGCCGCCTGAACTCCAGCCACCTGAACCACCACTTGACCAGCCGCTCCATCTCCAAGAGCCACCGCCGCCACTGTTCCAGCCCCAAACCCAGTAACCGCCTGGCCCCCAGGTCCAGCCCCACCAACCGCCGCCACCGCCAATGGTACAATTAGAACTACTTTCTGGACACCAATCTCCAGGCAAACCAGGACTTGTGTCAACGATTGCCATATTGGTAATACTAAAACCTTCTGTCAAACCTTCATCAACTACAACTTGGAAGCTTTTAATTACGTACTCACCAGGATCTAAACCAACTACCCATAAAAAGAAACCGTTATTATTAAAGAAATCATCTCCACCAGTTGCAGTACCTGGTATATACGTAGTACCTCGTGGAACAATATCTATAATATTTATTCCTGTTACTCTACGCATGCCTTGATTAGCTACTCTAATATTATACGTTATTATATCGCCTGCTTCTATAGGCCCATTTAGACTTGATGTTTTTTCAGAAACGATATTTTTTCTTAGAGCAGTATGGATTACTTCGTTACTTATAATTTCCATTGTAACTAATGTTCCATATAAACTTCTCATAACACTTGTTGCAGTTGCTACATTTCTAAGTTCAAAAAAGTCATGTGGCGGATTAAGAACACAAGCATATATAGTAATAATTGTTTGGAAAGGATTTATAGGAGTATTTCTCCAAAGCTCCACATCTCTTAATGTTACTGTGTTTCCTACTACTGATATGCTATATCCTGATAATGGATGTTCATTTACTCCATCGCTTACTACTACGCTATAATCTTCAAATAGTACACCACGTGGTAAAACATCTCTAACTGTAACTACTGAGCCACTATGAGCAGCAGTTAAAATTATTCTGTACTCTATAATGTCCCCTGCGTGTACATATGATAAGTGTGGGTGTGGCTCCATTGCATCTTTTTCAATCATTATGTGCGGTATTGGTGTATAGTGGAATATCGTTTGAGTTCTTAAATTTCTTAACCAAGCTGTAAACTCAACTCTAAATCCATCATGCACCCTACCCACTTCAACATCAAAAGATATTATAGCTTTTGATAATGCTTCAACACTTACATCAACTAATAACATATTAGTAATACGACTATATTCTACTAACTCACCATCAATTCTTACACTTCCTGGTACAAACATTGTTAATGGTGGTATTATACCATACGCTGTCGTTGTTCCAGAATCATGACCTCTATTTCCGACTTCGATATAATACGTAATTATATCCCCTTGCTCTACTCCAATTCCTACTTCTATTGAAGTCTGATTTTCTGGATCTGCTGATAGGTCAAAATAAAAAATTGGTCTAATTACTGTATGTCTTACTGTGTTTGAAAAAACGTCATTTCTATCGTCTTGCACATCTACTAAAACGGCGAAATTAAGAATCTCTTCTACATCTCCTATTTCAACTGTATTAGGATCTAATCTAACCTCAAAGATAAGTTCTACTGCATCTATTCCTTCTTCTATACCTGCTCCCGCTGGAACAAATATATCTTCCCAAGTAAGAGTAATATTTTGATTTTCTTGCGTTATAATAGGCTCAGGTCCTGAGACTATACCTACAAAGCTAACTCCTACTGGTAATGGGTCTACAACTCTTACCATTCCATTTCCTAAACCTTCGTTAGTTAATGTAATAGTATAAGTTATTATCTCATTTAACCTCACAGGCTGTGCCCAGCCAGCCATATCAACTACCCACGGTAGGTTGTACTGAGTCGTCGCAGATTTCTCTATTGCTACTAATGCTATTGGCAAATATAGATCCACTCTATTAGTACTATTTTCATTTACAACTGAAAATGTTCCTATTTCAAAACCATTTACAACATCTGAATCAACAGTTACTGTAAAGAAAACTTCTATATATTCTCCAGCTGGAACCATTATATCATTCCAAACTATAGTGTGAGTTAGAACTGTTCCTCCATTAGGATTATTGATTGGATTATCTGTAAATGTAGTACCCATAGGCACTATACTTGTTATCCTTGCTGTACCATTTCCATTTCCACGGTTTTCTACTATTATCCTATACGTAATTTCATCATTTACAAAAACTGTTGAACCGTCCTCACGGTCAACTGCCATCATAAATGATTCTAATTGTGGTAACGGCGTATCATGAAATCCTGTTTGAGTCGGCAATTCATTCACAGTACCTGTTATCTCAAGTCTATTTCCGTTAAACACCTCTCCTACAGCTACTTGAAATGACAATACTGCTTGTCCATTTCCACCAACATTTGTTGTATAGTGAATCTCTCCATCATTAAGTACCGTATCAGATACCTGCATACCATCTAATGTTATACTACCTGGTATAAATGTTGTTCTTTCTGGCACTATTATAGATATATTAGCTAAAGCAGCATCTGAACCAACATTTCTAGCTATTATAGAATAAGTTATAATATCACCAGTATTTACATATGTGTCAAACATCGGATTTGCTTCAATATCAAATTCAACTCTAGGTGCTATAACATAATGGGTAACCGTGTTTGAAAAAGTTTCTCTTCCAGAATTATTTAATATAATTCTATTTTCAATTCTTTCTCCATCGGAAAGTACAACTCCTTCTACACTGTTCACAACTACATTAAATACAAATTTAACTGGTTCGATTCCATCGAATCCAGAATTAGCTGGTACAAATACATTTTCCCATAAAAGCTGGGAGCTAGATTGTTCTGGTGCTTCTGTTCCTTCTAGTACTCCTAAAAATGTAACACCTTCGGGTAATACATTTCTTATGTCAACTTGAGCATTTCCTTCCGCTTCATTTGTTAACGTTATTGTATATGTTATAATTTCGCCTAGTCTAACTTGGGATTCTCCAAAATTATTTTCTGTAACCGCTGTTAGGCTGATAGACTCATTACTGTTTGGCGTTCTTACTTCAATTATATTAATCCCTTGACCATTTGCAATAGCCGAACTAGAAATCGTAAAACCATTTGATACATCTTCTCTAACTACCACTGTAAAACTAACTTCTATTTCACTATTAGCAGGTACTGTAATATTCCAATATAACCTGCCTTCTTCTAAAACTCCATAGTTTGGATTGTTGCTAGTGTTATCTATAAACTCTGTCCCGATTGGAATAGGATTTATAATTCTAGCCAAACCGTGCCCATCACCCGTATTAGTAATTGTGATTGTATATGTTATACTTTCTCCCGCTCTTACTATCTCATCTGTACGGTTTGAAGTTTTTTCAAATTCTAGAAGTGATATAGGAGTATCGTGAGTTATAAATGCTGTATATACGCCATTCACTCGCGCTCTATTACTAATTGTAAACCCGTCTAACACATCATTTCTTACTTGTACAACTAAAGTTAGAACTTCTGTTACATTACCATTTAGCTCTACTTCCCATCTTACTGTGTCATCAAAAAGTACACCACCTTGGCCAGCAGAAACAAAATCAGTCCCAATAGGGATTATATTTTCTATTTCTACTATTTCTCTACCAAAACCAGTGTTCTCTACAATGATTTGGTATACTATGTACTCTCCTAATGAAACTAGATCTTCAGTTGGCGATTCTATTCTTGCTACAATATTTGTATTAATTTCCTCTATATTTACATGAACTGATGAATTGCTACTCGCTATATCGTCACCAACAAATGGTGTTGCTGTAAATTCTACATTACTTATAATATAGCCATCACTATTTATATTAAACTCTTGTATATCTACATTTAAATTTGTACCGTAAAGAGTTATAAATAAATCTAAACTGTCAATTTCTGAACTTGTACTTTCATTAACTTTTGTCAGCTCTATATCAAATCCAACTACTCTGCTATCTGCGAATATAGGTGTAATATTAACAAACTGGTTATCTATCGATATTACTGGCTCATTATTCATATTTAACCAAGTATATGCTGTAGTTCCTTCACTACCTAGTGTATATACACCTGGAGGAAATTCTAAGGTAACTAGGGCAGTATAGTTTGAAGTAAATATTGTACCAGTACTTTCACGGTTTAATGATACTGCTCTTATTTGATATAATATATCATCTGTAAGAGTTCCGCTGTATCCATCAACCGTTGTGGTTAAAGTAGAAGCTGTTTGTTCTACTATATTCCATTCAAATTCTGATAAAACATCTAATGTTATCCCTATAAGTTCACTATTACCGTTATAATTAGTTTCTGGAACTATGTCTACAGTTTCATTTACTGTGATTCCATTTATAAACATAAAAGTAAAGTTAGTTGAAACTCTCATACCAGAGGATATATCAAACTTTATATATCTATCTCTCGTGTCATCTTCTCCGTACAACCTGTAATGCACATATGTGTTGCCTATTGCTGAGTAAGCAGTAAATATCCTTGGTCCATTCTCTACAGGACGAGTATCTTCACCTATAAAGTCCTCTATTAAAAGATTTGCTATTGGAATAGGGATTTTTATGGTCACTGGCTCATCTACCATAGGATTATTAAACTCTGTTGTAACATTTACGCTTATTCTCTCTCCAGACCTTGGACTGTTATTACCAATGAAAATTTGTACCGACAAACTAGCATCAGAATTATCAATGATTTCTTCCTCTAGGTATTCTTCTTCAGCGGCCTCTTCTTCTGAGATTTCTTCTTCAGAAGATTCTTCTTTCAGTTGCTTATCTTCTAGATATTCTTCCTCTAAATGCTCTTCTTCTGGTTCATCTAGTAGTATATCATAATATTCAGTATCATTATGATATATCACCTCCGCTAAAATGGGTGTAGCGTGTGTAAAAGTTTGTGCAAATATTAAGAAAAATACAATAATACTTTGCAATGATTTCTTGGTCTTTTTACGATTACTCATGTTTTACCTCCATAATAATAGTAAATTTAGATTTTCAAAGAATCAATCTATAAACTTTTGTTTACCCTCCATAATAAATTTAGGTTTTTTAAAGGAGTAACCTATAAACCGTTGTTGATGCTGTTAATAAAATGAAAAATTCGCAAATTAATTAGACATACAAAAATAGAAATTAGTAAAAAAAAGCAGACTTATTCGTTTGTAAATATTATAACACAATTAGTATGTCAAGTCAACAAAAATTTTTATTATTTAATAATTTTTTTTGTTTATTTCAAAAATTATTTTTAAATAAATAACTCACAGTTCAAAATGGATCTCAGACGATGGCTGTTACATTTTTGAAGTGAAATTACTATAATTAAAAAAACAGACTTTTTTAAGAAGAAAATTTTAAAAGTCTGTTTTTTATTCATGAAAAGATGAAAAAGAACTAAACCCCCCATTCTAGAATTACTTCTGAAAAGGGGGGTTACTATAAAATGGCTATATATTAAACTTTTAGAACGAATTTAGAAACTAAGTTCTTCATAACATCCGCTTGGCTAGATAACTCTTCAGAGCTTGAAGCCGCTTCTTCACTCGTTGCTGAGTTAGAAGTAACAACTGAAGTTATTTGAGCTATTCCCGTAGCTATTTGCCCGAAGGAATCGTTTTGTTCTGCTGTTGCTTTTGCAATTGTTTCAATTAAAGCTGCAATTTCAACGCTATCCCCTACAATTTGATTTAAGCTTGTTGCTGTCTTATCCGCCATAGCTGTCCCTTCTTCTACGCTTCTAATGCTTTCTTCAATTAAATCTTTCGTTTCTCTTGCTGCATTTTGACTCCTACTCGCAAGTGCCCTTACTTCTTCTGCTACTACTGCAAATCCTCTCCCGTGCTCTCCTGCACGAGCTGCCTCTACAGAAGCGTTAAGTGCAAGTAAGTTTGTTTGGAATGCTATATCTTCTATTACTTTGATTATGTTTTCAATTTTGAAAGAGAAATCTTTAATTCCTTCCATTGCTTTTAGAAGATCTCCCATATCTTCATTGCTTTTTTCTGCTCTACTTTGAGAACCTGCTGCAAATTCATCTACATTTT
>Ga0136643_10008801_pt1 | contig 14799 bp, 10 predicted proteins | sample TergutLab28metaG_FD_96883 | JGI IMG/M metagenome (GOLD analysis project Ga0136643, IMG submission 96883) | Labiotermes labralis P1 segment gut microbial communities from Petit-Saut dam, French Guiana - Lab288 P1 (version 3) (version 3) | ecosystem: Host-associated > Arthropoda: Insects >... | reverse complement strand
TTTTAAATAAAAAAAAAATAAAATAAAAATACCTATGGTTCATCAAAACTGTTAAATTTCATTAAGTAGTATTCTGTCACATATGTTTAACAACCCCTGAGCTAGCAGATACTGGTTTCCCACAGATAATAAATATAAACATAATTTACGAAGATATAACAAGCTAGAGGTTTCATGGAGTAATAAGGAATAATCAGGCTTGGAACTTCGACTTTATAGTGCAACTAAAGCCACCAACAGTTGTAACATAACAACAGCGTTTTATTGTACATAGGAGTAATTTAAATACTGTTTTAAATGTGATTCAAAACAATTACTTAAAACAATCTCACACAAAATTTCATTATAATCTTCAGTTACATGAAATAAATAAAATTTGTAATATTAAGAGGATGCAGAAAATCAAACGCAGTTAAGGAAGGTTAAAGAAAGACTTCCTTGGCATGTGATTATAGTGGGGAACAAGGACTGTAATAAGGGAGAAGGATAATAAGTACGGACAATGTATGTGGAGGACATATAGGAAGATAGATCCGGATATAATGGATTTTCATAAAAATCAACACATGGTAGTACTAGCAGGTAAAGCAGTCCCGTTACAGGCCTGGAGTGGCCCAGAGGGTTCCAGGAAGTTAAAGTTCCCAGATTTCATGACAACGGCATAGGATGGTGGCAAGGTAGTCAGCCTTACGCACCGGCCGCCTTTACCCCCAGGAAATGCTCCTGGTACTCATTTCTGTTAGATGCTGAGTCGACTCCAGGGTCATACTGCAATCGGAAGGATTTTATGTCAATGAAAAATTCCAATGACACTTGCTGGGATCGAACCAGTGACCTTCCGATTTGTAGTACAGCACCTTAACCACTGTGCTACCGCGGTCCCTGGTAGTACTAGCTAGAACAGAAAAATGCACCTGAGCAAACCCCATGTGCACATAACAAAGATCGGGTTTAAATTGCCTGCAGCTACTGTCCATGTATATTTAAAGTTATCAACTGCACATTAACAGCATTGTCAAAACTGCTTCATTATAGTGCTGTGGAAGTTAACTGACTGTTTCTGCCCTATGCACCAAATAAATAAATTTAATGTGCTGTCTTTGGATTCGATCAATTAATATTTGGAGGAACAGCAATTCATTCCAGTAATTTACATTCCTTACTTCTGGCTACTCACCCCTAAACAAGGTAAGTGGAAGTGCTTAAGACAAGTTAGTACTAAATTAGATACCAGTCTGAGTATACTTATTAACAACTTCAAATAAGGTATTCATAGATGTGTAAAATAATTCATAAAAAACAAATGGTTGAAAAGGAGCAACAAGGATTATAATAAACAGGCGGTCACATATGAGGGTAGAGAATTGTAAAAAGGCAAGAAGAAATAAACAACCTTGAGTAAAGCAGAACTGATAAAAAAATTCATTCAGATTTTGATGAAACAAGATTACACACACCTTATCATGTAGTTCAATTCACAGCAACAGACACACATATTGCTACATGGAAGTAAACTATACTTTGCCCTGCCTCACACAAAACAGTGACAGTGCTTTATAGTTTTACCATTAAATGTGCAACAACTGTATTTCTTAGATGACTTGTTCTTTGAGATAATAACATGTACAAGGCACTTTTCTTACCTCTGAAAACAAGTGTCAATCTCTACAACTCTGGACACAAACACAATAAATGCTCACAGATGACTCACACATAAGAACACATCTACAAGGATTCATGTAAATGTAATTGTGTATTTGCAACAATGTGTTTAAATTAATAAGTCACTGTATGCTTCACAAATTATCTGCAGAGGATGCATGTTAATATTATCTCTGGAGAAACGGAAAGTTGCCAGAAATAATCTATACATTTTACAAGACCAAATCACTTGAAACTTAACATTTTTTTATTTCTGGCATGAGTTAAACTAAGTCCCTTACTATTTCTGCGATTAATGGGCCTATTATACATGCAGCAGATAATGATGAATAAACATGATGCATCAGTGGATTGATAAATGACAGGGGAAAACAAAGTGTCAAGAGATAATCATGTCCCACTGCAAATTCATCTGTCACCAACCCCACATGATTTGGGATTGAATCCAGGCATATATGGTCACAAGAAAGCTATTAATCACCTGAGCAAGGGCATTGCCTTAAATTCCTGTATGTTATTCTAGATAACATGGAAGAACTTCAATATGTGTCACAATTTATACACTGGAATGAAATGTGTCTGAAAATGGAAGACATGGCTTGCAGAAGCTATTGTACATAATACTGAGGAAGTGATAATGACTTTTTACTAAAAACACTCTTTAACTGTGGATGGGCCACCTAGGTTGTATGGTAAAGCATGATTTTCTTATGCAACAGAATAGCTCAACTGTCTTGCTTCATTAATAGGCTATAATAAGACTGTAAACAAGAGAATGAAATGCTTATTATTGTTAGGGAATTAACACAGTAGGGAAGACTGGACATCAACTGACAAACTAAACAAAGAGGAACAGTGTGTGGTAAAGAACTAGATCCTTGTGATGCCAAGATTTAAAGGAAATGAAAACTACAAATTATTTTAAACCATGCCATAAAATGGAAAAACAACAGGATAAAAATAAGATTCAAGCACTGGACTTCAAAATTCAAGAAGCATAACAAGAGGGGGGGGGGGGGGGAAAAAAAAAAAAAAAAAAAAAAAAAAAAAAAACAAAAAAAAAAAAAATTTAAAGGACTGGAATATAAAAAAAAAAAAGAAAAAAAAGGGGGGGGGGGGGGGAATAACATATACAAAACAATATGGAATAAGACCATCAAAAAGGAAGTAACAGTTTCCGAATGCATTAAAAGGTCATAGATTAACACATTTCAGCACCATGGTGCCATGAAAATGACAGATACAAACACAATACATAACACAGCTATGGAACTACAAGATAATGCACAGACTCCAAAGAAAAATGTAAGTCAAGATAACTATACAATGTGAATGAGTTTAACAACAGAGAAAAACATGGATCATCTGGAAGACAGATTAGCCCTGAATTGCATGGCAACCAGCCCAATGACGATCTCTCCAAATGAAAAGTGATGCAAATGAGAAGAAGTGTACCGATATCCATATCATGTCTGGAGTTATAACTGACAGACAAGTAAGCCTGTGATCACTACGTGGGACCAACAGAAACAGAATTAGCATAGTTATTGAACTGGAAATTTTCTGAAACCAAGAATCACCTAATAAGAAAATGCAATGTAATTGTAAGTGACAAATCTTTTGCCATTTGCCTGACTCTTGAATACAACACTCAATCAGGCAAAATAATACTTTCAATATGCTCTGCCATTGGCAATAGCCTATTAGGACACACAGTGAATCTGAGTTATACTGGCCGTTCGACATCTATATTAACAGCACATACACGAACAAAAACACACATCTGTTACTGTGTTAATTTAGGGTTTGCACATGCAAACTGTACAGAATGACACTTTTGCATGGTGCACCTTCTATAGTGTATAACATAAATATGGCACTGCTAAACTGTATATTCTGCAATATTACCCCATAGCACCAAAATAAATAAATAAATAAATAAAAAAACAGAAATGCTACAGGTAAAGATAGCCATTACTTGCCAACCTACTGTGATTCACTTCTTTGTAATAGGTAAATATACACAGTGAATTACCAAGGGTATATAATTTATTAACAAGTTACACAATATATATAGATATTTGACAACTATGTCTTCTTACTGCATGAGCTGCAGTGACAGCTGAGACTGTTATTGGTACTGTGGACTGAGGGTTAAAGGTCCAATTGCAGTATGTACCTTACATATCACTCAGAGCTGTATCCACATAAAATACATGGCCCATAATCCTCCTCACACTCATGATGAACTAAATAAAAGCTTCTGCAACATGAAGAGGAACTCCACGTTAAAAATGCGGATTAACTGTGCCCCATTACCTCTTGTTTGTGTTCTTGTGTCCATTCAAATAAAATCAAGACCTGTCTGAAGAAGTGACAAATCAACCAAGAGCATGCAGAAGATATGTTACAGAAATTACTGGATCAGATGACTGCAGAGTAAACAATTCAGGTTCTCACAGTTTCTTTTGATAGATCTGTTCTCTGTGCAAGGCTTACAATGCAAATCTTTAAGTCAGGCTATGATGTTCTCCAAATTCATTCTTATTTGTGTGTAACACCACTTGCTCTCCACTTGAAATAGAAGTTTTTGTAGGAACTTGAACAATTGGAAACTTTCATCTTTTGTTCACACACTTCTTAATAGACTTACATAACACATAAAATTAATACCAAATAAATGTTTTATTATATCAACTTATCAATGTCCAACAACACAAAGCAAAACTGCATGAAGTGTAATAGCATTTCTGAAACTGGGCTGTACAAAACAAAAGCTATGCATACTTTACAGCAATGTGACCCAGTAATTTCAGTAACTGATATGTTCAACCAATTCACAGCAACAATCCTGGCCTCAGGTTTGACACTCTTTCCATGCCAGGATATATTTTATTCCAACACACATGTGAACAGATGAAATGAGATACAGGATCATATAAATTCACATCTTATGCATCATGTTCCCCTACATGATGCAAACGCAGGTGTTTGTTGGACTGTGGATCCTATGTTTTATACAGAGGCAATTCTGATAGATACATAAGGTAAGCAAGGCAAGCTACCAATTAACTTCTAACCTCCAGTAAGACAGTGAGCATGCACAGTGGCAAGGATATGCCTAGGCCTAGCATGGCCACTGAACATCCTTCCTGCACTATATCTTTTGTATACATAAACATCTTTAAAATAATATTTAATTTAATTAAGTTATACGAATACTCTCTAATAACACTCTTACACATGTGAAGTATACATATATATCTTTAAAATAGAACTAAATTTAATTCAGACAATAACAGTAATTTGAACATTATCACAAGGGAAATATATAATATCACAACTACAAAAAAATTCCCATATGGTAACCAACAATCACCTATGATCTATGACAGAAATACGAAGGAACTACAATATCCAAAACCTTTAAAACAGACCCTGCAATCATACAGCACACTTCAAACCCCTGGTGAAAACACCCAGCAACATCTGTACTTATTGCCTCACAATTGGGATGCCACAACAGTACCATGCATTTGGCAATGCTATTCAGAACCAATTTGTTACAAGTATAGTTCAACTCCCTTACAAACTAGGAGCCTGTCCTTGTAACATGGATTTAATCAAGTTACAGTGGGAGCCACTGGTCTACGTAGATTACAACAATGCTTAATGCAAAAATGTAATTATAAATTATAAAAGAACAGTACATCTCAATGCACAACCCTGAAACTACATCAGTAAATAAATAACCTCTACAATGCATAATACATTAAGAGATGTTAAAGACATTCTGGCTGTCTTTTTATCTATTGAGATATCTGGAGACTGAAGTTTGCAACTATTTTATATGACTTGTAGTATTTTGTTGGTTTAATTATTTAAAAATAGTTATATGATATGAAATCTGCGGAGTACACCAGATCACTAGTCACTCACAGCAACTGTACCCACAACATTAGCATTCAGGTTTCAGGTATAACACACAGTACTTCCCTTCAAGAAGTGATGTGCTTACAGATTTATCAAAGTATAATACTTATTTACATTCTGAGCACCAAATGAAATAACCTTAACATCTCACAATTTTCAGAACGTCCAGCTATAAAGCCATAATTCAATGTGAAATGGGATTACCAAATTCACCAATCACAAATAATTTATGTTAACAACAGTGCATGACGTCCACCAACATAAATAACATAATGCGTCATCTTCGGTAACTATGCCACAGGACTGCAAAATATAAGTAATATTTTAAAACTTTGTCAATATGCTTTATACTGAAGTATTTTAAATATTTTGTGCCTGTACCTAGGTAAATTCAGACTAAAATATCACAAAATCATAACAGTGCTGCATCGAAAATACTGCTCTATTTCTAAATTGAAACTTAATGTTTTCATCATGGTTAATTAATGCAAGTATGGAAGTGTGTTACTTTTCAGATAAGCATTCAATGTACTCTGCCACACAAATATATTCATATTTATGCACTATACATTTAAAAATCCAAATGGCCGGCATTCAAACTTCTCAGTCAGATAATCAGAACGGTGCAGGCAGCATCTCATGTCATCATTTCTTAAATGTTTTTAAACTTCTCACCTACCTCACTGTACATAAGATAACAATCTGTTGCCATGTTCATTATTTGTAGTATTATGTAACCCCTGTTTATATTTAACAGAAAAGACAACCATAGAAGAAATTAATATAGCCTGTCACATATCATACATAAGTGTATGTAACATATGAACAAATATATAAATTATTAAACCTATATATATTTGTGGGTGTGTGTAGCTATATATATATATATATATATATATATATATACACACACACACACACACACACATAAATTAAATAAATAATATTCTGAATAACTGTCACTCTAAGAGAAAAATATCTAGTAGATATCGGTGGTAAAAGAAAAATATGCATTAAGCCCTTACAAATAAAAGAATGTGTCTCTTGTACCACTTCCAAGCACAGCAGCTGTCATGGGATGTGCTGGCATACCTGCCATTTTACTGTACACAAACCTGTAAAGCAAAATGTTACACTCTTCCTCCACCGAAAGAATAACCGGCTATTCTATGAATTAAAGAATGGGCCCGTAAGATTTATAAGTGATATTTTAACTCAACGTAAAACAGTCCAATTTTTGTTTAGCAAGTGCTAGTTTTATGTGTCACTAGACTACATGACTACAATCTTACGGGTGCATCAAAAGAAAGGTGCAATTATCTTCGCAATTTACCAACTGCTAAGTATTAAGCCAAGTAGCATACTGGGGACTGAAACTAATGAAGGAAGGCACAAAGACAAACTGAATTTCACCCAGTAACAAGCAACTCTGATGGCCGTCATCATGGTTGTGACATCTGAGGTTCTCATAGCATTGTCTATGAGAAATACTGTCTTCTGGAATATGACTCCACATAATCTGGCAGCAGTGTACTGATAGTCAGAGAATCTTGCTCTACAAAACTGATATACTTCTACCAGATTACAATGTGTGACATCCCAGAAGACATCAGCCTTCATCAAGATCATTTTTATACATAAAATGTCAAATCAAAATATATATGTGAGTTTAAAATGTGTTAATTATACAGTTTTCATATGCCCCAACATAACAATGTGTGAACTAATGACTTTGATTTTGGAGTAATTTTTTCAAATAGACACTAAAATGAAGCTACTTGAGCACCTTTGCAATAAGACTTCCCAACACAGTAAATTATAAGACACAAGTGTAATCTCAATCTGGCACTAACATGAAGAATAATACCAACTCAGTCCTGTATTGGAAAAATTATTTGAAAGGGTTGAATCATAACTGGTTCAACCAATGTACTCAGACATGCAGCAATTCAGGTCCACACCCAAGAGATGTAAAACTGCTGTTACCCAGGTATGAATTCAATCAATCATCTACGCAGTAGGCAAAACAGCTAATAGCCAATGATTAAGGCTGGAATCCTACAATTCTAATTTTCTGGTGAGCCTAATCATTGAGTTTATACTTATGGACTTGAAGCTACAACTTACAACTACTCTTTCCCAAATTGTTTACTCAAAAGTCTATAGTCCCAAAATTACTGACTAAATCAATTTCAATACTTTCTTATATCATAAGACTTTACAAAGTATGTCACATACCTTTTCCCTCCGCTCACAAAACAGCTAGTCAAGACGTTAGGCCTAAGATGACTTTGGGTACAAAACTACACACAGTAAGACCTGCAATGTAACACTGTAATTTTGTACAGGAACCAACTCCATTAGTTTTAAAAAATGCAATTCAAAAAATTACTTCATATTCCAAGCTGTAAATACATGATATTTATCCTTCCACACAAGTACACACCAAGCAAATGCAAATCATACGGTACTGAACTGTCACACCTGTTAGTAGCAAATGACCATTAGTAGTTCAATAATACAACGTTACAGTCACACAATGCAAGCAGTATTCGCTACGGAATTATTCTGCATAATGCAAATTGGAACCATCATGTAAATTATACCTTCCATCCCCAAAACAAAGTAAACATAGATTTGTGCCCTCTAATTCAAAATGGTCTTTAATTGGCAACCAAATTCTGTGCCTGAAATAATATGTTGTGTATAAAAGTATTAGTACTGCTCATCTAAATACTCTCATACATTAACAATATTTTAAAATAATATTAGTCACTTCCGATAACAAAGCAAACTGGGGAAAATATGGAACTTCTGGTTGATGTGGAATGATCTGAAGTAAGATGCGATACAGGTACACAGATAATCTGCAAATAATTGTCATCAATGCATGAACTGTATAGTGCCAGACAGCAAAACACATACATGCTTCAAACGTTCATTGTTCAACTCTTCTATTTAATAACAGTTACAGGGTCTGAGTAATACAATGCTATGAATATCATATATTCATTATAGTTATGCTATAACATGTTTCGGCCGACTTATAATGCCATTATCAGGTAACCTTACAAATACACAAAAAAGAATGTATTTATGTGGAATCCTCCTTCTAAAATACATTCCTTTTTACGTATTTGTATGAATGCCTGTTGATACAGCCAATCCTAGTGGCTGTGTGATCTAAGGCATGGGCCTGCAGCTGCTCACTTGCTTGGAGTGTGGGTTTGTGAGTGGTGTGTTGCCAGATAGAGGTCTCTGTTTGGGCTCATAATTCATCCAGAGGAGTCCTACCAACTGTGGTGTGTCCAAGGAATGTGATGGCAAAGCCCCTTAAGAGGAGCCCATGACACAGAATCAGGTTGAAGCACAGGGTGGGAAAAAATGTTCTGATTTTGCTGCAGTAAGTAGAATGAATAAATGGCATTTATAGTGTTGTGTTACTCAGACCATATAATCGATACAGATTTGACAAACACAACAGGGTGATGATACCTAACATGTCCTAGTTAACAGAGGCAAGATTACATATGTCGGTAGTAGATAAATTACACGTGACTATGGAGCATTGGTGGAATATTTACATGATATCAAAAACTCAATTAATGGCAAGTGTTGTATATCGTTCTCTTAAATTTAAAATGTCAGATTTGATATTCTGAAACTTCTATTCCAAAACTGAAGAAAAGGGAAAGTATTTATGGCACCAGAATGCAAGTTCAATATTGCTGTACAGACACTGCATGTCCAAGAGTTAACACCAAAGGAATTACTTCTGTCAATTATGTCTTTTATACATTAAATTATCCCACTCAAAAAACAAGTATGCTCCAGCAAAGTGTGTCGTTGGTTAGCCAGTTAGATGCAATGAGAGTGGAACAAAGCAGTGAGCAAATGGAGTAAATGAAGAAACGTGGGAGGAACCGGAATTGAGCAACAAAAACTGAAGAGCTGGAAGAGTGAACACAAACTGAATGAGGTAAGAAGGAAGGAGAACCTGGGTCCGTTGTTACATATTTGTTTGTCATATTGCAAGTAGTAGTGTTTGGTGTATAATATAGATATGCTTATAGTGATCCTCAGTTAAGATTATTAAACCTTACAACAAACCTGGTATTATGCAGCCGTAAAACAATATAAACAAGATATTTTACATCATGGTTCACCAATGCATACCATCTCACATACAAAACTTGCACACACACTGCATACACAAGCAGTCATTAATGTGCCACTATTTCTGCTGTTCAAAATATTACTTCAATGAGGTACCCACTTTAAAATGCATTTCATAAAAATAATACAAAATACTGACAGAATTAAATGTTCCACTTTATAAAACACAGACAAATTTCCTTCCAGAGAATTATGGTCTTATGTTGCACTTACTGTTTAACGTAACAGTCAATGTGTTCACATTACAATTAATATAGATATTGAATGAATTAAAATCACTTCCATTTCTTATAAAAATTAAAAACTGTAAGAAACATTAATTTTGGATAAAATCTCAAATAAAAGCACACCTTTCATCCTTATTTTCATAAATCTTTCAAATGACTATATAATTTGAAGGGCCAGTAGTAAATAAAATCAGAACAATGGCTGAATAAATGAAGCACTAAAAAATGGGTACCTATTTCAATGTACCATTTAGTGTCAAAAACCATAAGCAATATTGAATGCTACAACAAGTTGGCATACTTGTAAAGCCAATCAGACTACTTCACATCACTTGTAATATTCCAGATGGCAGCCAATAACGTGAAGATGGACACTTTGTCCATAAAACTCAGACGTCATGCACAGTCCGTTTGTTAACATGACCATTTCTGCTGGTGTGTGACCATCCCCATGACATGCCAGAATTCACACTCACTTCGTATTTGTTCCCCTGAAGGTCTTCAAGCTGTCGCTTAGTGATCACCAAGGCTTCCTGCAGATTTTCTGCCTACAATGAAACAAAAAATATGGTATTGGACACCCAGCGAAGAAAAATAACAACAGCTTAAATACTGGCCACAAAAGAAGGAATAAAATCTCTTCAGGTTGCCAGCTGTGTCAATCCAGAACCTAAGTCCACTGTTTTGAAAGGCCTCATCTCCAGCAACAGCAGTACTGTACTGATCACCAAGATAGCAAAAGAAATACTGCAAGAAACTGGGCATAGATGCAATAATGACCCTTAAAATGGACATGGACCTAAATATACCTCCAGCTGAAAAATGCAGTGCCAAGGTGATAAGTAAGTTTTTGCTTGTATTGTTTTTTTGTGACAATACACACCAATGCAACATACCAGCATTAGACAAATGTGATAAATTAACAAACCCAAAGAAACAGATGTTAATTCATTGTTTTACTAGAAGCAATATTATCACAAGAAACATCAACAAATCTTTATACAAGCGCACACACGAAGACAAGGGCATTTGCAACTTGGTCTGTTGTCAATGAGTACAAGCACCTTCTTTTTTGTGGCACAATTTATACACAAGACAGCAGCACTCATGATCACAGTTATCATATAATGAGGGTACACATACAGAACTTGCATACACTGCTCCATAAAAAAAACAGAAAGAAAGCACTCAACAATAAATCAGGCACAGCAAAAGAAATGGTCAGGAAATTAAAACCCAGTAATTCAGCCCAACCTGGATCCTATGAACAACTGAAGAAACATATGCAGAATAACCCACTCAGACCTACAACAAATTGTACTAAATCACCTGCATACAATTTGAAGGAGCATCTTACAAGACTGCTAGGTGCCTTGGTAGGACTTCCAGAACATCAAATTATGAGACTGTTGTCATTCATCCACAACCTACATATCATGCATATACACAACATAAGAGAGATCAATCCGGTTTAGTGTTGTCTCTCTGCTCACCAGGGTCTTGCTGAAACACAACTGGAGCTACTGGAACAACGCTGGTATACCAAACTGGCAGATCCATTTTGTGAGGGTTTTACATCCCACACATATGATCTCTTCAACAGGAAGTACACAGAATATATTATGGCTATGGGCTCACCATTGATCCAGTAGCAGCCAACTACAATGTTGAATTTTTTAAGGGACAGCATGTTGCAACCAATTCATCCCCATTATTTCATCAAGAAGATGCTAATGAAAAATTTCATTTCAGTAATTACAATGGTAATATTTACTTACAACTGTGTGTTCCATTTTTCCATTTTAGTGTCAATTAGTTGTCAGAAATGCAGTCTGGTGTGATATACTACGAAACATGGGGTAGCACACAATCCTATGTTTCATTCTTGACACTTGTATTCTGTTCTTGTTTCTTTGTTTTTGATAGAACATACATGGCACAGAATTTTCTTACACTGCATGAGCCAGTGTCTGTTGTGTCTTGAGTCAAGTCCTTGTATTTGGATCGCGGAAGGAGCTTGTCTTCTTTGTCTTGTGGTTTGAGGTCGAGGCACCCTTCCTGCCTCTTGTACTAGGGCCCTCACCAATGTCAGTCAGAATTGTCAGTGTGATAATTTTGAACCACGAGAGGTAAGAGTGATAAAGCTGTTGAGGATGGGAAGGTCCAGAAGATGGAAGAATGGCTTCTTCGTCCATTTCCAAGTCAATCTGCTAATAGAGTAAGATGTTATCATGTGGTCAGATTTGTCTACATATATCACGTGTCTATTATAGTTCTGTATCATGGCCAGCTGCATGGCTTTTCCATGCTCACCATAGATGTTACCCTCCAATTATGGAGAATGCATGTTCATCAGTGTGTTCCCTTTTTGTTTGTCCTTCCACACTATGGGTGTCAAGTTACCTTTCACCTTAGTCTTCAGATCACCCCTCTTCATATTCACTTTATGTCCAAAATTCTCTGGCATCCTGTTTCTATTTGGTCTAACAGTCCCACAGCAGTTTACTGCCTTAATACATAAATTGTCAAATGACGCTGAAGACGAAAAGTAACTGTCCATGCACAACTTGTGTCCCACATATTCAATCCTTGCAGCAAGTCCTGTCACATTTGCATGTGTGGCTGTCATGGAAGGAGTCGCACGACTCCTACCTTTGCCTAATTACACAGTCATGTTGTAAGTATATCCCTTAGACTCACACAGCTTGTAGAGCTTTATCTCAAACCACTTGCGTTTCTTTGGTATACACTGTTTGAAGATGACTCTGCCTTTGAAGAGCAAAATGATTTCATCAACTGCTAAATGTATGGTCAGATTGTAATATTTAGCATATGAATCATTAAGCTTGTCAAATATAGCTCTCATTTCCCACAGTCAGTCATCATTATCATCTGTCTTGTCCAGTTCATTTTTGTCACTAAAATGTACAAATCTAAGCATATGAAAGAGTCTGTCTTGCTTCATAGTGTTTCTGTAAAAGGCCATGAGATACTGCACTAGTGTCGACCAGCAATCTTTCAATGTGTCCCTCTGATCGTGCACCATCTGTCCAATAATTGCCAAAAACAAACACATTTTCTGAACAGTCATATCAGGCAATGGGGACCATCCTCATCCAGTGTCCAAGTACTGGTGTTAATATCTATTTGTCTCTTCCAACATTTGTATAATTTCAAAAAAGAAGAGCATGAAAACGTGCAGTGGGGAAGAGTGTTTACTGATGTAGGGTGCCTCTGTTTGTTGTAACCCACTGGAACCTCCTGCAAACTTGCAGAATACTGGTAGAGTAGGTCAGTGATTCAAGAGTCTGCACTGTCTGGTCTGTCAAAGTTTACTGCTCTGACAAGGAATGGATTCAAAGTGTTGACTTGAAGACAGACATACGCATTTACCTACATTTCAAAAGAGTCGGGAAGAAACCCTAACAGGATAATGAAGGACATTGTCCTCTGATCCCATACTGCACTAAACACAGAAATAAACATCTGTATCATTCCTTTTCTCTCCCACTGACTGCATATGAAATGATTGGCCACAGCACCCAGAGAAGCCAGCAATACCACAAAACCCAAACATCATAAGACTGAAACCTAAACGTCTGAAGAAATAGGATGGCATGTATGGTCAGCTCCAAATTTTATAATACGGTTCTCCAATCACAACAGGAGCTATTTAAAAAGAATAAATCTATAAAATGAAACACGGTGTGAAAAATTAACAAAATACAAACTATGCTGCATAAAAATGGGTAGATTTTCTTCAAACTTGCAGATCGGGTAGATGGATTCATTCTTAAAAGTGTATTCTTTATTTAAAGCTTTCATCTTTAAAAATGTATGAAATACAGTGGATTAATATCAGCATGTACAAAAATGGTCATTGAGAGTGAACAGTACCGCGGCCATCGGCAGCCACTTTGGAATTTAAATCCCTAGTACTCTAAAGTTAAGAATAGTATAAATACACTCACTAAGGGAAGGACATCGTAGAACAAAACAATACAGGCATATACTGCATTTGGAACAGATGAGACACACCAAAGAATCCAGATGCAAAGAACAAAAAAGAAACACTGACCTCTACCAACCACATAAATCCACACAAGCACAGTACAGTAAAGAAACAGTTCACAAATTAAATTCTAATGAGACAACTACATTAGCCATGTCTGCCAGGTGCATGTAGTCACTGTACTCCTTTGTCTTTACTTGAGAATAATGTTCTGTTGTGTATGAACATAACAATGTATATTACCTTCTTCCTTTCCTCTTGTAAAGTATTCAGTAATTTTTCTTTTCCAGCCTCCTGAAACAAAAAGAAGTTCAACAGTAAATTCAGCATGGAGAATTGCATGGCATTTGAAGGACAGTGCCAAGAATACTGGTTTTGTACAAACTTACGGCATCCTTCAGTTTCTGCTGCAGGTCCTGCTGTTCCTTCTGAGCAATATTTACTGAATCCTGTAAAATATTTATAATTTCTTCCTGATTTGCAGCCTGAAAATAACAACAATTTCATTTAAATTTGTTTGTTTGTACTTCATTCAAATGGCACAGTCAGTAACTCAAACTGTATAGTGTCAGTTGACTAGACAGTTGTGGCCTAACAAGCAAAATATTGTAAAATCCTGGCACTTGCCGTTATAGACTGAGGAAAGCCATGAAACCCTCAGTCATGGCAGTCAAATGACCCATCTGAGACTGAAATCAGGCACCTCCTAAATACAAGTCAGAACTGCCATTGCTTGAACCAACTTGCTAAATGTAATTTAGTAGCTGCCAACAAATGTCAACAGGCACA
>Ga0136643_10008799_pt1 | contig 14800 bp, 9 predicted proteins | sample TergutLab28metaG_FD_96883 | JGI IMG/M metagenome (GOLD analysis project Ga0136643, IMG submission 96883) | Labiotermes labralis P1 segment gut microbial communities from Petit-Saut dam, French Guiana - Lab288 P1 (version 3) (version 3) | ecosystem: Host-associated > Arthropoda: Insects >... | reverse complement strand
TCTCCAGAGTTACAGTTGTTCTCTCCATCGTTTCTTTGGTCTCCCAATTGTTCTCTTTCCTTGTGGGCTGTAAAGGTATGATTTTAAAGGGATTCGGTTTTGTGGCATTCTTTGTAGATTTACAAGTCAGTTCCTTCTGTATTCATCTATCTTGTCTATTATGCAGTCTGTCTGTATTTCGCGGCGAATGGAGTCGTTTGTTTTGTAGTCATAGAAGGCGTAACCTGCCAGAGGTCTCAATAGCTTCATTTCTGCCGCCTCAATTCTTCGTCTCTGTGAGGCTATCAAAGTCCAATTCTCTGACCCATATAAAAATGTAGGCAAAACTAGAGTGTTGTATAATTTCAAAATGGTTTCCGTTCTCACTTTCCTGAAAATAGGTAATTTCCTGGGTAAGAAAGTCCGTTATAAGGACCATAAATATATGCAGATTGTTCTAGGTCCTAAAATAAATTAGAAGTGAATGACAATTACAAAGGGCCGTAATATCGACGTACTGTACATCAAGATCTTAAAAAGCGCTCAAAACGCACATCTAGGTGTAGGCATAAGCTCAATGAAAGTCACAAACAAAGTGATTCTTAAAATGCATTGAAAGTCCATGAAACGCACGCAGCACTGTGCAACAATGCGCAAGAGGAGAGTGGAATATCACGTTCCATCCTACTCCGTCGAGAAACCGATAAAAATACGTTCATTTGTGCCCTGAATTAAAGCGATTTTTAAGAGGAGCCAAAGTAGGAATCGAAATATTTTCCAAAAATCAGAGTAGGTCTACCACACCGATTTTGAACCAGATCGGTCACGAACTTGTGGCACTGTTAGGACCAGAGTTCTCAATTCAATTTTCCATTTCACACGACGCTAAGAATGTCGACATGGCGGCGTCAAATAACCGAATAAACAGTCGCTTTGTTGGTAACACTGCATATATGAGTCATACAATGCACGTGTGACGTACCGTTGTGTATTGGTGACGTGACGAAACCTCTCCCGCTGCAAAGGGAATGTATTGAGGCCAGCACGATTACCTACCTGCTTGGTCAGATCGACCCCGCCTAGCTAACGGGTCCGCTCCGTGTTTTCGGTTTTTATGAGCAGAAAGGTTTCCGCAAGAAAACATACGGTGTCCTGTTTCAGGTACCTCAGATCAGTGACTTTCAATTCTGGACACAAAACATATTTCGAACAGCTAACTGGTGAATTCTAATCTGAAGAATTATGAAAATGGTACATGCACCGACCAGACAGTAAGTTTATATGGCGTACAATTTAGTAACTAAATATCCTGCAATGATTACGATATCAGGAGAATTCCACACCGAGCGATTGCCATCCGTGTCCAGGGATGTGGCATATTTTTTGTGTACACAAATGTTAAAAAAGGTGCAAAACAATTGTAGCACGCCAGCTAATAATGGACAGGGATTTCTAGCAACAGTATATGAAGAATTCTTGATTTTAAGCTTTCGCCGTGTCCTGTATGTAATGTGTTTTCTTTTGGGTAATTCCCCGGCGTCACAATGCTAATAGCCGACGTTTCGGAACCCTCTATCAGTTCCATCTTCATAGGCAGGACAGAGACACTGTGCAGTACACACACGCACCACGGGTAAATATGCTGCCATAACACCGACTACGTCCATATCAACGGACACGAAAAAACCATTACTGTAATTTTAGCCAAGCACTGTATAGAGCTCCCTGATGATGCATCCCTTGTGATACGAAACATGTTGGAGCAATTTTAAATATTTTAAAATAATTCTAATTGTATCTACGAATTATATATTTGTGCATCTGTTGGATAATGAAGTGTTTTAATCGTCATTGATGCACGGTACAAACATGAAGATACGCAATGTAAAGTTAATTTCTGAATGGCCCTCGTTTATATAATTAAAATGAATAATGTCATCGTAAAAGATACAAATTAAATTTTCACCCACAATGCAGGAAAGTGCGCAAGTTTCATTGCCGCAACTTTCGAAACGGGGCACACAACAATACGTGTGGGGCGAACTTAATATCAGCTCCAAACGGTACAGTGTAACGCCATTAAAACCACAACTTGCTTCGAGTTCTCAAATCCTACAACAAACCAAGCAAGCTGGCTCCAGCCGGCCTTGTTCGAATCTAGAGCGGAACACCGACTGCCCTGAGGTATCTGCAGCTTCACCGGGCAAGTGCCGGGGTAGTATTTGAAATTAGGCCACGATCATTTCCTTTCACATCCTTTCCAATTAAGTAACCACTATCTTATCATTCGACGCTACACAGTCTGAGATACTAAGAGCGTCGTTAATTAAACCGTAACTAAATAAATAAATAAAAATATTTTCAACAAGAAAGAAAGGAAAACCACGCGAAAAATAAAGATAAAGTTCACCCTAGAAAATGCCACGAAGGCCCAGAGGGGAAGTAGATATATAGCTCTACTCCTTTTAACCTCGGAGCTAGATGGGGGTGGGTGGTCAACGCCACGCCCCGGCCGCTTAACCCCCAGGAAATACCTGGTACCCACTGTCTAGGAGGTTGGGTGGGCCCCCATGGCCGGTCTGGACGGGTGCGTAAAATCTCGCCCACACCGGGATTCGAACCCCGAACCGTCCATCCCGTAGCCAGTCGCTGTACCGACTAAGCTATCCCGGCCCTCACCATACAAAAAGTACATAATATAAAACACAAATATCAATAACCAAGTTCTGCTTAAAAAACGCATTTCGAAGTGACTCGGTTAACGAAAGGCAAGACAAAGCAATGCCTATTTCCAAGTTACGTGACAAGTTGTGCATGTGACGATGCAGTACGTGTACTGATATATCCATACATTTATCAACGTGACAGGGACGGCCGGGATAGCTCAGTAGGTACAGCCACTCGCTTACGGGCTGGACGGTCCGGGGTTCGAACGCCGGTGGGGACAAAATTTTCCCTATCGGTCCAGTACGGCCCTGAGGCCCACCCAGCCTCCTGTACGAGGGGTACTGGGTCTCTTCTGCGGGGGTTATGCAGCCGTGGGGTGGCGTTGACCACTCACCTCCGTCTAGCGCCGAGGTTAAAGGAGTACAGCTATACCTCTACTCCCCATCTGGGCCTTCACGATGTTACAGGGCGCAGTTTACCGCTTACTTTATCATATATGTGATAGGTTACACATGTGACGAAGTATCTGTCTTTAGGTGTAATGACATGAATACATTTACATATCCACTAACTTGACGTCAGATCAACACTGTAAGTGCATGGTTGCCCCAAACGCATTTAAACACTCGCACCTGCATTTACGTATTTCGTTATACCCTTCCAAGGGACGGAAGGGCGCTCATGAGATACACGGTATTCCTGGTTTACCATCTGCTTCTTTATACGTGGCCGTCTGTCATCAATACGTTCAGCTCTTTGCTTCTCCATGAATTGCCGTTTGCTCTCCGGTGCTGCAGCAGTGTCATGCAACCAGCGGCCCGCGTGTTTTTAACTTATACTTCCCAATTCCAGGGGGTAATTTTTTCAGCGATTTTAATATTTAATTTGGATGGGAATTGTGCGTCCTAGAGGTAATTTTTTTTCAGCGATTTTAATATTTAATTTGGATGGGAATTGTGCGTCCTAGAGGTCAATTTTTTTCAGCGATTTTAATATTTAATTTGGATGTGAACTGTGCGTACTGCATGGGAATATTCTACATCGATAACTTTCTGCGGAAGGATTAAGCAAAATAATTTTATAAAATAGAACAATGTTAATTTCTTTTTAAAAAATCAGTGCGAAGGAAACTGTGGCAGGATTCTCACTGACGTTCTTCCATTCTTAACAAAGAACGTAAGTTCTCACAATTAAAGTACAATAAATTATTGTATGAATTTCACTGCAACGACACTAGTAATTAACCTTTTAAAGACGAAACGTAATCTGCTTTATATAAGGAATCAGTCCGTACCGCGCTGTAAACACTTTCCACCACGGTTATAAAAACCAGTCAGTTAATGACGTATAAAGCAAAGGTCGCTGTCTGTTCTGAGATCCGTACAAAACACTCAACGCAAAGCGAGCACCATGTAGAATTTTTGGATGTTAAACCTGGTGGTACGTAGAGAAACCGCTAGGCTTTGAAAGGTTAATTAACAGTTACTCCCTTTTTCGCTTAATATAAAATAAATATTCCTGGAAAATAAAGACAGACGTTTAAGAATCGGCTTGCGGCACTATCCAAATGGCCCTTGTGCTCTGCACTACTGTAGACGAATGATCAGAGCAAGGCGCCATTAGCATTTACCCTGAAGCACATTTGCGTAGGCAGTGGTGCCATTCTCCGTATCGGCGGAAACAGAGTGACCCGTCTAATCGGTGACGTCAACTTGAAAAGCACTTGGCACAAACATAGTTCCTGCCATTTATCGAATAATGGAATTTCCTTGCCATGCTGAAAAAGCAACGCTGCAGTTTACGGATTCGATGACGAGGACAAGCGATTTCTCTTTGCCGCCAAGATCGGATGGGCGCTGCAGACCCCACAATTTCCATGGGGGTAGACTCCAGTTGAAATATGATGGCACACGGTGACGCACGGGACAGGAAGTGAAGGGGAAACTGACGAATGGAGTGCGTAGCCAGTATCTTTCACACTACCTCGGAAAATGGCGTATCCAGCGATGCGCACACTTCGGCTGCCAGTAGTCGACTGAACTGACGCCCCCGCCGATTTAAATGGACTCGTCCGTTTCGCCGAAAGAAGAAATCTGGTTTCTGCGTGTGTGCCATCACATTTCAAATGGCCTCTAATGATGGCTTAGCGGCTAGAACAAGCCAATATCCTGCACCGACGAATAGTCAAAGGTAAAGTTCACCCTGTAAGAGGCCACGAAGGCCCAGACGTGCAGTGGAGGTATAGCTCTACTCTTTCTTTAACTTCGGCACTAGATAGGGGTGGGTAGTTAACGCCACACCCCGGCCGCTTTACACCTGGCAAAGACCCAATATCCATTGTATAGGAGGCTGGGTGGGCCGCAGAGCCGGTCTAGACGGGTGCGGAAAATCTCGCTCACACCGGGATTCGATCCCCGGACCGTCCAGCCCGTAGCGAGTCGCCATACCGACTGCGCTATCCCGGCCCACGCACCTACGAATACGTGGAGTATTACCTAAACATTCTACAGGTGCAATTGTCCCAGTTGCCGCTGCGTCTGATCACGAAGTCGTGATGGCGGAAAACGTAAAATTACATCATTTCGGCAACAGAAGGAAAAAAGCGTCAAATTTCCAGCTGCGGCTGCTTTATTCCTGGACATTAACTTTTCAAATCGAAACTGCCTACACGTTTTCGGGTTTGCACGACGGTTCATGTTCATATGATGGGTGTTTCTGTGATATGTACAGGTATGTTCCGACGTTTCGGAGGGACGCACTGTCTTCGAACAGAACACTAAGTAAAATCTCTCCCCCTTCTCTTTCTCTCATAGACGAAAACTTGCAGAAGTTCGAGACACTTTAACCTAGCTGCTGTGCTAGACGACCAGGCTTAGGTTCCTGACAAGATGTCAAAACCAGCTCCCAGGGACAAACTGGCCTCCTACTTAACGGGTATTACTACAGAAGATAAACCACTCCTAGAACGGACGATAAGAATGTGCGGAGCTTCACCTTGATCCCTTCATGGCGTGGCGCTTCTTCACACGATAATATTCCTCTCTTCATCCCACAGGTAACCACTTGAAAGAAACAGGCAGTTAAGATGAGAACTGGACAGAACCGTCCAGGATAGGGTCCAAGCAGGGGGAATTTACGGACACAGTTATGAATCTGCTTCCACAAGAACTCTCCGGCAGCAAACAAAGGATCAGTACCGTTCATACGACAAACAGCCACCGAACATTATGATCAGTCAGTGCAATCCACTTCCCATCTCCACAGTCCACCTCAAAAACACCTACCTTAAACTTATTACATCTCCTTCGTGGTTTCCTGAATGACTGCTTTTAAAACGTGTTCTTGTCTCTACCAACCGTGCTGCATGCGCAGCCCTTTGTAAAACCTTCTCAGATTTCACTATAATAATAGCTAGGGCTATTCTTGCCGGTTGAAAGAAGACTGTCACTTTTCGTGTGGTGTTGAGAACTAATGGTTGCAAGCCCCTGTTTCCTGAAACCACTGCAACGTATCAAATAACTCTGCATCACTTTCACTTGAATACGAAAGGTCGACAGTAAACTGCTAGCTACGGTAATACCTGCTTTCAGAATATGTGTAGGATATCGGCTCCGACCTTCACCAAGTGAACCGAGCAAGATGTGCTTTGTTCGACGGCTTTGTCGTGATGGAACATGTGCAGCCGCAATGGACGACTTGTCATGAGGCGCCACGTAGTCTGGTACACATGAAGCGACGTTTAGGATAAATCTGCTGTCTCCATCCTTAGTGTAAACTTCCCTTCATTCCTTCTTTACCTACTTCACGCTCCTAAAAATGCTACATTTAAACTCAGAACTAAGTTACTCTTATAAAAATACGTGCCCCATTCAATCACATTACGACACACAGTTGCAGCAGCAGCAATACCAAAACTACAGGGTGAGTCTCTCGCTAGAGGCCCCAAACTATTGTCTATGTATACAGTCGAACAGCGCGGGTTTCTCGTTCGAAAATACTGGCAAACAGGTTCATTTAAAGCACGCCAGACGGCACTGCGAACGGAATTTGGTGAAAGACGTGCACCATCGAAGTGTTCCATCCAGAAATTGGTTAAAAAGTTAGAGACTAGGGGAAGCCGACCTAACGCCTTCTTTCTTTGGGGCCTACTGAAGGGCAAAGTGTACAAAAATACACCCCGCACAATCGAACAACTCAAAGACGCTATACGCCAAGAGATTCAAGCCGTCAACGTCGACACTTTGCATAAAGTATTCCAGAATTTGAAGAAACGCATTCAAGTGTGCTTGGATGTGAAAGGAGACCAGTTTCAGCATCGATTATGAGCAGGTCCTGTTTTGCATCGTTCCCGGTATGTGTATATAAATTTTCAGTCTTCTCAATAACATTATTTTTTATAGACAATAGTTTGGGGCCTCTAACGAGAAACTCTCCCTGTAGTTCTCTCACTGAAACAGCACAGCGTTCTGAGTCGCACGCTGTCTTCGACCGTTTGAACGACGGAATCGTTTGATTCAAAACCCACTAGGGAAAATAACGTATATCTGTGTTTTTTTAATCCTACATATGTTTCTAAGAAGAAATAATAACCTTAACAGATCCTCGCCATGCTGTCTGTATGTCTGCTGTCCCATGTCAAATTTTGAAGCTTGTGACCAATTTCCACGAAATTTTTTTTACCAAAATTATGCTGCTGTAGGCAATCCGTTCAACGCCACACTTTATATAATTCCCTACAATGAAGAAGGCGCCAACTTCTCGGGCCATAGCGACTCTTACAGCTCCTGTAAGTATGTGTGGCCTTACAAAATTAAACTGGTCTTGTTACTTTTCACCTAATATAAACTAAGACGGCGACAGTGCAACACTTTTCTTTAGTTTCTGGTTTGTTGGCGAGAACTAATGAAATGCTGGGGCTAGGTATGTGATAAATCAAAAACATACCCGCTGTCTGCATCCTGTTTTTAATATGCGATACCACGTTTCACATCGATGCGAAGCAACAGACAAAATTATAGTTTTATATACAGCTCAAATCTGTTACAACGTCATAAAGGGGGCTGAATATATTGCGTCGTTATAAACGAGTGTCATTCTAACCGAGGGGTATAATGTTATGGTAACAACGAATATCCGACGCTACAGACGAGGTGCTTCATAAACCGATGTCGTTATAACCAGACTCGACTTACTTTAATATTTACGTTTGCAGATGGATGAAAATACAACAGATTCTGAACTACATGGCAGCATTCGAGATTTTCGATTCTCACAGCGGTGTTAGAGGATTCACGTAGCAGATGTTCCCTGATTTAAATACGCTCTCTTAATTTCTCCGTGAATGAAATTGTCATTTGTGACTGTCGTTCCCAAATTGTTGAACTATGCCACATTTTCGAAATATCTGTCGGCTGATTTGTATAATAACTTTGTTCTGTACATGTAATCTTGGGCCGGGTAGCTCAGTTGGTATAGCAACTGACTACGGGCTGGAAGGTCCGGGATCGAATCCCGGTGGGGACAAGATTTTCCGTCCGTCCAGAATAGGCCCTGGGGCCCACCCAGCCTCCTGTAAATTGGGTACCGGGTCTTTCCCAGGGGTAAAGTGGGGCCGGGGCGTGCTGCTGACCACTCACCCCCTTCTAGTGCCGCGGTCATGGAAGAGTAGAGCTATACCTCTACCCACCCTCTGGGCCACACCGGGCCTGTAACGGGATCACTTTTAATTGGGATGTTTATTATTTTATTTGTAGTAATACTGAAATCGATTTTGAACGAATACGTTAAATATGTATACACAGTGAAACAAAAGTTGTATTAAATTTTTCTTGCAGTGTAGACAGGGATTTTAATGGCTATTTTTTTACCCTGTTATAAAACTTGTTGGTGACGGACACCTTTTTTGACTCGCTTCGTAAAAAATAAGCTTGTACTTCAAGGTAGAAGACAGACAGCTTTCTCCCAAACGTCGATATTCATCGATAAAATTACGTGACGTAATTTTGTAGACTATCGTGGTTTTAATACTCACGGCTGTGGGATTTTCAAATCCAAGTGTCTTGGGTAGTTGCGTATTTGTAGCCCGCCCTTAATATGATCAGATATTTCGCTAATAAAGACATGTGACACGCGTAAGACAATGTGAAGCGCATACATAATGCCCGTCGAAAACTCCTAAAGGGACGATGCGCTTTGGGAGACATAGACATAGATGACAGGATAATATTAAAATTGGTATTGCGGAAATACTTTACGAAAGTGTTCAATGCTTTCTTGTGGCCAAAGATAGAGTTCAGTGCCATCCTTTTGTGGACGTTGTGGTGAATACTTGGGTTATATTAGATTACAGAATTTTGTGCCTGGCTGGGTGTTTGTTACCTACAGTAAAATTTGAGATATCGAGCAACTCTGGGGACCAAAGGGCTGCCGGATATTTCAGTTTTCCGGGTATTAGGACGCCGTTCCTAATGTGTATGTTAGTGTAACTGGCAACCTGAAGGACAGACCTGACCATTGAATTTGTCATTTGATGTGAAATGATTTGTGAGACCAACTTGATGCAATAATTATGACTCCAAGTTCTTAATCTTCTACACTAGATACGTAGATGACATTCTTATAGTCTACGACTCTACACGTATCACACCCGAAAGCATACTACAATACACTAACACGATCCACAACAACATCCAGCTCAACCCAACACAAGAAACCAACGGCAACATCTGCTTCATGGACCTATCAATCACTAGAAAGCCAGCTTGTCTGGAAATAGACATATACTGAAAACCCATCGCAGCTGACACCAACCACAAATCACAATTGTTACATCAGGTTGGTCTCACAAGTCATTTCATGTTAAGGATCCACGGTCACACGAACATCAGAATTGTCACTTGGTATCCTGTTATGTTTTCCCAGCCGCACCTTCCATTCCCTTTCGTTCACAACTCTCATAATAAGACGCCAATACTTAATTACCGAATTAGCGGAATCTTTGCTGCGTGCTGCCGATTTATTGAACAGTGTAATGTAAACGGCCCGTTTGTTTCCGGTTAATAGAGCTTTGCAGATCATCTGGTACCGGGTGTCGTAGACTTTATGCTGAAGAGGGCCGTGTACCAAAGAGTCGAACTAGGATTGCAACGTACCGTACAGCGACATCGTGAGCCGATGGCGTCGTATTTTAGATGTACAGGGACGGCCTTTCCTACGTCGAATCTAGCTCCATCTGCTTGCGTCAAAACTCTGCCGTGACGTCATAAATATAGGACAGACCTATATTTAGTCGGGAATACCGTGTGTTGGTGTATACTATTCATTATTGTCCATTTACAGCCTTTAATGCAATTAGGAAACGACAGGTGAGTGCCAAGTAGTTAGCGGTTGGCACCTCTGATTTATAATGGAATAATCTGGGTTGTGCAATGGGTGCTGGGCGCTTCTGGTCGTCAGATGTGTTGCCATGGCTGACCTCCAAGTATTAGGGCACAAAAATAAGTATACGGCAACTTTCAACCCAATTTAAACAACACACTGCATAAATTCTCTTGCCAACTCCCTCGGAAGGCATTGCACCAACGTCTAAATCATGTGCAGTCCGTCGTGTAGGAGTAAGGCGTAGTTAGATTTCAGGGCTAGCCTTACGGACAATCCGCCGATTAATAGGTTGATGTTGTGTGAAAAACGGAAAACTGTATTACCCCTTGGACGTGGATATTGCTCAGAACCCATCTTTAGGCCTGTTAACGTCTTTCCTTCATTGGTTTTGGTTGACGTTTATTGCAGGTTGCGACGTATTGTCCACAGCTGTCTCCATTCTATAGATATAAGCGCAGTCTCAAATTATGTCTACCTGCCAAATTTCTTTACATGTCCACTGTAACAAAAAAAGTTTGAAATATTAGTGGTAACTGAAGTAACCGAATTCGCATTTTATGTCATTTACCAATTTCTTTTATAAACGAGTTGATTTGAAAAATCAGTAAAATGAATATGAACATATTTCTTCTTAAGAAGCCTGAATTTCTACGCCTTGTATGGGTCTGGAAACCTCGTTACTGTCTGTACAGGAGCGCGTCAGGCGGCACTTTTGTAAGCCAGTTGCGTCGAGTCCACACCCTCACACTGTATTTCCTTCAGATTTATTTTAATATTATCACATTTACGTCTGGTTCTCCCAATTAGTCTCTTACCTTCAGGTGTTCCGACTATACTCTTCGTGCTTTGCTTCTTAGCCCTCGTAGGCTGTAGGTCTATATTCAAACGCAATTATGATTTTCTCATCCAGTAATATTTGCTGAACATTAACCTAATGCAGACTGTTGACCTTATGTATATTGGACCGTGCATCATCTTGATAGTTGAATAAAGAGAGACCAACTTGATGTCACTTGCTTTATTATTTCATTATTTACTGCTCAACATGTTTGGGATGTTAATACATCCATCCTCAGGAGCTTGCGACTTATTTGTTGAGTTATTTCATGGGTTATATTGTTCTGGTACGATGTATGTTGGTGTTACGTTGTGGTTCGGCTGGGGTGGTGTGGTATCTGGATGCAGGCTGAAGCTCTGCTTCGGCCTACATCCGGATACCACACCACCCCAGCCGAACCACACCGTAACACCATCACACAACGAACCAGAACAATACAACCCATGAAATAACTCAACAAATAAGTCGCAAGCTCCTGAGGATGGATGTAAAAACATCCGAAACATGTTGACCATTAAATAATGAAATAAAAAAGCAAGTGACATCATGTTGGTCTCTCTTTATTCAAGCACACTGTTGACTTTCTCATTATACAGTTTTCTCCAGTCTCTGTTATTTCCTGTCACATCTGTCCAAGTATCCTCCTCAGCACCCTATTCTCAGTTTACCCTGAATCTTTACTGAACGAGAAATCAGTTTTCACGCCCTCCTGTTCTTAGTTTCAAATACACCAACAACAGCGCTTTAAAGCGACAAGTTGACGGCCGCTGGAAGTTTTTGAACTGAAGGTAATAAACATTTCCCGCATTGAAATGGGGTTTAATTTATTCCATAATATGACTGTAGGTTGTTATTCTTTCCTAAACGTTTGAATTACGTCACAGTTTGTGAGTGTTACAATGAGTCGTCTGCCACAGCTTCGAAGTGTTACAGTTGATCGTCTGCCACACTTTCTGAATGTTATGGTGGATTGTCTGCCACAGTTTCTGAGTGTTCCTGTGGGTTGTGCGCCACACTTACTGAGTGTTTTTGTGGATCGTCCGCAACAGTTTCTAAATAAGTGTTATTTTAGATCGTCTTCCACAGTTTCTGAGTGTTATTGTGGATCGTCTGCCACAGTTTCTGAATGTTATGGTGGATCGTCTGCTACAGTTTCTGAGTGTTATTTTAGATCGTCCGCCACATCTTCTGAGCGTTTTTGTTGATCGTCTGACACAGTTTTGTGAGTGTTTCTTTTAGATCGTCTGCCACAGTTTCTAAGTGCATTTAGATCGCTTTCCACAGTTTCTAAGCATTCTAGTGGATCGTCTGCCACAGTTCCTAAGTGTTATTGTCGAACGGCTGCCACAGTTTCTGAGTGTTATGGTGGGTTTTCTGCCACAATTTTTGTTACAATTGGTCTTCTGCCACAGGTTCCGAGTGTTATTGTAGACCGTCTGCCACAGTTTCTGAGCATTATAGTGGATCGTCTGTCACAGTTTCTGAGTGTTACAGTGGATCAGTATAAACCAAAATTTCATGTGCACAACAACTTTCATTACTGCATCTTATGACTATATAGCGTTGAAATACGTCGAGCGGTTTAGAAGTTGAGATGTGCTGGTGGAAGTGACTTGGCTGTTTAGTGTTCATTTAACGTTTTTCGTGCAAGTAATGGAAACTGAAGTAAAATCGGTTGCACCGTGCATTTTGAGGTTTAGTAGAATTAGACCGCGTAATAAAGTTAACGGTCTTGTTGAGACAAGACTGCACATGCTTCTGTGGATAGTTATCAACCATCCTGTGTAAAGTCTGTGCAGTATCTGTCTACCAAATTATACGGCGTAACGACCAAATTATACATTCACAGCCCCCATCTGAATGAAAATTTTCTTTATTTCCTCTGTCATCATCTTTTTTGACATCGGCAGCTTGTCTCGTTTTGCCGTTGCCCGCTTCAATGTGTTGTGGTCCTTCTCACTGTATGACCCTTGTCCTTCAAGTCATCAAATAACTAATTACGTGAATAAAACGGACCAGCAGTCACAATCAGGGCATATTATTTGATCAAAATAAGGTCTATTTTTAAAGGTCTGTTGTAGTTACAAATTTGGTACAGTCGTGGCTGAAGGAATTTGAGATAATTAAAAATATATTTACAAGTGAATCGCTCTAAAGGAAGTCAGCAAATACTGTGAAAAAACTGAGCTGCATATTTGCCAGATTTCGTAGCTGTAGATCGTACGTTTGCTGAAAAACATGCATCTGTATTTGAAGAAATTGGCAGTATGGAGAGCGTATCCTGTTGTTAGAGATCGTGGTACTTCTGGCACTCAGATGCTCAATTCAGAATTGTAATGAACGCAGTTTCAGAATTATAAGAAATGAACAATTTTAGTTCGTCATACGCAAGGTTCGAAAATTATTCACGAATACGTTAATAATTCTGCCCGAAACAGTGTCTTATTCTGTTTTGAAGAACATGTAGCGACGCTGGGCATGTTAGGATGATATCTGATAAACGTGGCATCGCTGGAGTCGGTGTTAACCCATACTGTGGAAAATTGTATGCAGTCAAACACAACTGTGTCACATGAGGTGTATTTAACGTGTGCGTGCATGCTTATAGTAATATCTTAAGTTCCGCTAAAACAACCTGAAGATGGCCAGTACAGGCCTAAACATGTAGTTGTCCATTATATAGTCATTAAATACACCTCATGTGACACAGTTGTGTTTGACTACATACAATTTTCCAAGTTTCACACACACAACGGGGATGACACACTTCCTAGACCCATACTGTAATGGTTAGGTAGTTCCAGTCAGAAAACACAACTATGATGTATGCTAGATGATGGTATTTATTAGCAAAGAATAACCACATGTTTCGGCCTATAGCGGCCATCTTCAGGTTAATACAGTTCTGCTAAAAGAGTCTTATATATATATGCTTATACTGCGTGGTGATGTTGAGATCTCAAAATCATCGTTTTACGTGCTACTAGATAGACTTTACCTGTAGCACGTAAAACGATGATTTTGAGATCACCACGCAGTATAAGCATATATATGACACGCTTTTAGCAAAATTGTATTAACCTGAAGATGGCCGCTATAGGCCGAAACATGTAGTTATTCTTTGCTAATAAATACCATCATCTAGCATACATCATAGTTGTGTTTTCTGACTGATTAGTCTCTCAACACACAACGGGGATGGCCCACCACAGAACCCATACTGTATGTATAGAAATTGAGGGTCTTATTTAGAAGTTACTAATTTGAGTAAAATCTAAAGATTTCAGGGCGACTGAATACAATAAAACTGCCTCTGGCTAGCAGCTGCGTCAGGCGAGTAAACCGGCGTTTTGAGAACCATGTTTGTTCTCGTTATCAGGGAACTGATTACCTGAAGACGAGAACGGAGATGATGGTCGAAACCTCGGTTTACTCGCTGTTCAACCACCTGACGCAGCTGCTGGCCCCAGAAACGTTTACTGTATTTATAGTTGCTAACTTCACAATTTGACGGTGGAAAGGAAGGGCCGTAGTTTCTTTTTTAATATTATCATAGAACCCCCTTGTTTTATCGCACTTTACTGCAAGACGTACCTTAATATTTACTTACTTGCTTACTCCATGGTGCAGAGTCCTTCTTGAGAAGCTAACTGGTTTGCAGCTAGTCAAGAAATTCCCCTAATTTCACGGAACCTGAAGGTTCATTACCGCACTCACAAGCGTCCGTCACCTGTCCCTATCCTGGGCCAGCCCAATCCAGTCCATATACCCATATCCCACCTGCATCCTAATATTATCCACCCATCTATGCCTAGGTCTCCCCAGTGGTCTCCTTCCCTCCGGTTTCCCCACCAAGACCCTACACACACCCCTCCCCTCACCCATACGCGCCACATGCCCAGCCCATCTCATTCTTCTCGATTTTATCACCCGCAC
>Ga0136643_10008798_pt1 | contig 14801 bp, 10 predicted proteins | sample TergutLab28metaG_FD_96883 | JGI IMG/M metagenome (GOLD analysis project Ga0136643, IMG submission 96883) | Labiotermes labralis P1 segment gut microbial communities from Petit-Saut dam, French Guiana - Lab288 P1 (version 3) (version 3) | ecosystem: Host-associated > Arthropoda: Insects >... | reverse complement strand
TTTGGTTCCTGAAATAATAAAGTTTTTTGTAAACCATGTACAAAAATTTAAATGCCAAGCGAAAATAATGTCGTATGCGAAGGTTGACTGTAGCCAATTTAAATCCCGTCGCCTAAAGGTTAAACATTCATTCCTGCACCTGCACATGACAACATTTTTCCTTTCATCTCTAAAGAGTTACATTTAATGCTACATGGATGTCCTGTTCGGGTGATACAGGTTAATCCTTATCACACATCTGTCCCTAGAGCTTTCATGAATTACTGGACAAATACTGAAACTGTGTGATGATGAAAGATCACATTTCAACTGACTGTGCCATAGAAGAACTTCAATGTGGAGGCAGCTGTATCTTGACAATTGACATCAGCTTTTCAAGTGAAATACAAACTGTTTCTAAGTAAAAAAACCCAAATTGCCCCCCCCCCCCCCAACACACACACACACACAAAATTCCAATGAAAAGAATTGTTCATTCCACTGCAGTAACTGAGTTGCATATGTCTTATATTACTACTTCTGCTCATTTCTCCCTTATATCTTATGGTTTATAAACAACATACCAATAACATAAAGGGTCTTTGATGGAAATATATTACAATCAATACTATCTTCCCGCATGTAGCACATCTGGTAAGGCAGGAATTTACAAGAGGAGAAAAAGTATTTACATATTTATTTCTAGTAAATGTTTGGCTTTGCAGTAGCATGAGTGTAGTGACCTTGGAATACTGTAATCGATGCAATATGATTTTACTGTATTTTACAATGCCAGGATGGGAAGAGGCCTTTTGTTTTCAGTATACTCTTCTATGTTAGGAACAGTGTATGGTTAGAGGTTCATAATTTCATTCCTGCCAGTCAAATGTATATGAGTTGCAATATTTTAAGACTGTACATGGGACACTAAAATTTAGTGTCACAAATGTCAACATGCCTGTGGTGACTGCATATGAATAGTTTTTCAGCCAAGAATGTATGCAGACTACACAGCACTGAAGTTCTGAACGACGACGACGACGACAACAAAGACAACGACAATGACAAAAACAATAAAAGCCATTGCAAAGCCCTATTAGTGCCCAAAAGCCACCTCATAAACCTGGGTAAACCACTACAAAAACCTACCTTTTAATGAAAACAATCATTAGGATTAGTTTAATGTACATACAGTTAGAAACTAAGCAGCACATCAGAACCCTCAATTTAGTGTTCTGGACCACTATTTAATACTTTAAACCAGGCCCACTCAACCCACAGCACGAGGGGAACATGTTGCCCATAACACAGTATTATGTTGGCCATTTGCAGTGAGATGGTTTTTAACCCTTTCCCTGTTAAAGCCAAGACAAAATGCTGAAAATATTTCTAAAACTAATGTGGAGGTTATTTATGGAGACATACATCAAATTAACCATTCCTTGTATAAAAATGTGCCAAAAATACAATTCACAACTTAGCCTAGGTCATGAATTGTACTTTTAATTAATCTTTCCTATTATTATCAGTACATTTTTACAGCATGTGATTTACAGAAAAGTGCACATACAATTATCCCCATACTTATTCACTCTTCATTAAGTATGCTGACTCTTGTGTTGCCCATATGCAGCCCCACATAAAAGGTTCAGCAAGCCTGTTTTAAACTATGGACACTTGCTTTTAACAAATTTGCTCCCAAACATTTACTATGATCAGCTTAATAAGACAATGATTTTGCATACATCAGATGCAAATACTTCTAGTGAATGTACACAACAAAACAAACAATTCCCCAAATCTAGCACTATGTAACAGAGAAAAGCAAAATGTGCTGGAAAAAAGCACTGGAATTTGAAATGCTATTTCTGGAAGCAAATACGTTTATACACTTGGTAAAACTGGTACAAAATTTCACTAGCTTTGCTCATGTTATGCCGTGCAGTTATGTTGAACGTACCGTGGCTGCTGCCATGACGTGATGTCACAGGACTTTGAGCTGGAGATGAATATGAATAGGCAGAGTGTATGGCTGAATCTGGGCTAGGAGTGGGTGGTACTGCCTGGTTACCGCTGTGGTGTGAGTGTTTCAGGTGGTGCCCAGTATGTCTCTGCTGCAAGACTGGGCTGTGGGATGGTGTTGTGTTGTAACAGGCACCATTACCCAGCAGTTTATCAACCAGGAGAGGCAAATCACTGGCTGTGGTGCAGTTCTGTGTCAAGATGTTATTTCCTGGCCCAGCTTGTGGATGGTGATGATGGAGCTGTTTCGACCGCACATGTTCCAACACCTTGTCCACCTGCACAAAAGTAGTAGTCTTGTTAACAGCAATCAATCAAATGCCCTAAATAAAAAGCCAATAACTTAAGTGCTGGCCAAAATGTGGCCCCTGAAAAGAGTATTTGTGGCCCTCAGTCACCAGAATATTTAAAAAAATACAATTCAACAAACATAATATAATAAGTTTACAAAACACAATACGGCAAGTTTCAAAAACAGCAATAACACAAATGTCATTTTCATAAATAATGATGCTCTTGTTAATTCAATGCCCCCTACTTTCAATACATGTATACGCAAGTGTGGCCCTTGGGAGAGTCCTTATGAACTAGTGACCCTCCAGTGGGTTGGAGTTGTCCAGCCCTGACTTAACTAATTACTAACTCTCCGGTACTGGAACTGGAAGGTTCAATGCCAAGTCAAACATTCTTAAAACACAGAATCCTGTGCCACCACATTCAAACTACCATTCCCAAAAGTTATGCATTTTCCTCAACCATCAACAAATGAAATTATGAAATATGTTACCTTACAGTGAGAACATAAATTTCAAAAGTTTGAAAATACAGTGCACAGGCAAATACTCTAAGTGACAGAAATTACCACAGTTACTTCGTAATAAGATAAACTGAATGTAAAATGCCTCATGAGATTTTAAAATCACCATGAATGAGTGGGGGGGAATTAGGATTTTCATCACTTCATCAATTCTGTTACTTGGGTCAATGTCCAGCTACTTGGACTACAACTGGGCCACACCTCCATTATGTCATAAAGATGTTGCATACAGTATTATTCATTACTATTAATCAGCTGCAGCCATTCTCCTATGAGCTGCATGCTTTTAAATTCAGGTATGTATAGCTGCATATTGCTGTGGTTGTCTACAATGAGGAGATGCACAGAAACTCAACTAAACATATCTGTAGGATGTACAGAACGTATGGGCACTGCTCTCTTGCATTACAATCACAACACTTCTCACAAGAAAGTGGCTGTATGTTTTCAAGATTCATATGTAATGTACCCAGTACAAGAATATGACAGAGTGCTCTATGCCTGTGCCCTTTCTCAAATGACAGGTTGGGTATATTAATATTTACCACGCTTTCTCCAAACTTCAGAGGATGTTTGTTATCTTCACTCTGACATGGTGGTGAAGAACTGTTGCTGATACCACATATCTGCACACCCTCCATTGATGTGTCTTCATGCTCCTGAAAGACCGACAAATAACTGTAAGATTTTAATTTCACAAATGGAATAATAAAGCTCTAAGTACTAACTGTAACTCAGAGAGAAAAAGAAGTTTCATTTACAGAACAAATTTATTGTTTAACTGATGCCCTTGAAATTCATGCTGATGTACAATGAATCAAAATAACTGGTTAGCAACAGAGTTAAACTGTATTTTTTAAATTGGGAAGATCATAAAAACTGAGGTAAATATATAAAGGTTTAAATAGGAACTTTATTGTGTCCGGCCAGTATCATTTGTCACTTCCTGTCAGCTCATTCATCGTAAAAAAAACATAGCACAGCCAGTGGCATGTCTACACATGTATTATTGGTGCAGGAAAATGGTGTGTCTGCATCATGAGGCAGAATTGCAACACAGCTGCTACAATTTTATCCACATAAGACAAATGTGACTCAAAAACTATGAGACAGACTGTGTGTCAAGATGGAACTTTGTAAACTGATACCTTTGCAGTGTGCGTGATGGATAAAGACCTCACACATGTTCTGTTTGTGGTAAATCTTGGTTTTCTTTCAGACAATACATGAACTCTCAGAATAACAGGTTTCCCAAGCAAACCCTTTGCTACGGAGAGATGACTTTAGTAGGCTCAGAGTGTGATGCTCCGAAAACTGAATGCCACCTAAAAGTCATCAAGCCAAGAATGTGCAAAGCAATCAACAGCAATTAAAATAGCACATCTTTTGCAGAGAACACAGGGCCCTTAATTCTGACACCACCCAAGGCTCAATCCATGATGTTAAGTTTTGCGTGTGTTGTACCGCAAGTGTGAGTAAGGGCACAGCTACATTGCAGCCAGAAATGACACAACAAAACAGTCAGGGCAGACTCCAGACAAGGAAGTAGATATCAAAAACATTACTGTTTATGTCAGCAGCTACACTGAAACTGACACGACTGGAATGTTATCTCCCCCAACTGTCTGGTGCCAACAAAGTGAGTTTGTTTCGAGCCGACAGTCTGGTCAGATACCTGCTGCAGTGCGCAAAGGATTCGAGTGTTGTTGCAATGTAGCTATAAGTATGGACATGCATGTCGGATTAAATGTAGCCACACGTGTCTGCGATGTATACCCACACAAATGTTGGTTTGCTGTGTTGTGTCGGTTCTGGCTCCAATGTAGACGTACTCTTAAGATTAATGGGCCCCTGCAAGTTTGCAGGGTTTACACAGTACTGTCGATGAGGTACCTGTTCTTCGGGGAAGTGATGCATCACAGGACCCTGATACCCTTGGAGATGAGACCATTACACTGTCCCTCAAGGAATACTAAGTGACACAGAATCACATTCCAGAAGGCTCATAGGTTATTATGGAGGCTATTAATTTACACACAGATGCCACTTTTAATATTTGTCCAGTTACAAGAGAAACTATGCCATTTTTTCAGCAAACCAGAGAAACATGTCATACTGCAAACAACTTAATGCTTGATTCTGAAGTGAAGGCAACTATGACCCCCTGCAATTTTGGAACTACGTGTCCAGTGACACACCATCACATCCCAAAGATATGAATCTTCTTCAACACTGCTACAAAAACATAAAATATTTCAGTTTTAAGCATTATTTAGAGAGTGTCTTTGGTGACAGAATTTCAAGCTGGGAATTTTAGCCACCCTGTGTGCCACATCTTCGCCTGTAGAATTTTCAACTGTGTGGAACATTAAAGGACACTGTGTACATTAATGATCTTCACAATGACGATGGTTTAAGAAAAGTACTCAGTAAATACTGTTTGCAATTTCACCAGAAGAACTGTCACATGCAATAAATGTACTAGTTAGAGCAACACTTACCTGTGAAGCAAAGGAAACCACTCTTTTAACGACCTTATATATAGCTTACATGGGAAGTGCATGATACAGGTATTAATTTAAAACTTTCCACACACACCTGTTAGTTTCCTTAACACATATTTCATAAAAATAGCATGTATGTACAACAAGTAGACAAAGAAAACATGCTAGCACATTTCCTGCAGTGTGTAGAAAATATATAACAAATCAGGACAATTCTGTCATGTTTGCTCCCTTGTGTTAAATTACCTCAACAAACTGCAAAAGAAATGTGCTGGACATGCAATGTGTCTAATATTTCTGTACAACTTTTGAGTGGAACATTTTTCATGACAATAAACATTACAGAAGTTAAACCACACACACACAACACACACACACACACAGCACAGAATATCTGCTGCTACAGAGACCATAACAGCACTCATTATAATGACCAAGGATTTGTGGTTCAGTTCTCTCCAAAACCTTCAGTCTGGCTCTGCAACCCACTCAGCCTCCTATTCGATGGGCAGTGAGGGGTCTTTCCTCAATGCGAGTGGGATATGAGGCTGACAACTTACCTCCATCTATGCCAATCTTAAGTATTAAATTTACATAAATATATTCAGTAAAGGTAAAGTAATCCCATTACAGGCCTGACAGGCCCAGAGGGTTCCAGGAGGTTAAGGCTCCCAGATTTCAAGACAATCAGCACATGAAGGTGGTAAGGTTAGGTTACAGCCCTGTACACTGGCTGCCTTTACCCCCAGGAAATATTCCTGGTACTCATTTCTGTTCAAGGCTGAGTCAACCCCAGGGCCATAGTGTGGCCAGAAGGATTATGTCAATGAAAAATTCCAATGACACCATTGGGAATCGAACCAATGACCTTCCAACTTGTAGTGCAGTGCCTCAACCGAGGTTCTCAAAAAGTGTTAACATAAGAACAGGGGCAGACACAACATGGTAAAGCGAAAAGGAAATTCTTGGAACTTTCGTTGTGAGCACACCAAAAATTAATCGCTGTTTCCCTTTAACATTTTAAAATTTAAACTGTGGTTAATATGCATACATGAATGTTAAAACAGTAATACTTTTTCATTGTCATAGGGTTCTGTTAATGATGCATAACTTTCATTCTATTATCTTCAGGTAGTCTCAACATCTTGGGCAAACTCAGCCTAACAGGCCCAAACCGTTAGATGTATACCAACCTTCTTACCAGAGGATGGACACAGATTGTTTCTGATAAGCTGTGCAGACATTTTTGTATTTTTGGAAAATTCAAATGATAAATGAAATCAAAAAGCTCAGTAGCCCTGAAGGTATTCTTCTGTACACAAGTAGCAATTACTACAGAAAATTCCTAGCTGACAGCCTTTATGGAACCAAAATGGCTAAGCAGTTAATTGAAATATTGGTTATTCTGGGGAAACAATAAACATATAAATAAGACACTAAAAAAGGCAGAAAAGTAAAAAAAAAAAAACATCAATGACACAAACTGGGTACAACATGATTTATCAGTTACTCACACCACGCAATACTAATCCTTAAAGTCCACGACCACCACCACCACAACAGCAGCAGCTGCAGCAGCAGCAGCAGAAACAACAGCAGCAGCAACAACAACATGAATTCAACAATTCAGTGGCAGGAAAGGTTGCAGAAGAATTAAACCAATCAAATGGGAACAGTGACACAAAAAAAAAAGGCTTTCAACACAAAAAAGCAAAATTAGTAGACTCCTTACAGAAAAAATAGGAAAGCAAAGTAATGTATGGCCAGTATATGAGAAGTATGGCTAGACAGCTTATTAGTGAAGAAGACATGTTCCTATTGCTATTGAGGGGAGATCTGACAGCAGAGGCTGAAAGTGAAATAATAGCAGCACAAGATCAGGCATTACAAACCAAACATCATGTGACAAAAATATTACAAACAGAAACAGATAGCAAATGCAGACTCGGTCAACAATTTGACTAGACGGTGGAACACATCATACAAGCATGCCCAATACTGGCAAAAGAACAATACATAAAGAGACACGATAGTGTGTGCATTCAACTACAATTTAACATATGTAAGAAAATAGGGGTAAAATTAAACAACAAGCACTGGTATGACCATGTACCAAACTCAGTTGAAATCAGTCATGAAGGTAAGGTTACCACATTATGGAACCAACAAATTCAAACTGACAGAACTATTCCTAACAATCAACCAGACATCATAATCCATGGTAATAAACAAGGAACATGCACATTAATAGAGGCTGCAATTCCTGGAAACAGAAATGTGATCAAGAAAGAAGCCAAGGAGACTCTAAATACAAAGACCTCATAATAGAAATTCAGTGCATGTGAAATATGAAAGCAAAAGTGATACCAGAAACAATACGGGCATTTGGAACCATTTCAAAATCACTCAGACAATACCTGAGCAACATACCAGGAAAGCATGAAATTAAGGAACTGCAAAAACAACAGCCATACTGGGCACTGCACACTTACTGTGTAATGTGCTAATGTAAAAGTACGAAACATATTTCAAAGGCAAAATAACATTACATGTAACAAAAATTGTAAATACAGAACAGCTGCAGCACTATATACCCCAGAAACATGGTTCGTTTCAGGTATATAATTGTATATACCCTGCATATCAGGGATGATGATGATGATGATGATGATAATAATAGTAATAATTAGTCACCATAAGTTATTACATTCAGTATTAACGTCATTAATTTTGCCAGTTTTTTGCTTCATAACAAGGTGGTCAAGAAAGCGTCAGTTACAAAGCAGTCCACCGTATTTTACAACAGAGTGAGCAAGCAATACAGCTACATAAATCGTGGCGTCATCACTTCACTTTAACCCTGAGGTTTATTTGGCAGGCAAAACCAACCAAGCACCCAAGGTCAAGCCATTGTGCACACAATGGCTTGACCTACACATACAGATCCTGTTACATAATAAGCACTTCCACTTTCAGTTCCTTGTTTTTAAGACAGGAGTCTTTGTAAGGATATGGAATACTCACTATTATTACATGTATATATGTTTCATGAAATATAATTATGAACTTTATATAGCTTCTGTACACACACACACACGCATCATCATCACATAATCTTTTCCACAATTAACAATTTTTATCAGATTTATAACAATTGTGTGTATCATGATACGAATTTGCCATAGTCAGATCCATCTTCCCTTTATATACCAAAAAATCTGAATTACTGTAAAAATTCCACTGTAATACAAAGGTTGGATTATGTGATCAGTCAATAAAGCCTTGAGATGAGCATATATCTTGATATTCCACAACTCTGACCAAATCACAATACGGACCCAGCACTGAGGTGATGACAATCCTATACAGCATGCAATTTCAATGTCCTCATCAAATTACTTCCCAGTACAGTAGAATTCCATCCGGCACCCGATAATCCGGCACTCCTGAAAATTTGGTACTTGAGGAAAGTAGCCCCAAAACCTTAAGTTCCACCACCTGTAACTTCCAGTGTGTGTGTACTGGTTCCTTGACTTTACCTTGGATTATCTTGGCCTTACTGAGATCACCAAGCTAATGTCATTACTTCAAAAATCCAAAGATGAATAAACAAGGTACTGCAGGCAGGGAGAAATGTGACTTTAATAAAGCCATAGAAGTTTTCAAAGATAAGGAGGACTGAAAGTGGTGAAAGCTGAAGTGAGCTTATGGCCTCATACAACATGGGATGGTAGACTACCTATGACATAAGGAAACAAACAGACCATATACAATCGTTAATGGCATGGAGTAACAGTGTGCAGGACCTTTTCAAGCAACACACATTGAAAGAGCCTAAATTTGCAGAGCTGGACAAGGTATTGTGTTCGCAGTGCACACAATGCATTCTGAAGGAAAACCTGTGATTGGGCCTATGATGTTTGAAGAACCTAAGTATTTATATGATGAAATGAAAAAAACTGACAACTGCGTTTTCTCTGAGGGCAGGCCGCAAAATTTTAAAGAACCAACAGGTGAAGGAGATAACCAAATGTAATACACCTCTAATAATTACACAGCCCAAATATAGGAACAGTAACAGAGAATTACCTGTAAGAACTTGAGTCAATATACACTTAATCATCAGTTTAGGCTCTACCAAACCACCAACAACAACCTGAAGATGGGGACAGGGTCAGTCCCTGAAACGTCAGAAAACCTACACATCTTGACAGGGCTGTCTGGCCAAGCAAACTTCAATGAATGTATACACTATTTGATAATCTGAACACTCAGTAATCTGAGAGTTGTATAGTCCCATGGGTTTGAGATTAAAGGTATTATACTGTACTTCAAAATCACACAACTTTTATGCATTGCACAACATCAATTGCTATTATGTAGCAACATAATAATAACAGTTATTACTTTCATGTGTTAATAATCTAGTGGCATTATACAAATTCCAGTCTACTATACACCAAACCTGCAGCCCTCTAGCTGTGCATCCTGAATGGCAAGTCCCATTAAGGGTTGACATAAGACACTTATGAGTTAAAAAAATTTTGTACCAAAAAATATTTTGCCCCATATGTGTGGCATATCCTACACATATAAAAAGCATTAATTAAGCCTCAAAATTACTTATGAAACCCTGTGTCATATTTCTGGAGAAGCCATCACATGATATGGGGACGACTAAACAAATACAGCTGCGAGATTCTCTTCTTTTGAGGACACAGAAGGAAGTTACAAAGACTTACAGAAAAGGAAGCTAATGGCCTCAGTGCAGGCAATCTTCATACAGTGTTTGTACCCTAAATTCAAGTATATGTGAAGGAAAGGAGGAAGGGAGGGAGAGAAGAAAATAAAGGAGAGAAAGAACAAAAAATAAATAAAAAAGGGGGGGGGGGATAAAAACAGAGGGGCAAAAGGGATGAAAGAAAGCAACAAGGCAGATGAAAGAAATAATGAAATATGGAAGGAAGAAAAGAAGATAGAAGCAGCCACACACTTTAATTACTTCTTCTTCCATGACAAGTAACCTGTATTGGGACAGGGACTGGATGGTCAAGGAAATGATCTTACATATAATGTATGCAACATACAGTCTTTTAATAAATTATGTAGTTTGTATTTTATAAAAGCTGTTCAGTCCATACCTGCTTGCTATTGAAGCAGGCTCCTGTAACAACGCTCATTTCTGCATCAGACAATTCCCCCTCCCACGACATGGGTCTTTCTGGCTCATCAAAGCCATCCTGCGAGTCTTCACTTCCAACTACACGCTTTTTCTTGGTTCTTAAGTTTACACCTGCAACACCAGTCATCCCATCAACTGTTAGTTTAACCTTGAACACAGCTACTTGTACCTCCATTAGGTGACCATGCATTCAAAAATTATTTTCCTACTTTCCTTGTAAATTATGACTACATCAAACTTAAAAGGGTGTCACACTCATTAATAACAATTCATCCCAACTTTCTTAAAAACAATTTCAAAATGCCAATTTAACCCATGAACTCTGACAGCTGTGAGAAAGGCAGTGGATAGGTTTGCAGTAATTATTTCACAGTTATTAAAAATCTCTATAAGGAAGTCACAAGAGTTCATGCAGGACAGGGGCATTGTACATATATATCCCATGTCCTCAGATACATTTGAAGCATTTATTCCAAACACTTTCAGTAATACATGAGGTGTGCCAAGTTGCCAAATTATATAGTATAGGAAGGTATCAAAACATGGGATAAGAGAAACTTAGACAACATCAAATAAATCCCAGTATTATGGCAAAAGAACTTACAGATATCAACACTGTTAATATAGCATTTCAAACACCAGCTACTTTTCTTTGTAATGAATACATCTCAGAACAACGGATTTTCACTGAAACAGCACAAAGAATTAGCAACTGATAACTTCTTCAAGTTATAACTATGATTTCAGCAATTGCAAACAGCATCCCTCCTACACTCCCGTCCCATTAATCTGATATTACTTTGTGTATCAATTTTCACAAACGGCCTGAAGTTCTAGTAACCACCTTTATCAAAATTTCTGTACAGCAAGCACTAAACTCATCAGACACACAGTGCACAAGTTACAATATAACTACTGCACACAGTACTGTTGATATGAGTTCACATTTACAACAAGAGTAAATATGTACAGTCATTTTTAGTTCAGCGACCACCTATAACAAAATAAAACAGAAACACGCCTCTCACTATTTAACGTACCTGTAAAATCAATCTTACTGACTTCACCATCAGAGCCTGAGAGATCTTCCTCCTCGTCCTTAACAGGCACTGCCATCCCCCCAATCCCTGTGCCACCCCCAGGTAAGTCGCACTTTCCAGTAGATCGCACCACGCCTTGCTCCGGGACCACAGATCCTGAAGCATAAAATTCAACTCCATGTTAATTGTCTCTAAAATCACCTTATGGGTATAAAATAATAGTAATAAAAAATGTCACTATATGAATAAAAAAATTCATGCTGTAATGACACATATAAGAAACTAATTCAGACCTTGTGTATTCAACATCATAAACATTAAATTGAAAGTCACCATTCCACAAGTCAGAAACATTAGTTCTGAGAAAAATATGCCCAAGGTATAAACAGATTTCTTCTTAGGTCCTTAGCAGATATAATTTTCACAGACAGAATACAAAGATGCAAGCAATAAGCTACAACTGTACACAACATGTGACAACCAAAAAAATTAAATCTACTGATAGGGAAACAAAGGTGTAAACAGAATATGACAAGGTGAAATCCATAAAATAATGAATACATCAGCATCATCCAATTTTTTTTTTTTACACAGCAGGTCACATGATAAGAAATTCATAGGTGTGCAAATTGCACATTTTTTTAAATTTATAACAGTGTTTACAAACAGCCTGTTCACTATTCCAAAATACAGACATCTAAGAAGTAATACAAAAATAGATGGCAGGTGGTTACAGCCTATTGGCTACTAGGTTCATGTGTACTAGTTGCCGAGGTGAGAGGTTTTTGCTGAAACTTTAAAACAGCAAGACCTAGGAGCAGGAGTAGGAGGAGGAGGAGGATAAGAGGAGGAAGAAGAATAAAAAGAAGAAATTAATACAGAAATAATTTGTATACTTACCATTGCAAGACTGATAATACTTGATAGTTTTTCCTGAAACAAAAAACACACAAATTATTTTCATAGTGCATTAATGATGAAGCAAATAAGCAAATAATTTCATCCCCAAGATAAGACAACACACTGAAATAAGAATCAGGATGGGCACAGTATATTAGTTTGACAAATAATGCAAATATTACCAACAGGTGACAGCACTACTGACACAGTGTAAGACAAACACTTGAATGCATGTGTCATGAATTCTGTTTCTGTTGTAGCATCATTAAATATTCTATCACTTCTGAAAACATGCAAGCAATAGCATTTTTAGTATAAAGACTAAACCTTACACAATAAGTGACACAGGTACTATTTCCAAAACCAGTTTTGCATTTAAATATAAAGGTACAGCCAACAGAAAGAATGACAGGATTACACAAGAAGTAAAAGCATGAGGATGAGGTATTGGACAAGTGGATCCCATATTCCAAAGGCACTACATTGCTTCAAAACAATGGAAATCACGCACCCAGTGACACAGTGTTACATCCCAAGGAGCTGAATCCTCACAAATATTGCTGTGAGAAGTTCAAATCTTGCAAGTATAAAATGGGTATACACACCTTCAGCCAGAAGGGTCATGATCCAAAATCATAAACACATGTTATACTAAATACTGTAAAATTCTAAGTAAAGTTACAAAACAATCTAAAAAACAGCACTACAGTAGACTTACAGCAAAATCTGATGATAAAACAAAAGCAACATGGAACCATCATATGAAAGGGAGATGGGAAAAATATACAGAACAGATGCCCCCTTCTTCTCATAAACAATACAAAGAAAATGTGGCTAATGCCTTATATAACTGCATTCTAACAGCTGCTGTAAATTTAAATTTACATTAAATTGGGAAAAATCATGTTATTTCACTTTAAAATAATAATTACTTGGAATGTTCCCTGGTCATAAAATTATTCCGACTGAAACTAAGATAAAAGTAAAATGTATTCCTTCACATAAGAAAACACACAAGTTATGATGAAATAATAAGCAAAATGATGAGCACTGTCAGAAGTAGATAATATGCTGGAGATTTTAAAAGTCTTTAAAAGCTGATGAACATTAACAAACACAATTTGCAGTCAAGCACTCTTTCCTCTGACATGAATAGTCCCCGTATGTGACCTCACATGAAAGATCAGGATTCCCCATAATACCTTCATTCACAAGCAAAGGTCTTCCTTTACCACTTCCTCCTAAATCTTTTCCAACACACAACTTGATAGTCTATCATCCTACTGCCTTACTGCATGCTATCTAGGTATGTTCTGCAGTGCATATAAACCACTTCAATGAGCAAAGTCCTTGAGAAGCTAATTGGTGACTCATCCAGCTACTAAACTTACCGCCTTTTATAGAACCTGACCATCACTGGTCCTTGTTCTAAACCATAAAAATTAAGTGCAATTGAGACAGGGTCAGTAGAATAACACACTCCACATTTTTTATCTGTGGTTCTGTTTAGCCTCACTACCTGGAAGGCTGTGTGTGTGTGTGTGTGTGTGTGTGTGTGTGTTTTTTTTTATTATTATTATTTTTAGTATGCTACCACGCAGCATACTAAATAAGTTTGGAACTAAAACATGTTTAGTTCCAAACTTCACAAACTGACAAATAAATACATATTGACAAATATATAAGCATTATATTGTCTAAAAGAATTTGATACTGATATAAATAAAGTGTGCCAATATAACGTACAATTCTTCACCACACTGTTTATTTGAAACTGCTAAACAGGCACTCTGTCATTAGATAAAAAGTGTGGCAGAAGTTTAAGTTCCTTATTATACGTAGCCATGGCTCTTCTGTGATGCAAATACAAGCAGCTGCTCACATCTAATACATCCTCCATTACACGCTCATGACACAAGTTTCCTGATATGTGACACTTAAGCTACGACTTTGGCACATACAGGGTGTCCCAGGAGGAATGTGCCAGACTTTGGGAGGGTGTTCCTTATGTTAAAGTATACCTATATAACCCAAAACACATATGTCCAAAGTTGAACGGTTACAGAGATAATGGCCAGAGAAGTTTGAAATTTTGACAGCTGTTACACACTTATTGATTACCAAATGCATATTAAAACTGGCAGGAATATGTGGTTTCTGTAATGTTAATATCTGTACTTAACATCAAACTAACTTGTGAGTGAAATAAAGCCATTACATTGAACTACAAAAACACTCGCACTCATGTCATAGTTGTCCTTAGGGTTACAAGCACTATACATGAGAAAGCCCAGCCGTGACGTAACATGGCTGACTGCGCAAAGCGTCACGCAGGCACAGTGAACACTGCATTCGCC
>Ga0136643_10008797_pt1 | contig 14801 bp, 10 predicted proteins | sample TergutLab28metaG_FD_96883 | JGI IMG/M metagenome (GOLD analysis project Ga0136643, IMG submission 96883) | Labiotermes labralis P1 segment gut microbial communities from Petit-Saut dam, French Guiana - Lab288 P1 (version 3) (version 3) | ecosystem: Host-associated > Arthropoda: Insects >... | reverse complement strand
CCTGGTCCCTTTTACGGGTGTCTTGCCTACTAGATTAGGCGGATGCTGCACGATTTTTTTGGGAAAGCCTTTACCGTCCTGAAGGGAGGAAGCCAGGTCGACACACAATCGAATCAGGACCTTGTGTGCCTCTACCAAAACGTGCAGCACACATATCTTCTTCATTATGTGCATCTAAATTAGCGTCAAGCTCGCCCCTGATCATGCGTTCAGTGAGAGATGAAAACAGTTGCGTAAAACATCAGAGAATGTTCCTTGAATAGTTCCATGAATGTATGCCAGAAAGTGGGGGCTGTAGTCTGTACGAGGTGTACCTTGCGTATTGAACTATCTGGCCATCGGCGATCATTTTCAGAGATTGTGAGCCTTCTTAATGTCGTTAAGGGAAGAAGCATGTTTAGCAGTGTCTGCTTTTCGAAGAATTGATCGATTTTCACGAAATGTGGTATCACTAGAGTCTGACTGCCATATCATGCCCTTAGTTCCCTGCGATGAGTAACAGCAACATGGCGGAAATTGGAGCGACAGTGGTGTCGCTTAATTTGGCGTATTGAAGTAAGTTATGGTAGTGGGCCTTACGAGAACTGGACTCTCGTTTGCTCTTTAATGTCAAATATCACTGCGGGCATTTTATTTTGCTGAAGGTGTGAGGACGATATGCGTGAATCTGAGGTGACATCGTCCAGTTAAGTGATGTGTGTGAAATGTTTTTACGTCAACATGATGACTGCACGCAGCTGTGTCTGTCTTACCAGAAATGTCGTTTTCTGTAAATCATATTCTATAATCAGGCGCGTTCCAGGATACGATATCTCGTTCTGAGATTGTGATAGGACAGCCATCTGCAATTAAACGTTTGTCTACGTAATATGTAACATCAGTTCTGTATTTAATGCCATTCAACAAATTCGGCGTGACAGTAAAAGATTCCAACGGGTTCCTTGTCACGTAGCAAACACTTGTGACTTCAAATGCTTTATGTACACAAATTAATCTTTCCTACTTACATCTGTGATTTTAATATCATTTCTATAAAGTTTGGATACAGCCACCAGCCAGAACATCATTAACTGGGGCATTTAATATAGTTTTATATAAATTCTGTATTATCGAAGTTTTATTTCGCATTTTAATAACCATTGCAAATAATATGGAATCCCATATAACGAACGTAATTGCACTATATCATACCTTATTTTAAAAAGGTTTTATAATGTTGGCCAGATGATGGCATTTTCAGACCGAAAATTTTATTCGTACTTGAATAAAACTTGGTTGTGTTTGACGGAACTATGAAGGATAGTTTTTCAGTGTTTGTTTTACAAATTCCGTATAGACAGAATCTCTCCTTAAGAAGTTCCTTTGAAGTAATAATAATAATAATAAACAAACTGACAACTATCAGCAACAACAAACCAGTCATTATAATCCGTGATAATGAAAAGGGAACATGTATGTTAATAGACGTTGCAATCTCAGGAGACAGAAATGTGGTTAAAAAAGAAGCCGAGAAGATTCTACAATATAAAGAGAAATACAGCTCATGTGGAATGTAAAAACAAAGGTGATACCAGTAATAATAGGGGCGACTGGGACTATTTCATAGTCATTTAGAAAATACGTGAGCAACACACGAGGATAACATGACGTCAAGGAATTACAGAAAACAGCCATATTGGACACTACACACATACTTCGGAAAGTACTAATATAAAAGTACAACAGATTCAACACTGAAAGTAACGATGTAAGCACCATGTATAGTAACAGATTGGCTGCAGCACTGTATTCCCTAGGGACATAGTTTGTCTCAGGAATATAAGTATAAATACCCTGCATAAAGGAGATGATTATGATTATGATAATAATAATAATAATATGTAAAGTAGTAAGTCATTCCTTATGAGTTCTGGCAATAGCTTGATAATAAACAGATGAAACTTGTTCCACAATGAAATGCAATGTTTACGCTGCGGTACCATGACTGCAGTCTCGTAGGATGTGGTGCCAATTCAGTGGTTCATGATTTACAAGGTCCAGAAGGAACTACTGCCTCCACTTAACAGGGTTCACTCCTGAGCATGGAGTCAATATGTTCTTCTGAAACTGTAGTGACCGCCTTCCGAGTACCCGGCGTCGCTTCGTAGAAGCCAGCAGTCTTCATTCAGTTATGTCGGGGACGCTTCACATGCACAAACTTTACTTCCAATACTGCTGACATGCGACGTCTCCAGTTAGCGAGTGGAATGCTGCAGTTTGCAGGAAACCAGCCGTACACTTCTCGTGGGCTCGCTGTTGAGCGGAACAATACACAGACAAAAGCGTGTAATAATTTACAGTTACTAGTCTGTAGACAATACAAACGTCAGAGAACTTTACGAACAGGCGCAAGTCACGCTAGATTTAAGCACATCTTTCCTCGTGCTCTACAATAGCATTTTTTATCTCTATTTTTCCTTTTACTTCTTTCAACTTTCTTCTGTACTTCTCTGAAATTTCATTTGGTCCACCACGAAGCCGTGCTCCTTTCAAGAAATATCCGAAGGCAGCATAAACATTAAAATGATAATGAGTTTGTTTTTACTTTCAGCAGTAGGTTGAAGTGATTTTCGTTTTCAATTTTCTCTAGCCCAAACGTTTGCTCTTGGGTAGGTGTGATTTTTGTTATATTTCTGCGCATCGTATTTGTTTTGTCGAGCCGTAGTCCATACTTGGTCCACCATCCATGTAGAACTCATTCGTTACACAAACAAGCGCTAGCAAAGTTAGAAAAGGAAAAGTTGTGATTGGTGGTATAGTGTAAATTCAATCGGCAGTTAGTGGAATGTTGGGGAGTATGTGGAAGAGTGAAGATGAACATACTTATGGCCATTATTTTAGACCTATCCATCGTCCGGCTTTTAAAACACAGAATTTTGGGGGATCCGGTCTGTGTCCGTTGTCGGATACAAAGCTTCGTACGCCGTTGGAAAAGCCGATGAATGAGAATGTTTGTTTGTGATCGGCCTGGCGGGATAGAAGCCGGTACTGGTGGTGGACACAGATTCAGTATTCGAAACGTTATGTTTGTGAAAACCAGAGACGGTGGACAGCGTACGGAATGATAGCCGTGTCTGCAGGAAGGCACAATTGCCAGAAAAATGTAGACTTTGCATAGGTTTTGTGGTGTGAACGTACTTTTTTTTTAATGTCGAAGTAAATTATGTATTGTAAAGAAGTACTTCTGTCGACCGGAGTTTGGGATTGCTGGTTAGACAAACCAGCAGCAGGTAGACAATAGTCTTCTGGGTCGCATCTTGTTGGACAGTTATTAAATATTGATTCATGATGCACGGACCCATGTATATAAAAATCTGCCTGTGTCGGTTAATCCAATGCATTGCGAGCTTATTATTTGTACTGCTTCATTGCTTTATCTGCTGTCGATTAGATCTGTTTAAAGTAGACTTGAGTGTAAGTAGATAAGTGAAGTGATATGAAGTGTATTGATGTGGAGTGAACTGACGTGATTTATGTGAAGTGATTTTATTTTGAAGTGAAGTGAAGCGAAGCGAGTTACGGTGAAGTTCTGGGTACAAAAGTACCATGTACATTAAGGTGACCTTATACTGAGGATACTTGATTATATTGTGACTCTTTCATTTGGAAGTAACTTGTGCTGTGGTTTTAACTTGTTTTGTAATGTGTCGGTGTCTTTGTATTGTTTATACTGTGTTTTTTTTGGTATTGTTTCGTTTATGTATATTTGTTCTTAGTTTTGTCTGTACTAGTGTAAGGACTACTGCCACCGACTGACAACTCAATTGCAGTTAATAATAATAATAATAATAATAAATCTTTAGTAAATGAATACCTGAACGTGAAGACAGCAGGGCTATTGAAATCGAAAGAGAACGCCACTGGTAATTCTTTTCCTGGAACGTGTGTGTTAGTTGTTACTTACTTTTATTCGTTTTTTATTGCTTAGAACCTGACCGGTTGTTTCTGTCATTGTTTCAGGTAAGTTTTTCAAGACGCCTGTTGAACAGAGAGAGGCGTATAGTATGCTGCGTCTCCGTATCTCGAGTGGCGTGAGTGAACTAAGTAACTCTCTCTTTACTTATGGTGTTTACTTTACATGTCAATGAAGGGATCTTTCCCGTGAGCTGCGTGGAAATATTTGTATGTTTCTAAATGTAGGAAAGCTCAGAACTAACCGAAGGCCACATAGTAGCAGCCATGATTTGTGTTTCGTTTCTCAGAAATCCTTTAACAGTTTTGATATAGTAACAGCGGTATGAGTTAGTAGAGTCGGTGATATGTGGCTTTAACAACTGAAGGCAGCAGGAGGATGCTTGCATATATCTTGCACAAACATCAGCATTTGTGTACTTACGTCCACGAAAGGAATCCTTCTTCAGCGCTGGATTCTGTGTAAATAAATTCACCGTGCTTGTGGGGTTTATAGGTTAATTAAAGTTACGATATTACTGTACGTCTTTCTGAAATCATGATTGCGTAGCAATTCGTAGAATTGTGTGCGGACGATAAATATTTAATAATGTAATTTTTAAAGCAGTTGTACTGGGGGGGGGGGGTGCTACTCGTCCCTTAGGGTTTATGAATAATTTTATATGGTGCAGAAACTGTATGTAATATGTGTGATTATAACGTACGCAATTAAATGACAGCGCATAAATCGAAATTGTTCGTGGAAACGTGTGATAGGAACTGAGTTTCGTTAACACAATTTAAACATATCTGTATAAACATCAGAAACATTTAATCGAGCAATGAATCATGTTAACAGGACGGTAATTAAAGCTATTCGAGGGTTTGGAAATAATGCCCGAGAATTGGTTTTTGAGGCGGGACAGTCATACCAACACACACGGCCTTACTCCCTCGGAAACCTCGGAAGTACTGATATGCATCAGGCATCGCAACTCGTCTGCCCCTCCCAATTTTGCGGCCGTCGCGGCTCACCTGCCACAGTGGAGAGCTCATATATTAACTGTTCTTTGCTCGCCACCTGCCACTGAAGCATGCAGTTTTGAATTGGGTAACTGACGACAGCTGGTTTCTGCAACACAGCTACAACCTAGTGTTACTGGAATTTTAAAATGCTAATTCGTTGCTCTGAAACAAGTGATGGGGTATAATTCAGTTGATGCAGGTGGAAATGACTCAGTATGACAGGACGAGTTCTGACCTCTGACACCTACGTACCATTTACCCGCACAGCAGAGTGTGCGTTATTTCCGTCGGACGTGACAGTGCTAGGAACAGACATATCGATTCTGTAATTACGGCAGATGCATGCGGCAGTTTGGCCTCCTACCTGGTGAGCAAGTAGATAGGCGCATCACGGAAAGAGCATAGTCGTATACCCAGATATACCGTTTTTTTTTTGTTTGTCCGGCTGTTGTACGGAGCTGTATCAGCTGCTGATGTGTAGCATCGGGTAAAATGCAACAGAATTCTTTGTGTGGAATGGAGAGGGGTATTTCGAAGAAAGTGGTCGTGCCGTTTTGTGGTTAGCTAGCAGCAGCAGCAGTAGCAGTAGTAGTAGTAGTAGTATAGTCTTCGTCTACCTCGTGTATGCGTAACATTTTTGTAGAACAGTGATGTAAATGGTTTTTCGTATGCATATAGTTTTTAATCGTGTATTAGCCATGCATCTGGATGTTAACGTTTCACTGTGTTCTGTAGTAGACTGCGTTTGAAATGCGATGGCACACGAGCAGAAACCACATTTCGTCTTTCGGCGAAACGGACGAGTCCATTTAAATCGGCAGGGGCATTAGTTCAGTCGACTACAGGCAGCCGAGGTGTGCGCATAAGCGGTAGTAATGCTGAATACATCATGATCCAAGGTGGTGTGAAGGGTACTTGCTACACACTCCATTCGCCAGTTTCCATTCACTTCCCCTCCCGTGCGTCACTGTGTGACATCACGTTTCAACTGGACTCTTAACAGTGGCCATATCAGTGAATCTCTTTGTGCTGTCCTGAACAAGGGCTGTGTTGTTCAGACATCCTGAAACAGAGAAATGTGACTGGTATAAAGAGCAGCGAGAACTGTCGGAACCTTTGCTGTTCGCGAACGTTAAGCCATCGGGTACTTAACCATCTTGACTCTTCTGACGTCAACAGTATCAACGTAATGGTGCTAACTTCAGAAGTTGGAACGGTACTAACACAATTCAGTGGGCGTAAGATCGGCGAGGCGTGAAGCTAACCACTTACCCCCCATTTAATGCTGAAGGTTGTGAAAGCATGGCACTATACCTCCAATTTCCCATCTGCATGGAGCGGTGCGTGATTGATCACACGCGCAGGTATACCTTTTTTTCAGTCGCTAGTGTAACTGTAGATATGGCAGCTTTAATCCTTGGGGAGCTGCATACTGCAGCCAGCGAGGTGCATGTAAACAACAGCAGAGCATCTAGAGCCGCCAGTTGGCCCGTGATCGTGCATTTTACCCGTTATTGATTAAGTTTTGCATACATTACTCCTCACGTCCTCCCACATGCTGCTGCTGCTGCATTTCGCGTCCTCCCTTTCTGTGTTCACTCTTCAGTCTCACGCCGGTGTGATCACCGGTCCAGCGAAGGATAGACAATTCCAAAAAGAGCTGGGCTGTTATCCTGTTGCGTAACCCAGAAATATAGCGTCGACACGCTGCATTGGCCCCGCTTCGTATTCGAACGGCCTCATTCACCGTCCGGTCTGTTCTGAGACTGACTGTTCGTGGTTTTGCTTGTGCCCCCTAGGCTTGTACTTTAAAATGGACCACGACCTTCTTTAGCGTGAGCAAAAAGGTAAAATTGTCCCTGTTAACGCCCGCGAAGGAATGCAAGAGAGTGGACGTGTAGCGCCATTCATTCATAACCTCGCCATTAGATGGAGGTAAGTGGTCAGCCTCACGCTTAGGGCGGTTTAGTACCGCAAAAAAAGGCCCCCCCCCCCGGTTCACAGTGAGTATGAGGCTGGTTGGGCCTCGTAACCGGTCTGAATGCTTTGTAGAGGAGGTCAACCTCTTTCCCCTACCCCGCGCAGGCTTACGACTTCGCTGTGAAAGTTTGTGTTGTCATAAGAAACTTTGATTTTTGACAGAAATTGCTTGGTGACGAAAACAGACGATCCCATCAGCATAGGTCAGTGCTCCTTTATGCGTTGGCTCATGACGACGGGAAGGCCCCCCACCCCTATTTCTTTAACAGTAAACAGAAAGCTCCAGTTTTTCCAAGAACTTAGTGTTTACAATTACGTACCGTACCATGTTTTAATTTTACATTGATAGTGGGTGGGAATTTTTATGTTCGAGACTCATCCAGCGGTTAAGAAACGTTGACATACTCGCACGTTTAGTATGTATGTAAGCCATAAAGTGTTGATAACTATCCTACGGTGTGGTTGTCACAGCTTGTAAAAAAATTTCCTCATATTTTGCTTGCCCCTGCACGCAAGCAGTTTGCGCATTTAGTGTTTGTGCCAACGGACGAACGTTACGCGAGCGGAACGCCTTTGTCTTGTAGGCCTATTCAGGAGGGGCCCAGATCGAATCTCGGCTGCGACATCGGCATTCGTGACTGATATTGATTGTGGTTTTCCTCAGTCCCTCCCGAAAACTTCCAGGGTAAACACAAGGCCTTAAAATTATTACTTCACCGCTTCCTTCTGCACAACTTTCAGTTTAGTATTCGCTATCGTCCAATCATTCGTTGCTGTGTGGTGTGATAGTAGTTAGGTCCTTAAACAAATTCCTCCATCAAACTATGTCCTTGACTACTGACCACATCATTGCGTAACCACCACAATCAGTCTTGGATCCGTATGTGACAGATTGCTCTAGTCAATAAAGTGGGTCATCGAATACTGCGGTTTGTAAGTTACAGAGACTTAGGCGAACGCCATATTCGATTCTTAGTATAATTTTACTCCAGGGAGACAGGCTAGAAGAATCTGCTGGGTATTTCGTTGCACTAGTTTAATGTTTTACTCCACTTCCCTCTTCTAACACGTTCTAGGGGAACACATGGAGGGCGGGACGCTGTAACAAATCTCTAAGGGGAGATTAAGCCACCCCTGGGAGGATCCTTTGAAATTAATGGCGATAACTCGCATAAAATTAATGACCGAAAGCTTGCGAAACGTGGCGAGCAGGAAGGGGGAATTTGGACGAGGGAGTTTGTGCGCACATCAGCTTTATTATCCGCAGTATCGCACGACACTACAGCAACCATGTTGCCCTTGAGCATGGCACCTAACAGCCGTCCTGTTCGAAATACAGGAGATCCGGGCTGAATATTCGGGCAGTGGTTTGTTGGCTGCTTGGTCTCTATCGACTCTGATATTCCTGTTATTCGTTACTGTATACCATAATTTGCTCCGGTACTAGAATATAAGTACCAATTTAGACTGTTTCTTGGTAGTAGCGTTGTCTATATAGAAGTACGCACGATATGAGGATTGCATCCTTAGCCACATTAGGGATGCATAGTGTGACAGACGATTATACAGTCGTTTTCCCTCCCGCTTCTTGTTCAGGGAACCAGTGACTGATTTTTCCAAACGGCCGTGTGTTTCAGGTAGAACTGTAGACACCTCGAGGTCTGTCGCATGTCTTTACTGCGAATATGCCTGCCATCATATTCGTATTTATTGCTGTTGGTGATTATGATATTCATACAATCAGTACTACGTTACTACTATTTAAATATTATGTATGTTATGGTCGATTTTAATCATTCCAGTGGTTTTCACAATTATGACTTGATCCTGAAACTTTTGAACTAAAAAATACTACTTTATTCCGGACGATGGCATCTTGAGGCTGTCCGTCTTCTCATGTGCTCGGGGACAGAAAAACGTTACTCTGTCGTGGATGTCGTTAGTCCTCGTTTATACATTAAAATAATCGACGTTCACATTTTTAGTCGTAGTTCCTCCCTTAAGAACGCAAGTAGACATGTGACGTCACTCAGCTGTTCGTGCCCCCCGCCTTCAGTTCTGTTTTCATAAAAACAGTTTACTGATTTTCAAGAAGTTTGGTATGAATGTCACATCCTGGAGCCCATCCTAACATTATTTTTGTAAGCATTAATACCCAAGAAATTCTGGGGTGGGAGTGCCACTGGCGCCATTTTATATGATCCTAAGGCCCTAAACTGATGTACATTAATAGACGCTGGTGCCATCACCGAAATGTTTTTTAAGGCGGTGCACATTAGGTGTACATAAAGTGACCATATTTTTATAATTTAAATAAAGCAACTATATAAGTCATCCTTAAGATTACAAGATGCAAGTGCACCATCTTGTACCTCGCTACCGGTTCCTGGGAACCCTTTTAAATTTTTTTTTTTGGGGGGGGGGGGCGGAGGAAGTGGGGAGATTGTAAAACTACATTTTCGGCTGTGTGACTTCTCTTGGTTTTATCGCGGCGACTGGTCGCCGGAGCTAGGCGCCTGAAATTTGGTACGTTGGCACTTAATAATAAACATACTTATGCATTGGACATGAACCGTTGTTTATTAGACAACGAATAAGTACGTGCCTGTGTGAAATGTTACGAACGTACACCAATCGTGTGTTCATTGTGGAAGTTACTCGAGAAATAAAAGCAGTATAGCAATAAACTGTAACGTGTTCACAGTTGCACACAGAATGTAATAGGATTTCATGTTCTTACCGTCTGCGCATGAGTCCATCACGCTAGTCCATGAGCCACATGTTACCTGTAAGTCTGTAGCATGAAAGTAGTCTCAGATCGCCATGTGTGCTCCTGTGTATGTCCCCCCAACAGTTGTTCTTTGAACCGAACCGGTTGCCCGGCTTTTACGAAACTTGATATGAACGTTATACCACGAAGGTCACGCGAACGCCATACTTGCGACTTCATACAGTCAATAATAACAGCGTCGGAGGTGCGCAACATTGTAATGCTGGGGGGAGACAGTTGCCGCCTAGGGCTCTCAAATTGTGTATAGTATTTTTTTTTTAATTTGCTCTTCTGCGTGTTGGCCCTCAGATTATGCGTGGCAATGCAACTTCCATTTACAACTTTTGTGTTAAGGCCTCCCATGGTTCCCATGAAATTATTAAAGATTTCCCTGCGATGTTCAGTTTTTCTTTCAAGAACTATTTATTTAATCTTTGTTCATTCAGAAGAGAATTGCCTCCGTAGGCGGCTGGTGTTCCCGTGTTCAAGAAAGATCTCTCTTGTTCAGCTTTTAACCAAATTCATTTATGTATTTGACACATTGAATGTGTTGTATGTGATCAAGTGTCGTTCGTATTGAGTGTATTTTGCGTCCGTGTCGTTAAGACTTTGTAAATAAAAATGTACTGTAACTAATTTGATAACTTATTCAAACACTGAAGCACGTTCTGTTTGTTCACAGGAGCTGTTTGTGTGCTTCATGTTTGTGTTGAAAGTCATTCAGGCCACCAGTCAAGTTTCTTATATCCTCTTGTTACATAAATTCCGTAACTTTCCCCCTCTTTTTCACGTTATTTCGCGTGGTTCCTTTGTTGGCGTCAGTCTTACAAGTTGTGCTGTTTTCGTGTTTTTGGGAAGTCATATTCTCCTTTTGGCATGTTTCATGCTGTACTCTTTGGCATAGTTACGAGTATATGATGTCTTTTGTTCAGTATTTTTTTTTTGTTAATGACCTCGTGCTAAAAGTCATCATTCAAACATTTTTATTATTTGCATATGATCGTACAATTTGGCTGGATGTAAAGTCTGCTGAAGATTGTAAATATTTACAGTGGTACATAGAAACAGCGCGGAAGTAGTGTGGCGAAAAGTTACTGATGCTTGCTTGGAACTAAAAGAACTAAAACAATTTCTTTAACACGTGAAAGTAACAGTATCCGTTTTAGTTACTGCGAAGAACATTTTTCGGTTACGATTTCGGATTGTGTGAAGGGCCCAGGCGTTGTTAGAAAATTGCATTTATTTTGTTTTGTTGCATGTTTGTGTGTCTAGACTGGCCATTTGGTCTGCCTTTATTGCTTTAATTCTTCCAGAGCTTTAGTGTGCTTCTGTTCTTTCGATTAACCTTACCTTCACAGGTTCAGGTAAACTGGACAACATACAAAGAACATGTTATAGTGATGTCGTTATGGACTTTTTCATTTAGCCATACCTTGTAATTATGTCTGTTTAAGCGTAAAACATTTCATTCCACACAATTGGTGTTCGATATTCTTGTGCCTGATGATTACTGCACAAATCTGTTAATGTTTATACAGGGTAATTCATAAGTCCCTGCGGGATTTCCGACCTCTTCGGTACAGTAGCCGGTATGGCCACGCCGAAGGGGAGCATGTCAACAGAGGGAGAGAGAGACTGCAAGTTTCTGCCCTACATTACAGGTGCTCGATATGTCCACCCTGCTGTGCCTGTCTTGGTTATTGCGCAGCCGAGTTCGGAAGTTCCGGAGGGACTTAACGAATTACACTTTATGTTACAGGCTTGTGTCTTGTTGGGAAGTACTGTGATATTATATTGGATTGAGTTCCTTTTACGGCATTATGAACTTGCAACACCAAAGACAGAAGTTTTCGATACCCATGTTTCTAGCCATAAATTCATTACTGATTCTCGTGACATTGTTTTTATAATTTATCAGACAACTTTGCTGTTGGTTTTACTAGTAAGAAATCGAAGTACTGAGCATACGTGTTGTGTATAAAATGTGGCGTAAAACGGCAGCGATGTGGAACGTGTTCTGAAATTGTGTTTAGTACCGAGAAAACACAGCAGTGCAAGCAAAAGTGACGATACCGGGGAGGAAAATCTTGCAGATGTAAATTATTTTTCCTTCAAAGGGGGATATCATACCTTAGAAGCAGCGATATCGTGGCATTTGCCATGTTTTATTCTTCTTTTCTCCGTTCAGTGTACAGATTAGTTTCTATACTCCCGTGGCATTGCTGGCAGGATGTGGATTGGTAGTTCCTCCTGTTTTGATTACAGAATGTCCCTCTAGGCCTTTATTTCCGCGCAGTGTTTTGAAATACAAGGAACTCACAACGTGTACCAAAAGAATGCTGTTTTAAAGAATAATCTTAGCATTCGTGTAGAACGAACACGGGGCCGGGATTAAGCAGTAGGTACAGCGACTGGCTACAGGCTGGAGGACTGATATCGAATCCTGCTGGGACGAGTTTACCGCACCCGTCAAGACCGGCCCTGGGTCCCGCCCAGCCTCCTATGCAATGGGTACCAGTTCGCTTTCCCGAGGGTAAAGCGGCCGGGGCGTGGAGTTGACTACTTACCCCCATCTAGTGCCTAGCCTGAGGAAAAAGTAGAGTTTTACTCCTTCTCCACCCTCTGGGCCTTCATAGCCTGTGGTAGGGTGAACTGAACTTTTACCATTACAGAATGAACACAAGCGGTTAAGAAAACTGCCAGTACGTTCACCGCAAGTACGTGTACAACGTCAAACAATACGGGGCCGTATGCTGTTGCGCAAGTGTGGATTGACGCATGAACCAACTGTAGCGGGATAATTACCGCGTGTTAAGAGAAGCCAGGGGTTAGCAGCCCCGCGGGTACGTAGTTTTTTTTTCTGTTGCCATGGAGCGGCGAACGAACGCCGAGTTTTGTTTCAGTCAGGGATGTTAATACAGAAGCGCAATGAATGCTAAAACAATTTGTGAGAGTGACAATATGTATCGTGTGCGTGCCTTGGAATTGGTTTATGGACTGAAGAGGGGGACGCGAGGAACATTGTTAAGGTGGGAGCAGCAGTTAGGTGCTCGAAATCCGAAAGCGGCTGCGAGGGTTCGTGAGCTGGTGGCCGTAGGCCACTGAATGACCCTGACTTTGCAGGATAAACTGTAGGCCTACATAAGCCGGAAGGCGATGTTAATTCTCCATGAAGATTTTGGAGACAGGCAGATCTGCGCCATTTGCCAGATAGTTTTGAATTAAATCTGTGCAACGTTTGTTCTGTGCAGTGTCACGGATGATCACGATAGCACAGCCGTAACTGGTGAAGACTTCATCTAAATCTGTCAAACTAGTCTGTACTTGGCCATCTGAATCATTATTGGAAATGATTCTCTAAAGTTTCAGTACAATCCTGATACAAAACAAACTCGACACCGGGCCTTGTAAGTTTCGCTTGCAGGATTTGGGGATCGAAACGTTTATAATTTTTTTCGATAAAAATAGTTGATCAGTTCACGTGGTCGAGGTATTCAAGAAGAACTTAAAACACCAAATTAAATACTGTTCTCCTTTGGACGTCTTCGATGGCTCTTTCGTGCAATTTAATAAAAGATACAAGAAGTGTGTTACAGTCACGGGAGATATTTTGAAGGAAATTTTGAGCAAAATATTCATTTAGTGGGCACCTGTTCTTATAGACCGAATCCCGGAACTGTGTGTGACCTCGTAGCGTAATCCTCTTTACAGCCCGGTCGACTTCATTTCGATTTCCGGCAGAGATGGGAATATTTCATTTCGTTGCCCCTTCCAATACCCCTCTTCAGTCATTATGTACCGAATATACTCTTTTTTCCCGGTAGCAGGGCGTCTGGAGCGTAAAACTGGTTACTGACGCGTATGTAATTCCGATGCGGGGGTTATACTACGCTTTACCTGAACGAAAGCATTTTTACCTTGTCGTGTTCCTTGGGTACAGGGGCTTTTGGCGACGAGTGACGAGCATGACATTTCAGGCTCCTCTTCAGTTTTCTTCAGTAAAACTTTAACTGGCCATTATTGGATAGTTGGAGAGTGTGAATTGTTGCGCCTGTAGCAGTCTGAGGCCACCTTTAGAACTGGGACATTTCATCTCTCAGTTACACTCATTCTGTCCTCTGACTCAGTAACGATGCTGGGAGTCGGCACGGGGTTTTTGCGTTTAGCCGCCGCTCCATCCCCCCCTCCAAGCAGTGCTAGTGTCTTGTTTGTACATGCAAAGTTATGAGCTTTCCGAGTGCCAGAGTTAGGAACTTAAATGGCGTAAATTTCGGACTAGGAAAAAGTTGCTCACCACTATGTGCTTCTGTTTTTATTTATTCGTGATGTGTTTGTTTGCATTACGATGTTTCAGTTAAGGTTATATGTGGACAAGATAATATTTACAGTCAACTTCGGGCTGTGTGACATTCTGAGGCTGGGATCGGGGGCGATGACGAGCTTCTCGCACCGCGCGTCCCACACAATATTTGCTGTTTCATTTCTTATATAATTTTAGAGTAAACATAACGTACATAAGTCATTTCTTAGAGGCTTGTTTTGTTTCTAGGCACTAGATGCTACTGAACAAGGAACCGAAAGTAATCAGCTCTGTCACATATTACTGGTAGGTTTCTGTATACTGCCTTTCCAGCTTTGTCGGATAGTTCGGCTATCGTATCGCTGTGTGTCTGTACCTCTGTGTCCATTTGTGCCCAAAATAACTCTTGATCCTGTTGACTGGGTTTCATGAAACGCCACTTTGATTTCCCTTGGCGAAAATGTAAGTTACTCCAACACAGAGTTGTAAGTGTTGCATTAACGTCTTGAGTGGTTGTGAGCGTTCGTAGTACTGTAAATGCAACATAAGTTAAGGGATTTCCGTCTTGTGTTCTATAAAAGAAACTGCTCGAAATATGCACTGCTGTCTGCATGCAGTAGGTACGTAAAGGAAAGTACCCGAACATAGTGCAGTAAATCTTATGCGTATTGGACCGTGCATTATCTTGATATTTGAATAAAGGTTGACCAACTAGATGACACTTGCTTTATTATATATTGCTCAACATGTTTCAGACGTTAATACGTCCATCTTCAGGAGCTAGCGAGTACTTGT